>Ga0154471_115_pt1 | contig 45926 bp, 42 predicted proteins | sample RifGroC2_FD_115950 | JGI IMG/M metagenome (GOLD analysis project Ga0154471, IMG submission 115950) | Geobacteraceae bacterium GWC2_53_11
TGCCGATATCACCCTCGCCGATTGCCCCCAGAATCCCGTCGGCAATGGCGTGCAGCAGCACGTCGGCATCGGAATGCCCGAGCAGCCCCTTCTCCCACGGTATATCCACCCCGCCCATGATCAGCTTTCTGCCTTCCACCAAACGGTGAACATCATAGCCGTGCCCGATACGCATAGTTATGCTTCCGCCTTCAGATCCCGCGTCATCAGTTCTATCACCGCCTGACGGGCCGGTTTGTCATCGTGCAGGATCTGGTAGGTCTTCTCAACAATCGGCATCTCGACGCCCAGGCGTTTGGCGAGCTGGAAAACCGATTCGGCGCTTTTTACCCCTTCAGCCACCATACGCATCTCGGCCAGGATGTCGGCCAGTTTCATCCCCTGACCCAGCTTAAAGCCGACTGTGCGGTTGCGGGAGAGGTCGCCGGTGCAGGTCAGCACCAGGTCGCCCATGCCGGCCAGACCGGCAAAGGTTGATGCCTGCGCACCCATGGCCTGTCCCAGGCGGTTCATTTCGGCCAGGCCGCGCGTAATCAGCGCGGCACGGGCGTTGTAACCGAAGCCGAGTCCATCGCAGATACCGGCGGCAATGGCGATGACATTTTTGACCGCTCCACCCAGCTCGACACCGACCACGTCGCTGTTGGTATAAACACGCAAGCAGGGGCAGCTGAAGGCGGCCTGAACACGGCGGGAACTCTCCTCGTTGCGGGAGGCGGCCACGATCAGCGAAGGAAGCTCCTGGGCAACTTCGCGAGCGAAGGTCGGGCCGGACAGCGCCACGTAGCGGGTCAGCGCGGCATCACCGAGCAGTTCGCCGCAGATCTGGGACACGGTCTTCAGTGTTTCCAGCTCAATCCCTTTGGATGCATTGGCGATTATCGCATTGGCGCGGAGGTGCGGAGCAAGCTGCTTCAGCACGCCGCGCATCACCTGCACCGGCGTCACCAACAGAACGATACTGCGGCCAGTGACCGCTTCTTCCAGGTTTCCCGTACAGACAAGAGTCGGGTGGAGGTTGATGCCGGGCAGATAGAGCGAGTTGGTGTGGCTGGAGTTGATTTCTTCAACCAGTTCCGGCTCATAAGCCCATAATGTCGTGTCATTTCCGTTGGCGGCCAGACGGCCGGCCAGGGCTGTTCCCCAGCTGCCGCCGCCGATAACGGCGATCCGCTCTATTTCCGTCGTACCCTCAGTCGTCATAGTCATCGTCCTCAAACCCTTCCTCCAGGCGCGGGTCATACCCCTCAGCAAGCGTCTGCCGGGCGGCGTCCACACTATCCAGCAGCAGCCGCCGGATAAACGGGTGGCGGCAGTCGGGCAAAAAGCCTCCCACGAGACTTAAGGCCGTAGCCAATGTTTTTTGTACCGCACGTTCATCGCCTTCGATCTGCTGCAGGTAATCTGCCGTCAGCAGCAACCTCTTGATGATATCGGCGCGGCGCGGCACGATCAGTTCTTCGCAGCAACGGGCTATTTCCTTCTCCAGAACCTCGGGCGGCATGGTGTCCGAGCTGCTTTCCGCCTCAAGAGCCATGAAACGATCGGCTACGTCATAGAGCGATGCTTCAGTCAGCACCCACCCTTCAAGACCCGGCTCATCAAGGAGGTCGTTGCTGGTAGCAACATAGCCCGGGATCATCTCGACGATATTTTCCAGGTGCGTAAGTTTGAAGCGGGGAACGTACGCTTCCGGTTTCAGGACGTCGGGACGGAACAAACGCATATCGACGTAAAAATCGGGCGGAAGGTAAAAGCCCGCCTCGCGGCTGCGGTGCAGCGCATCCCGCAGTGCCGCCAGCGCATAATCGTGTTCCACCGGCGACAGCATCTCTCCACCGGCAACATCTTTGAGGATGTGGCCGTATTCTTTGTCATCCTTCATGCGATAGCTGATGGCGTTGAGCATGCCGTCAGTTTCGCCGGTCAGGATGAGCATGGCGGCATACGCATGCTCATCGATCCGCCAGGAAAACCAGAGGGTGCGTGAACCGTAAAAATCGACCGGCCCGGCATATACTTCATGGAAGGGGAGTGGTTGCTGAAAGGCGTGGGGGAGTTCAAGTGGTTCACGGATGCCGGTAAACGAAAGCCGCCGGATGCTGCGCCTGATCAGGTCGGCCTGCTCCCCCTCGAAGCGCGCTTTCGCACGGGTCAGGACATCAAGGGCATAGCCGCTTCTGGTACGCCCCAACGCAAGTATCGCTGTTCGAACAACCTCTTCTTTTTCAAAGGAGAGCAGGATTTCCAGGAGCGCCGCAGCTTCGGCAGAAGCGGTATCGGACAGACTCTGAATCATCCGTTCACGAAACTCGTCCGCCACATCGAGAAAACTGTCGACAAAGCGAACCAGCCCGCGTTCGCCGTCGCTAAGGCAGTCGGCGACAAACCCTTCCAGCGTGGGAGAACCGTACCCGGTCATTGAGGCAAAGGGCGGGGCGGTGACATCGACCCCGCTGTCATGCAGGACATCCAGCAGGGCCAGCTTGCCGTCTTCTTCAAGGTCTTTACGTTGCAGGGTTATCTGGATGAGCTGGTCCATCCAGGCCGAGGCGTCAAAAAAATCCAACATGCAGGTGTAACGATACAGTGCGGTGCCGTTCTGCTCGCGCCACAATTTACGAACGAGCGGTTTGAGTGCCCGTTTGCCGGACTTCTGCAAGCGTCGGCCGATGCGCTCCATCTGCTCACCGGTCAGGTCATCCCGCTTGAGAAAGTCCAGCAACCGGTTGATACGGCGCCGTTCGCGCAGGGTTTTGTCTATGTTGAGGGCCAGGGTCATCTATGCTTCCGTTTCTTCAGTCCCTTCATCCCCGCTGATGTCTTCGCCTTCCTCTTCATCCTTCTCGGCCAGACGGGCGACAGCCACTACCTTCTCGTTATCCTCGGTGTTCATCAGCGTGACGCCCTGGGTATTGCGGCCGATGACGGAGAAACCGGACACCGGTACGCGCAGGATCTTGCCCTGATCGGTGATGACCATCAGGTCGTGGTCGTCGGCGACCTGCATGACGTTGACCACGGAGCCGTTCCGCTCGGTCGTCTTGATCGTGATGATCCCCTTGCCGCCGCGTGACTGGTCGCGGTATTCGTCCAGATCGGTACGTTTGCCGTAGCCGTTTTCGCAAACGGTGAAGATGGTCGAGCCGACCGCCGTGTTGTCAACGATCTCCATGCCGATCACCCGGTCATCTTCGGCCAGGTTCATACCGCGCACCCCGCGGGTGACGCGGCCCATCGGACGGACGTCTTCTTCGTTGAAGCGGATCGCCTTGCCGTTGCGCGACCCCAGGAAGATATCCTTGCTGCCGTCGGTCAGGGCCACGGAGATCAGCTTGTCGCCGTCATCCAGGTTGACGGCGATGATGCCGCCGCTCCGGACGTTGGAGTAATCAACCAGTGGCGTCTTCTTGACCACGCCGCGTTGAGTGGCCATGAACAGGAAGGTGTTCTCGCTGAACTCCTTGACCGGCAAGATGGTGGTAATTTTTTCGCCTGCCGAGACGTTGACCAGATTGACGACCGCCTTCCCTTTGGTGGTGCGGCTTCCTTCCGGAATTTCGTAGACCTTGAGCCAGTACATGCGCCCGGCATCGGTAAAGCAGAGAAGATAGTCCTTGGTCGAGGCGATGAAGAGCTGCTCGACAAAATCCTCCTCTTTGGTCTTCATACCGGTTTTGCCCTTGCCGCCGCGCCGCTGCGAACGGTACAGGTCAACGGCGCTCCGCTTGATGTAGCCGGTGTGCGAAATGGTGACCACCATCTCTTCGTCTTCGATGGTGTCTTCCAGCGAGATATCGGCGCTCTGATCGGCAATCTCGGAGCGGCGCTTGTCGCCAAAACGCTCACGGATTTCGGTCAGTTCGGCAACGATGATCTTGAGAATTTCAGTGTCGGAGGCCAGAATCTCCCGCAGACGGGCGATCAGTTTCATGATCTCTTCGTACTCGGCGATGATCTTGTCACGTTCGAGACCGGTCAGGCGTTGCAGTCGCATTTCCAGAATCGCCTGAGCCTGAATATCGGACAGCTGTACGTCATGCTCGTACCCTGCCGGACGGGGGAGGTTCAGTTTAGCCAGATAGGCCGGATCGGCAAACTTCCCTTCAATCAGACCCTGTTTCGCTTCCGGAGGAGTTTTGGACTCACGAATCAGTTCGATGACCGCATCGAGCCAGTCCAGAGCAATCTTGAGACCTTCCAGAATATGGGCTCGTGCCAGCGCTTTCTTCAACTCGAAGTTGGTACGACGGGTGACGACCTCACAGCGATGCTCGACGAAACAGTCCATCATCTCGCGCAGGGTCAGCACCCGCGGACGGTTGTGGACAATGGCCAGCATGATGATGCCGAAAGACACCTGCAACTGGGTCTGCTTGTAGAGCTGGTTGAGCAGCACTTCGGCATTTTCGTCCCGCTTGACTTCAATGACGACGCGCATGCCCTGGCGGTCGGATTCGTCGCGGATCTCGGTGATCCCCTCGACCTTTTTCTCCTTGACCAGCTCGGCGATCTTTTCGATCAAGCGGGCCTTGTTGACCTGATAGGGGAGTTCGGTGACGATAATCGCCTGGCGCTCCGAACGCTTGGAAGCTTCCACATGGGCTTTGGCACGGATCTGGATGATACCGCGACCGGTGCTGTAGGCCGACCTGATCCCCTGACGGCCATAGATAGTGGCGCCGGTGGGAAAGTCCGGACCCGGCACCAGCTCCAGCATCTCTTCGAAGGTGATATCCGGGTTATGGATCGTGGCGATGATGCCGTCAATAATCTCGCCAATGTTATGGGGCGGGATATTGGTGGCCATGCCGACCGCAATGCCGGTCGAACCGTTGATCAGCAGGTTCGGGAACTTGGACGGCAGAACCGTCGGCTCCAGCATCTCATCGTTGTAGTTGGGCGCCATGTTGACGGTTTCTTTGTCCAGATCCGCCAGCAGCTCGTGGGTGAGGTGGCGCATACGGATTTCGGTGTAACGCATGGCGGCCGGCGAGTCACCGTCAACCGAACCGAAGTTACCCTGGCCGTCAACCAGCATGTAGCGCAGTGAGAAATCCTGGGCCATACGGACGATGGTGTCATAGGCCGCCGTATCGCCATGTGGATGGTACTTACCGATAACATCACCGACCACACGAGCCGATTTCTTGTACGGCTTGTTGTAGTCATTGCCCATGTCATACATGGCGTACAGGCAGCGCCGATGCACCGGCTTGAGGCCGTCGCGTACGTCCGGCAGGGCCCGGCCGATGATGACCGACATGGCATAGTCCATGTACGAGCGTTTCATCTCATCTTCAATATTAACCGATATCTTGTTGATTGGGATTTCCGTTGGGGTCTGCATTGGTACCTCGTATCAGCTTTTTCTCATCAATCGATGAGACGTTATGATTATGGTTGAATTTGACTTTAAATATCCAGGTTGACGACGTTCAGCGCATTCTTCTCAATAAAATTGCGGCGAGGCTCAACCTGGTCGCCCATCAGAACCGTAAAAATCTCGTCCGACTCAACGACATCCTCAATCTTGACCTGCAGCAGCACACGATTCTCCGGGTTCATGGTGGTTTCCCAGAGCTGTTCCGGGTTCATCTCTCCCAGACCTTTGTAACGCTGGATTGCCAGACCTTTTTTGGCGTTTTCAAGGAAGAATGTCAGCAGATCCTGATGGTTGGTGGTTTCAAACAGTACCTTGCCCCCCTCCTGCTCGACGAAGGCCCGGCCATCGGCCATTGTTTCAACGACCCGGCGGTGGTTATCCACCAGCAGCTCGTATTCGTGCGTGGAAAGCACCGACAGCACCTGCTGGTCAATGATGGAGCGGATGTTGCCGATGCGGAAGGTAATACGCTCTTCTTCGATCTGGTACTCGGAACCTTCCGCCAGCGCCTTCATCCCCTCCAGATGCGGCTCAAACTGGGTCAGTTCTTCCAGGCCAGCCGGCACGTTACTGCGGATGACAATAGAGAGCAGTTCTGGAGAAATCCCCTTCTTGACGACCTTGTCGAAGATGGCGCGGTTTTCGATGAACTGCTTGATGACCGGGATGATCTGCTTGCCAGTGTAGGTCCGGTCCCCTTTTTCCAGGCGCAGGATCAGGTCTTCGGCACCTTCTTCGAGCAGGAAGGCCTGCATGGCGTGCTCGTTGCGCAGATACTGTTCCCGTTTGCCCCGCTTGACCTTGTAGAGCGGCGGCTGGGCGATGTAGAGGTGCCCGCGCTCGATCATCTCGCGCATGTTGCGATAGAAGAAGGTCAAGAGCAGCGTCAGGATGTGCGAACCGTCCACGTCGGCGTCAGTCATGACAATGATGCGGTGATAGCGCAGCTTGGCGATATTGAAGTCGTCCTTGCCGATGCCGGTACCGAGCGCCGTGATCAACGTGCGAATCTCCTGCGAGGAGATCATTTTGTCGAAACGCGCTTTCTCGACGTTGAGGATCTTACCCTTGAGCGGCAGGATCGCCTGGTTTTTGCGATCGCGCCCCTGTTTGGCCGAACCACCGGCGGAATCACCTTCGACCAGGTACAGTTCGCAGAGCGCCGGATCTTTTTCCTGGCAGTCGGCCAGTTTACCCGGCAGTCCGCCCATGTCCAGGGCACCCTTGCGGCGGGTCAGGTCGCGGGCCTTGCGGGCCGCTTCACGGGCACGCGCCGCTTCGATCGACTTGTTGAGGATATCCCTGGCGATCTTGGGGCTTTCTTCCAGATAGACACCGAGGCGTTCGTTCAAGAGTGATTCCACATACCCCTTGACTTCGGAGTTGCCCAGCTTGGTCTTGGTCTGCCCTTCGAACTGAGGCTGCGGGATCTTGACCGAAATGACGCAGGTCAGACCTTCGCGCAGGTCGTCACCGGACACGGTGACCTTCTCGTTCTTAAGCAGATTATTGGCCGCAGCGTAAGCGTTCATGGTACGGGTCAGCGCAGCCTTGAAGCCGGCCAGATGGGTGCCGCCCTCGTGGGTGTTGATGTTGTTGGCAAAGGCGAATATTTTCTCGTCGTAGGAGTCATTGTACTGCATGGAGACTTCCATCTCCACGCCACCTTTTTCACCCTTGAAATACATCGGTTTGGGGTTGATGACGACCTTGTTGCGGTTCAGGTATTCGACGAAGGAGTTGATCCCCCCCTCGTAATGGAACTCGTGAAATTTGCCGTCAACCCGCTCGTCAGTAATCTTGATCTTTACACCGGCATTCAGGAACGCCAGCTCACGCAGACGCTGGGAGAGGACATCGAAGGAGTATTCGGTTGTCTCAAAGATTTCCTCGTCCGGCATGAAGGTAATTTTGGTGCCGCGCTTCTTGGTCTCTCCGGTTTGTTCCAGGGGAGCAAGCGGATCACCGCGTCGGTAGGATTGGCGGAAAACCTTGCCGTCACGACGGATCTCAAGTTCAAGCCATTTGGAGAGCGCATTGACGACCGAGACGCCGACGCCGTGCAGACCGCCGGATACCTTGTAGGAATCGTTGTCGAACTTGCCGCCGGCATGCAGCACCGTCAGGACGACTTCTGCGGCCGATTTTCCCTCGTTCGGCATAATATCGGTCGGAATGCCGCGACCGTTGTCGATAACGGTTATCGAGCCGTCGGTGTTGATGGTTACGGTAACATCGTCACAGTAACCGGCCAGTGCCTCGTCAATTGCGTTATCGACAATTTCGTACACTAGATGATGGAGACCGGCGCTGGATGTGGAGCCTATGTACATGGCCGGGCGCTTGCGGACTGCGGCCAGTCCCTCCAGAACCTTGATGCTGTCGGCGCCGTATTCTTCGCTGCTGTGCGTAACGTTTTCCTGTTCACTCATGCGGTTAATTTCCTTCAAACGTCAGATTGCCGTCTTCGACATGAAAGACGGCGCAGTGTTGGGTGGCCTCCAGCAATGCCGGAGACCGTTCCGTTGTTGTGATAAACACCTGTATTTCTCTTGATGACAAAAACTCCATCAGGTTATGGTTCCTGCGCGCATCAAGCTCGGAGCTCATGTCATCCAGGAGCAGGAGCGGCGCTTCGCCGAAGATGTCCTGCAGGTTATCCATTTCAGCCATCTTGAGCGCCAGGACAAAACTTTTCTGCTGCCCCTGCGAACCGAATGCCTTGAGCGGCCGCTCATCCAGTTCAAGCGTCAGATCGTCCCGGTGCGGCCCGGCGGTTGTTGTCCCGTAACGCTCGTCGGAGCGCTGCTGCCGTTTGAATAACTCCAGCAGCTCTTCGCGAATATGTTCCCGTAGGGCCGTCTTAACCCCGTCAGGATGATAGCTGAGGCGTGCCGTTTCACCAATGCCCGCAATGGTGGCGTAATACCTGCCGAGCTTGTCGTCCAGGACGGTCACAAATTTCAGACGCCGCTCAATAACTTCCGCTCCCGTTTCAGCAAGCTTTTCGGTCCAGATATCCAGGCCGCTTTTGTCAGGGCTTTTCAACAGGTGGTTGCGCTGTTTCAGGATCCGTTGATAGGAGTGCCAACAGTGCAGGTACCCGATATCACCCATATAAACCGCCCGGTCGAGATACCGGCGCCTCGATTCAGGCCCCATTCTGACCATGCCGGTGTCGTCGGGGGAAAACACCACTGCATTCAGCTTGCCATGCAGTTCAGAAGCCTTATGAACTGCTTTGCCGTCTATTTCAACTTTACGACCGGCTGATTCAACAACCAGCCGTAATTCATTCTGAATACCGCCCGATGCAACCGTCCCACGTATTTGCGCACGCTGCTCACCATGTCTGACCAGCTCAGGTAATCGTGATGTTCTGAAGGAGCGGGGACTTCCCAGTAAATAAATCGCTTCCAGCAGATTTGTTTTGCCCTGACCATTGAGTCCGTACAGAAGATTGAACCTTTCACCCGGTTCAATCTGAACGGAACTGACATTCCTGAAATCGGCAACCGCCACGGAACAAAGACGCATCAGCCGCTGTTAGAGCCTCATCGGCATAATGACGGCAAGGAAACTGTCGGAATTTTCCGGAACGATAATTGACGGAGAAAGCTCATCCTTGAATTTCATTTCAACCCGCTCGGTTTCAGCTACGGCAAGAACGTCCAGCAGGTAGCGGGCATTGAATCTGACCGAAATTGGTTCTCCCGAATAGGCAACGTCCAGCTCTTCCATGGCGTCTCCCAGTTCCGGATTGCTGGAAGAAATTTTAATACCGCCGGACGAGATTTCCAGCATGATACCCTTGAATTTTTCGCTGGAAAGAATCGCCATACGACGAACTGAATGGCTGAAGTCTTCCTTGTTGACTGTCACTACCTGCGTGTTCGAAGCGGGAATTACCCTGTTATAATCGGGAAATTCTCCATCAACAAGACGCATGACCATGTATGAATCGCCCCGTTTTATGACAGCGCTGTTATCCATAAAACCGAACAGGAGCATACCCCCTTCTTCATCGGTGATCTTTTTCATCTCATACACGCCTTTTTTCGGCAGGATGACACCTTTGAGAAGTTCGGGTCCGGCGGATCCTTTGAGGTTACCTGAAGCTATGGACAGACGGTGCCCGTCTGTAGATACCATTTTAAGACAGTTACTGCCGTCAGAACGGACTTCCACTTTGGTAAAGATACCGTTGAGGTTGTACTTTGTTTCATCGGTACAAATGGCATACGCAGTTTTTTCAATCATACTGCGCAGTAGAGCTGATTCAATTTCAAAGAGATTTTCTTCTTTTACATCAGGAAAGTAAGGAAATTCGTCCGAAGATAATCCGACAATATTAAACTGAACTTTTCCGCATTTTATTTCGACCCAATCATTGTCTTTCGTTAAAAAAGAAATCTGCTGATTAGGTAATTCCTTTACAATCTCATACAGTTTCTTCGCAGATACTGTTATTTTTCCCGTGCTGATAACTTCAGCTGCATAGCTGCTTTTCATTCCTACTTCCAGATCAGTAGCTGTAACGAGAAGTGAAGTTTCAGTAGCTTCAAGAAGAACGTTTGATAAAATGGGCATTGAGGTTCGTTTTTCGACTATTCCCTGAATTTTTTGCAGCGACTTCAGGAATTGCTCTTTTTCAATTTTGAATTCCATGTACGCTCCCTTATTACTGTTAGTATGTTTATAAAAGATTTAAAACCTTGTAGTACTTTGTTGGTCCTGTGGAAACAGGGGATAATCCGCTAACCTTCTTGAATATAATGAGTAATAAGCAGGTAAGGTCTGTGTATGGAAAACGGTAAAATATGCTCTTTTACACAAGTGGTAAAATTATCAACAGTTGTCAACACCCTATCAACAGGTTTTCCTATTTAAGGAGAATTCGCTTAATTTCATCAATAATTTTAGATAGCTTCGGCTCTTCAGCCAGTGCTTTATCAATTTTCTTAAAAGAATGAATAATTGTAGAATGATCTTTTCCGCCAAACTTCAAGCCGATATCAGGATAGGATGATTTTGTCATATCCCGGCAGAGCCAGATGGCAATTTGACGTGCGAGTACGATATTTTTTAATCGTTTATCTGATTTTAATTCAACCAGTTTTAAATCGAAATATTCAGCAACAGATTTTTGAATTAGTTCTACAGTTATTTCTTTATGCCTGTCGCCCAGGATATCTTTGAGATTTTCCTTCGCCATTTCCAGTGTAACCGGAACATTCTGTAGACTGCTGAACGCTCCCAATCGGATGAGCATTCCTTCAAGTTCACGGATGTTTCTGGTATCGCTTGAGGCTAGGAAGTAATACACATCCTCCGGGAAAAAGACTCTGGTCACTTCTGATTTCTTTTTCAAGATGGCTATTTTAGTTTCTACGTCAGGCGGTTGAATATCGGCAATAAGACCCCATTCGAAACGGGATCTCAAGCGTTCTTCCAGGTCGGAAATTTCACGTGGAAACTTATCCGAGGTAATCACGATCTGCTTATGGGCATCATGCAACGCGTTAAACGTGTGAAAAAACTCTTCCTGTGTGCCGGTTTTTCCGGATATGAACTGGATATCATCAACCAGAAGTACATCTACGTTTCTAAAACGGTTCCTGAATACATCCATCTTTTTTAAACGAAGATGATTGACCATTTCATACATGAATTTTTCGGCAGAACAGTAGCATACGTTCAATTCCGGTGATTTTTCACGAATCGTGTGGCCAATGGAATTCAAGAGGTGACTTTTTCCAAGACCGACGCCGCCATAGATAAAAAGAGGGTTATAGGTATCTGCCGGGTTATTGGCTACTGCCATTGCCGCTGCATGGGCAAATTGATTACCGGTTCCGCTTACAAAAAGGTCAAAGGTATATTTTTGATTGAGCGGCGTAAATACCTGTTCAAAAGGGATGTTTTTGAAGGCGGTGGGCTCGGCTTCGTTTTTGCTGACAAAATCTTCCGAGATGTACGGTTGGTGCTCCTCATCTGCTCTGATAATAAAGTTGAGAGTAACCGCATTTCCGGACGTAGCGGTGAGCGCTCCGGTCAGAACTTTTAGATAATGGTCTTCCAGCCATTCTTTAATGAATGAATTTGGAACCGTCAAATATACCGTAGAACCGTCATGGTGGCTGTAATGAACCGGTTTTATCCAGGTGCCGAAATCAGCCTCAGACATGACTTTTTCTATATTTTCAGTTGCTTGTTGCCATGCATCTAACATCAGTAAAAATCACAATCATGGTAGTATTGGTTATCAACATCTCAATGAGTCATGTAACTGCTACAAGAGTAAGCGCATTTTCATCTTTGTAACTGATGTTGCAAGGAGTTTTCAACATCATTGTCAACAGCTGTGGAAAACTATTTTAATACACAAAAACAAGCAGTTAACGTATATTTAGGATAGAATTAGACTTGTTGAAGGTGTTGGAGAATACCAGAGCCAACCCTCTTTTTCAAGGCAAATCAATGGTAAAGGCCCCAAAGGGGATATAATATAAAACTTGACACGGCAAGGGAGTTGTGTTTAATAACCCATTTCCTGAAAAATAATTTTGTAGAGGTAAATCAAGATGAAAAGAACTTATCAGCCAAGCAACACTTCACGCAAACGTACCCACGGTTTTCTCGTAAGAATGGCCACCAAGAATGGCCGGCTTGTTATTAAGCGCAGAAGAGCAAAAGGGCGCAAAAACCTGTCTGTAAGAATCGCAGCAAAATAATTTCAGAACGTACGTGATTGCTGATGCGGCGGCCACATATCCAAAGACAGCACGTCTGCGGAAGCGACCTGAATTTCTTCGGCTCGCTTCCGCAGAACATAAATCTTCAGTACGTGGTTTTCTTGTTGTGTGGAGTGAAAACAACCTTCAGATAGCTCGGCTTGGTATCACGGCAAGTAAGAAAACCGGCTGTGCTGTTGTTCGTAACCGGGTTAAGCGATATCTACGCGAGTTCTTCAGGCATAATCGCTTGGATATGTTGCCTGTGGATGTTAATGTTATCGCGCGACGAGAATCGGCACAAATGACGTATCCCGATGTAGTTCGGGAACTCACTAAAGCCTTCCGGTTTATAGGCGTTTCCTCATGTTCAAGAGCTGCTTGCTCCTTGTAATCAGGTTGTATCAGAAGATTATTTCGCCGCTTCTTCCGCAGACCTGTCGCTTTTATCCCTCCTGTTCCGAGTATTCCCGAGAGTCATTAATTCGGCATGGTGCTGCCAGGGGTTTGCTGCTTACCTTCGTAAGAATATGTAAGTGTCATCCATTTCATCCGGGCGGCCATGATCCGGTCCCCTAACATAACAGATATATAGTATTCAGGAGCTACGATGGAAAAGCGCGCTGTTATAGCTGTAGGTCTTTCAATTGCTGTTTTTTATCTGTTTTCCATGCTGTTCGGGCCGGAAAAACAGAAGATAGATCCTTCCGCAGCTTCGAAGGCAACTCCTGTGGTAAGTGATTCTGCGGCAAAATCACCGCAGCAAGCCATGCCTCAAACTCCCGCACCTGTCATCGGACAGCCTCTTTCGGCAAATACTCCTCAAAAAGATATCAGTGTAGAAACCGATCTCTATACCGCACAGTTTTCTTCACGTGGCGGGAGTCTAAAGAGCATGACTCTTAAAAACTACCGTGAAGAAAATATACCAACTGCACATAAAGTTATTCTTGGAAGCGATGCCGACCCGAATGTATATTCGTTTTCAACAAGAGCTTCCGGCATTAATCTTCCTGACAATACCGTATTTACTTCAGATACGGATGGAATTACTGTTGATAAAAGCGGTTCTCGTCAGCTTACTTTTAACTATATTTCCGGGCAGGGGTTTACGGTCCGCAAGATATATACCTTTACCTCGGGCTCATACGGAATCAAGCTTGAAACCCAGGTATTTAACAATTCCGCCGCTCCTCTGGTTGGTGGTATCCAGCATGTAATGACCTATCCGGCTGAGCCGAAAGTTAAAAATAACCGTTTTGATACTGCCGGAGCATACCTTTTTTCAGACAACAGTATTCAGGCAAACAAGATCAAGGATGTTGCCACGGCGTCTAAACGCTACGACAAGTCAATTTTATGGTCGGGCTTTGCCGATAAGTATTTCCTGAATGCAATTCTGAGCGAGAAAAACAGCATTGCCACCGTTGAGTTAAAAAAGAATGGCGCCGGTTTTTTTGAATCTATTGTTTCTTCTCCCCAGTTTACTCTCAATCCCGGTCAATCCGTCAGTGTCGCTCATCGTCTGTTTGTCGGCCCCAAAGATATCGATATTCTTAAAGCCCAGGGGAACTCGCTGGAGCAGTCTCTCGACCTGGGCTGGTTTACGGTAATTGCTAAACCGCTACTGTACACGCTGAAGTTCTTTTACAACTATGTCGGCAACTATGGTGTTGCCATCATCATCATAACTATTATTCTCAAAGTATTATTTTTCCCGCTGACCCATAAAAGCTACAAGTCGATGAAGGGGATGCAGAAAATCCAGCCCGAAATGACGAAGCTTCGGGAAAAATACAAAGATGATAAAGATGCCATGAACAAGGCGGTCATGGAGTTGTACCGCGATCACAAGGTAAACCCGATGGGTGGTTGTCTGCCCATGGTAGTACAGATTCCGGTCTTCTTTGCGCTTTATAAATCTCTGATGTTTTCTATTGAGCTCCGTCATGCCCCGTTCTTTTTATGGGTTACCGATCTGGCTGACAAAGACCCCTATTATGTTACGCCGGTCATTATGGGCATTACCATGTTCATTCAGCAGAAGATGACCCCTTCTCAAATGGATCCCATGCAGCAGAAGATGATGCTGGCTTTGCCGGTAGTATTTACCTTCATGTTTCTCAGTTTCCCCTCAGGATTGGTACTGTACTGGCTGGTCAACAACGTGTTAACGATCGGTCAGCAGATGTACATCAACAAGCTGGTAAAAGATTAGTCTGCGGGCTCTGGAGTAACGCATCATGTATATCCGCGATACCATAGCGGCTGTCAGCACCCCTCCCGGTAATGGCGGTATCGGTATTATTCGTGTAAGCGGCGATCAAGCCGCTGCAGTCGGAAATGCTGTATTCAAACCTGTTTATGACGGTGGCCTTGTGAGCCACCGTTTTTCTTTTGGCACTATCACCGATCCGGTTACAGGAGTGGCGGTTGATGAAGCCATGGCGGTGTATATGCGCGCGCCCCGCTCATATACTCGCGAAGATATTCTTGAACTTCATTGCCATGGCGGGTGGCTGGTTGTCGAAAAAGTTCTGGCACTGGTTCTCTCTTGCGGAATACGCTTGGCTGATCCGGGCGAATTTACCCGCCGGGCATTTCTCAATGGCCGGATTGATCTGATTCAGGCTGAAGCGGTCATGGATATAATTTCCTCCAAAAGCGAATCAGCTCTCCAGTTGGCCCAGACGCAACGTGAAGGCGTCCTGTCAAAACGTATCGAAGATGTTCGCGGTTACCTGATTCGCGCCCTTGCTCTGGTTGAAGCGTATATTGATTTTCCCGACGACGATCTGGGCGAAACCGATGTGGAATCAATACGCGCCTCGGTCGGTGAGGCGCAGCGTATCATTACCGGGTTGCTCTCGACGTTTGAAGAGGGGCGGGTCATGCGGGACGGCATATCTGTTTTGATTGTCGGCAAACCGAACGCCGGAAAATCAAGTCTGCTTAACCGGTTGCTGAATGAGAACAGGGCGATAGTAACGCACATTCCCGGCACCACCCGTGACATTATAGAAGAGACGGTCACTTTCGAAGGGTTGGCGGTCAGACTGCTTGATACGGCTGGTATTCGTCACACCGACGATCTGGTTGAGCAGGAAGGAATCAGCAGGGCGCTGGCGAAAATCCCGCAGGCGGATCTTATTCTTGCCGTTTTTGACGCATCTCGCGAGTTCGGGCAGGAGGATCAATTGATCTATGATGCCTTGACTGGTCACAGAACGATCGCGGTGCTTAACAAGACGGACCTTCCCCGGCAACTTGTCCTTCCCGATGAGGGCCGTTTTCTTGCTCAGACCGGAATTGTCGCACTAACGGGGGATGGCGTTGATCAGCTTAAACAGGTTGTCTGTAAGCAGTTTCTGCGTTCAACAGCCTCGGATTCCCGTGAATTTGTCGCTCTCTCACGTGCCCGCCACCGTGATGCATTGGTATCAGCCCAGCAAAACCTGCAGCAATTTTCCAGCGGTCTTCGTGATCGCAACCTGGAACTCCTCGCGCTGGACCTGCGGAGCGCTCTTCAGGCGGTCGGTTCTGTTGTCGGTCAGACCGCTACGGACGAGGTGCTCGACCACATATTCTCTTCATTCTGTATCGGTAAATAACGCCATGTTTCACGTGGAACATATCCGGGAAAGTGGATTGTACTCATGATGACTTATGATCAGACATACGATGTAATTGTTGTTGGTGCCGGACATGCCGGGTGTGAAGCCGCGCTTGCTGCGGCTCGTATGGGATGCCGCACGATGCTTTTGACAATCAATCTCGACGCCATTGCCCTTATGTCGTGTAACCCTTCAATCGGCGGCTTGGCAAAAGGGCATCTGGTTAAAGAGATTGATGCCCTTGGCGGAGAGATGGCAAAGAATATCGATGCCACCGGCATACAGTTTCGGATACTCAACACCAAAAAAGGACCGGCAGTAAGGGCTTCCCGTGCCCAGGCCGATAAGCAGCTCTATCGGCTACGTATGAAGCGGGTTCTGGAACAACAGAATAACCTCGACCTTAAACAGGGTGAGGTTACTGCTCTCTATCTGGAAGATGGTGAACTTCGCGGCGTTGATCTCAAATCCGGCATTCGCTTCCTTTCCCGAACGGTTGTCGTTACGACCGGCACGTTCATGCGTGGCCTTATCCATATTGGACTGAACAATTATCCTGGGGGGCGTGCCGGTGATCAACCTTCCATAGGCCTCTCGGATCATATGCGGGCACTCGGCTTTCAGGTCGGGAGGCTCAAGACCGGAACGCCTGCCCGTCTTGATGCCCGATCGATTGACTTCACCAAACTGGAAACCCAATTCGGAGATGATCCGCCCCAGCCATTCTCCTTTTCGACTGACCGTATCATCATGCAGCAGGTGCCGTGCCACATTGCCTATACCAACCCGCATTCGCATGACATTATCCGTTCCGGCCTTGACCGTTCTCCACTGTATTCCGGCATCATTGAGGGGATTGGTCCTCGTTACTGCCCGTCCATTGAAGACAAGGTCGTACGCTTTCCCGACAAGGATCGTCACCAGACGTTTATTGAACCGGAGGGGCTTGATACCGTAGAGGTGTACCCAAGCGGCATGTCTACATCGCTCCCCATTGATATCCAGATTGCATTCTACCGTTCAATCGTCGGCCTCGAACGGGTTGAAATAATGCGTCCTGCCTATGCCATCGAGTATGATTATGTCGATCCGATTCAGCTGCATAGTTCACTGGAAACGAAGGTGCTTAAAAATCTGTTCCATGCCGGCCAGATCAACGGTACCTCCGGATATGAAGAGGCAGCAGGGCAGGGACTTGTTGCCGGTATCAACGCTGCGCTTCGTGTGCAGGGGCGAGAGTCGCTTGTGCTGGGGAGAAGTGAGGCCTATATCGGCGTCATGATTGACGACCTGGTAACGCTCGGCACGAAAGAGCCATACCGGATGTTCACATCCCGCGCCGAGTACCGGTTGTTGCTGCGTGAAGATAATGCCGACCTTCGGCTCCGTGAAATCGGTTATCAATTGGGTCTTGTCGATGAACAAGAGTTTGCCCGTTTCTCTGAAAAGCGGAGCAAAATAGCTGTAGAGCTGGAACGTATAGCCGCGACCCGATTGCAGCTCTCCGAGCATGAACGTGAAGTCCTTGCCCGGCTTGGTATAGCAGATATTCAGAAGGGCACGACGCTGGAGCATCTGCTCAAAAGGTCTGATATCTGCTATGACGACCTGGCTGAACTGGGACACGTTCCACGTGAAACATCTGCCGTAATATGCGAGCAGGTCGAAATTCAGACGAAATACAGGGGCTATATTGATCGGCAACTGGAGCAGGTCGAGCAGGCCAAGAAGCTTGAATCAACGATCATTCCTGCCGATCTTGATTATGTATCGGTAAAAAGCCTGACAACCGAGGTTCGTGAAAAACTTTCAAAGTACAGGCCTGATACACTTGGTCAGGCATCCCGCATTCCAGGTGTCACCCCAGCTGCCATTTCAATTCTCTCCATATCGTTGAAATCATCATCCTGGAAGGGTAATGACGAACAATGCATTCAATAATAGGTGACATAGTAGAGCAGGAAGCCCAATCAATGGGGTTATCGCTTTCCGAACAGGAAATCGGGTCTTTTGAATTGTATGCTGCCGAACTGAAAAAGTGGAACAGTAAGGTAAATCTTACCGCGATAACAAAAGACAAAGAGATTGCTGTTAAACATTTCGTTGATTCCCTTACGCTTGCTCCGTATATAACGGCAGATGATCGACTTCTCGATATCGGATCAGGTGCCGGCCTTCCGGTAATACCTTTGAAAATAATAAAACCTGACGTTCCGATGGTCTCGGTGGATGCAGTGGCAAAAAAGATCCATTTTCAACGTCACATTATCCGCGTCTTGAATTTGCAGCATATCGAAGCGGTTCATGCGCGCATCGAAGATCTGCATACGACGCATCGTCATTCATTCAGCATCATCACTTCGCGTGCATTTACCCGTCTTGATCGCTTTGTTGATTTGGCATCTCCGCTCCTTGCAGATAACGGGATGCTGATTGCAATGAAGGGGGGGGAGGCTGAGGGTGAAATTGCCGAGAGTGACGATGCTGTCAGCAAACATGGCTTTACAATTACGTCGGTACACCACTATACATTGCCTCATAACATGGGTGAGCGGGTGCTGACATTCATAAAAAGGGACAAAGCCGCATAAAACAAGGGCTCGGAAGGCGCTCTGTCAAAAACGCCTTCTGGAGCTCGAATTGGCTTTGCGAAATAGTGAGGGCAGTGTTTTCTTTGTTTTGCGGTTATAGGCGTTTTTAGGGCCGATTAGCCCGAATTGCTGCTTTTTAGATGAAAATGACCGAGAATAAGTTGCAGATGTAAAGAATCTGCACTAGAGTAATCAACCGCATTTGTTTTGCATGAAAACGTGAACGGAAAATACGGGGTTGAGACAGTTGATGGACGTCCGCATATATTATGAAGATACCGATGCCGGTGGCGTCGTGTATCATGCCAATTACATCAAGTTTATGGAACGGGCGCGGACAGAGTATTTTCGCAGTCACGGTTATTTTGTTGCCGAGCTTGCGGAGAACGGTTTCATATTTCCGGTGGTACGGCTGGAGATCGATTTCAAATGTCCGGCGCTTCATGATGATCTTCTTTCCGTCTCAACCACACCGACTCGGGTCGGTGGTTCTTCGGTAACGTTCTGCCAAAAAATAGTACGGCAGCATGACGGCAAGCTCCTGGTTGAAGGGTTGGTCACGCTGGCCTGCATAAGTTCCGAGTTGAAAGCCCGGCGGATACCGGCTGACATACGCGCAATGCTTGAAAACGAATTGGAAAAAGCGGCATGAAGATGCCAGGTACGAATATAATTGAGCGGGCCGAAGCGCTCGATCTGCTGCTCAATGGCAACCTGCTTGACCTTGGTAAGAGAGCTGATGCCATCAGGCAACGGCTTCATCCCGAGGGTGTGGTCACCTTTGTGGTTGATCGTAATGTCAACTATACCAATATCTGTGATTCGAAATGCTCCTTCTGCGCCTTTTACCGGACCAAAGATGCTGATGATGCCTACGTTTTGACGCGCGAACAGATATATGGCAAGATCGCCGAGCTGGTTGAGCAGGGGGGCACCCAGTTGCTGATGCAGGGGGGACTTAACCCCGACTTGAAAATTGAGTTCTTTGAGGAACTTTTCAGCGAAATAAAGCAGCGTTTTCCGTCCGTACAGAATCATTCTCTTTCTCCGGCCGAGGTGACCTGCATCGCCGTCAATTCGGCTCTTTCTCTTGACGAAACACTCCTCCGGCTTAAGCGTGCCGGACTCGATTCGATCCCCGGAGGGGGAGCCGAGATACTGGTAGACGAGGTGCGCAGTAGCATCTCTCCTAAAAAAATCGGCTGGAAACAGTGGGGCACTGTCATGCTGAAAGCTGCCGGGCTCGGCATGCCGACCACCGCCACGATGATGTTCGGCAGCAGTGAAAAGCCGGAAGATATTGTCGAGCATCTGTTTCGGGTGCGTGAACTCCAGGATCAGGGTGGATCGTTTACGGCGTTTATTCCCTGGTCCTACCAGCCGGGCAATACTGAACTGGGGGGAACCACCGCCACGGGGGTTGATTACCTGAAGGTACTGGCCCTGTCTCGGATTGTGCTGGATAACGTCCCCAACATCCAGGCGAGCTGGGTAACGCAAGGAGCTAAGATGGCTTCAGTGGCGCTCTTTTTCGGAGCAAACGACCTTGGCGGCACCATGCTGGAAGAAAATGTTGTTGCTGCGGCAGGCTGCAGTTTCTGCATGTCGCAGCAGGAGATGATCTCATTGATACATGGCGCCGGTTTCCGAGCTGCCCAACGCACCACTACCTATTCTATTTTACGGGAGTTTGAGGTTTGAGTCCTTTCCATAGGCAGGCTGGAACCTGCGAAATTATTACCACCGCGGCCCGTTTGGCCGAAGTCGCCGCTATCCTTTCACAACAGGCTGAAATTGCGGTTGATCTGGAGATGGATTCGCTCCATCACTACCGTGAGAAAGTCTGCCTTGTTCAGGTCTCAACCCGCGAACAGAGTTGGCTGATTGACCCGTTGGCATTGACATCGCTAGCGCCGCTTGCTGCCCCACTCGGCAACCCGGACATTGTCGTTGTCATGCATGGTGCCGATTATGATATCCGCTCTTTGCACCGGGATTACGGCATCGAGGTCAACAACCTGTTCGATACCATGCTGGCGGCCCGTTTTCTGGGGATCGGCGAATTTGGTCTGGCGGCACTCCTGAGAGCGCGCTTCGGCATTGAGCTGGATAAAAAATACCAGAAGGCTGACTGGAGCAAGCGCCCCTTGAGCCGTGAGATGTGCGCGTATGCCGTTGCCGACACTTCCGATCTGTTGCCGCTCTATGATCAGTTTCGGGCCGAACTGGCTGACAAACGCAGACTGGAGTGGCTGATCGAAGAGGGGATCATCGTGTGTCAGGCCCGGGTCACGGAAAAAGATGGCCCGTTATTTCTCTACTGCAAGGGGGCCGGCAAATTGCGAGGTCATACACTTGCCATCCTGGAAGAGCTGTTACAGTTGCGGGATCGCCAGTCTGAACTTCTTGATCGCCCCCCCTTCAAGGTTCTGTCGGCTGATACCCTGATAGAAGTAGCCGAGACCAGACCCCGAACGCTCGGTGAATTATCACTGGTAAAAGGAATGTCGTCCGGGCAGCTCCAACGGCATGGCGCCGCGATTTTAGCGGCTGTCGAGCGCGGGATTGCCACACCGGAAAACAGTCTGCCCCGCTTTCCGCGCAGTGCCAAAAAAGAGGTGCTGGAGAAGGTTAAGGAGCGTCTCAAGAGCCTTAAGACATGGCGTGAGCGCTTCAGTTGCGAACTGGGACTTGATCCTGGTGTACTGGCACCCAACTGGCTTCTGGAAGCGGTTGCCGACACGCAGGGTGCAACCCGTGAAGAGCTTGACCTGCTGCCGGGTATTCGGGAGTGGCAAAAGCACCTTTTTGGCGAAGAGCTGGCACGTGTACTGTCAACGGTCTAACGGATGTTCCCGCCTTCTGCACCCGGTTTGGAAGTGACTTCCCGGCAGCGGGAACATGCCGGTCAGTCAGGTTTTACCCTGATCGAAATAGCGGTGGTAATGGCCATTATTGCCATGGTTATGCTGCTGGTCATCCCACGGCTCCCTACCTCCGATCAGGAAAATCTGAAAATATCCGCCCGGACACTTGCTTCAACGCTTCGTTACATGCAGGAGAGGGCGGCAACGTCTCGAACCGCCTATTATCTTGAGATTGCACCGGGAACAGAATCGGTGCGAATAGTCGAGTTGGGAGGGGATGGAAGTGCCATGCAGCCTTCCGATCCGCTGTTGCAAAAAGCGCCGGTCAAAGATGGAGTCATCGTTGCCGATGTTCGCATTCCCCGGCTGGGTAAAATAAAGGATGGTCAAGTGCGGGTTGATGTGGGCGTTGCCGGTGTACGGGACTTTGTCACCATTCATCTTACCTCCGCCTCCGGGCAGTTCTGGACGGTGATGGCGTTTCCTTCAGGCGGCAAGGTCAAGGCTTTTGAAGGGTATCATGAGGATCCGCCATGAAAGGGTTTACGCTCCTTGAAGTCATGATATCCCTGGCGATCATGGCCGGTGTTATCCTGACCGTGTTGGGTTCCGTAAATTATCATATCGGCATCATAGCCAATGAGCGCGATAGTACCGCCATGACGCTGCTGGCACGGAATCGCCTGGCGGAACTGGAACAGGCGCCGGCCAAGGGAGAGGGAACTTTTGCTCCTTCACATCCGGAGCTGAGCTGGAAGGCTGACCTGCAGCCCGCTGACCTTCCCGGCCTGCAAAAGCTTATAGTCAAAGTTAAGCGAGGCAGTGACGGCAGGGAGGTGGCGCTTGAACAATACCTCCCGAAATAGCGGTTTCACCCTGCTGGAAGTCCTTATTGCAGTTGTATTGCTCGGCATCCTTTCGTCGGCTCTTTACGCCAGCTATTTTGGCGTTATCAAGGCCAGAGACCGTGCTTCATCCGGAATGGAGTCGCGGCGGGAATTGGGTGCCACCCTTGATCTGATCCGCCGCGAAGTGTCGTCTACTCAATACAGGAGCAGAGCTACAGACAAGCGGCTGCGCTTTGTGGTGGAAGACCGTGACAATTTCGGCGTGTCATCTTCGACGCTCGAACTGACTACCTTGGCGCCACCTGCCGGTCAGACGCGTAGTGAGTCGGGAATCGTCGTTGTCACCTATAAGATGGCAGAAAAAGATAAGAAACGCATCCTGACGCGTCAGGAACGTGATCTGTTTTCCGAAGATACCACAATCTACGCCTATCCGCAGATGGAGCAGATCAGTGCCTTTCTGGTGGAGTGCTATGACGGCTCAAAATGGGTTAAGAGCTGGGACACAGCCATAAATATGAGAATGCCCAACAGTGTTCGGGTAACGGTTCAGGTTGAGGAAGAGGGAAAACCGGTACAGTTTACGATGCTCTCAATGCCGCGAGTGAACGGCTTATGACCGGCCGGCTGAAGAACGAATCCGGTTTTGCCCTGATTCTGACTCTGGTTATAACTGCGTTGATGGTGGCGGTAGTGGTCGAGATGATCCATCAGGTGTATGTGGATACCTCGCTTAGCCGTGGTTTTCGTGACGGGCAGCAGGCGTCGATACTGGCGGAGTCAGGCGCAAATGGTGCCGCCAGGCTTCTCAACATGGGGCTTTCTAACCAGACCTATACATCGCTCTCCGATCAGTGGGCGACACCGCTCAAGCTGGATGACGAAGCCGGCTCACTGCAGATAACGATCAGCGAGGAAAGCGGAAAAATCAATATCAACGGCTTGATACAGCAGAACGGTGAGTTTGAACCTTTCACGCAAGGTGTGCTGCAGCGGCTTGGTTCGCGTCTTAAACTGCAGGTGGATATCACGCCCGCAGTTGCCGACTGGATCGACAGCAATGATCAGCAGCACTCCGGTGGTTATGAATCTGCTTATTACCGCAGCAAGAAGCCGTCGTACAGCGCCCGCAACGATAAGATAATGACACTAACGGAGCTGTCGCTGGTCGAGGGTATTAAGGATAGTCAGCCGGATATTCTCGGCAAGCTGCGTCCTTTCCTGACAACCTTTTCTGATCAGGCTGCATCGCCGCTCCCGACGGTCAATATAAACACTGCGCCCGTTGAAATCGTGGCTGCTCTGGATAAGGGCATTGATGATCGGATGGCCGAACGGATCATTGCAGAACGTCGCATACAGCCCTTTAAATCAATCGGGGAGCTTTCACGGGTACCCGGACTTGATACTATCGCCACCGGTCTGGGTGGCAGGATCACCATTAAAGGTAATCTTTTCAGGATAACATCCATAGCCAGAGTCAAGGATTCCGGGCGGACGGTAGAGGCGGTCGTACGGCTCTCCGGGGGAATGCCGCAAGTTCTGTCGTGGCAGGAATATTGATGCGAAATTCATTACGCAGATGAGGGTACCGGGTACATGGATTATCTGATTCTACAGGCAGAAGAAAAACTGCTGAGCGTTGCCCATTTCGGGGTGTCGCGCCGTTCCACGGAGTTGATCGGCGCCGCCGCTATCGAGCTGGACGAAGAGCGCACCCTGGCGGATGCGGTCGGGCAGATTGCCGAAAAAATGACCGGTTCTCCGCGTGTAATCCTCTGCCTGCCACCGGCGCTGTTTGCCCAGCGGGCCGTATCGCTGCCGTTCAACGATCTGCGCAAGGTGCGTGAGGTCTTGTCTGCCCATTTACAGGGAGAAATTGCCCTGCCGATTGAAGAGCTCGTGCTGGAAGTAATGCCGGTCGGAGACGGGCAGTTTCTTGCTTTATGGGCACGTAAAACCGATATCAGTGCCGCTGTTGAGCAGTTCCGCGAGGCCGGTATTGAACCGCAGATCGTCACGTCCCTGCCGTTTGCGCTTGCTGAACTGCCGGGATTGCCGGCAGACTGCGCGGTCAGTGACGGCAGTACGCTGGCGCGTGTGCAGGGGGGGCGGCTTACCTATTTCCGTGCCTTCAATGGCGCTGCGAGCGCCCCGATGATTGCAGCAACATTATCGGCGCTGGAACTGTCAGGCGGAACGCTGCCGCCGCTTCTCTGTCTGACCGGGACGAAGGCTGAAGAGCTTGCCGATTCAGATACCTTGCCGGTTCCCGTAACCGTGTTGGAAGTCCCTCCAGAACTGGGACATCTGTTCAAAAATGATGAATCTTTCCGGCAGCTGGCGGGTTTTTATGCGGTTGCCCGGGCCAGCCAGGCCGGAGCGCTGCCGAACTTCCGGCAGGGTGAGCTTGCCTGGACCGCCGGGGATGCCAAACTTCGTAAAAAGCTGATCGTGACCGGAATACTGGCGGCAGTCGTTTTAGTGCTGCTGTTTGCCCAGAAAGGGCTCCAGTACCGTGCTGCGGCAGCCGATCTTGCGTCACTGAACAAATCCATTGCGACGATGTATCGCGAGATCTTTCCGGCGCGGGCCAAGGCGGTTGACGAAATTTCCGAGATCAAAGGGGAAATCAAGAAACTGGCCGGTGTCGAAAATTCAGGCGGTTATCTCGATATCCTGAAAAAACTTGCAGAAGCCAAAGGGAGCACGATCAACGGCCTCTTTGAAGCAGAACTTGAGGGGCAAAGTCTGCGCATCAAGGGTGATGCCCGTTCCGCCCAGGCGGTCAATGAATTCAAGGCGGCGCTTGTCCCGCTGCTGGCCACTGCCGAGCTGGGTGAGGTCAAGAGCCGTCCCGACGGTACCGTTGGCTTTACCCTGACCGGAACGCTCAAGGAGGGAACGAAATGAGACCTCTGGAGATAATGCGCGAACTTTGGCAGGATCTTGACAGCCGCACGCGCCTTTGGCTCGGCTATATCATGATTGCGCTGCTGGCGGCGGCGGTTGGCTGGTCAGCCCTGAGCGCAAAGGTACAGGCGCTGGAAAAGAAGCGTGCCGCCCGTGAAGCTGTGCTGAAAGATCTGCTGCCGCTTAAAATGACCTATCAGGCTGCCCGTCAATCGTCCGATCAATTGAACAGCCGCCTTGCTTCACTCCGCCCGGACGATTCACCGGCCAAAATAATTGAAGAAACCGGCATCAAGGGCAAATCGGTCAAAATCGTCCCGCTCAAGGGTGAGGAGCGAATCGGTTTCACCGAAGATGCGGCCGATATCCGCATCGAAGGGTTAACTCTCAACGAAGCGGTCAATCTGCTCTATCGGCTCGAAAAAGGCAATCGCCCGCTGGTTGTTAAAAAGAGCAACGTGCGGGTTCGTTTTGATGACCCGTCCCGCTGTGACCTGTCACTGGTTCTGGCGCTCCTGAAGCCGGCACCCGGTCAGGCAAAATGAGCAAGGGAGTCCAGATAGCGCGCGGAGCAGCTCTGCTGGCCGCGGTTCTGTTTCTGTTTCTGCTGTTCAGTTACGTGCTTTTCCCGACCGCAAGGATCGATGCGGTAATTGCCCAGATCCTGTCGCGTCAGGGCTTGACCCTTGCTCCGGCGGTTCACAAAACACTCCTTCCCGGGCTGGCATGGGACAATCTGGTGCTCTCCTCGGAACAGGGACAGCTGCTCCAGTGCGAGCGGTTGCAGGTCAGACCCCAGCTGCTCCCGCTTTTTATTGGACGCGCGGTGGTTTCCGGAGGGGCAACGGTTGGCAAGGGGCATCTGGATGTCACGTATGCACTGAACGGGAAAAACGCTCTGAATCTGGATGCCGACGGCATATCGCTTGCCGAAATCCCCTTTTTCAAAAATGTGCTGGGGGCCACAATGGCAGGCAACCTCTGGAGCCGTGGTACACTGCAGCGCGGTGCGAAAGGGTTGAGCGGCGACCTGAAGCTGGAAATAAAGCAGCTCGATTTTTCCGGGGTTAAACTGGGGGCATTCCCGCTCCCGGATGTTTCAAAGCTGAAAACGCAGGGGATGGTGAGGGTCAATGAAGGCAAAGCCCGCCTGGAGAGCTTTACGCTCGAAGGAGAGGGTGTTTACATGCGGCTTTCGGGTGACGTTCCCACCGGTGCCAATGCCGCCGTGACACCACTCGCCATGAGCCTGGAGATTATGCCGAAGCCGGAGTTTCTGGAAAAGCAGAAGCTGGTCTTTATGCTGCTTGCCAAGTTTATGACCTCTCCGGGCGTTTATACCGTGCCCATCAAAGGCACACTGCTCAAACCGCAAATTTTGTAATAAGGAATAAGATGGCAATCAAACTCGGCGAACTGCTGCTCAGTGAAAAATTGATTACTCCGGAACAGCTTGACGATGCGCTCAAAAACCAGACAATTTTCGGCATCAAGTTGGGAAGCGCTCTGATCGAACTGGGGTATATCAGCGACGAGCAGTTGTGCCGCTTTTTGAGCCGCAAGCTGGGGGTGCCGGCGGTTTCCCCGCGCATTATGGCATCGATACCTCAAGGGGTGCTTGCCCTGGTGCCCGTGGAGCTGGCGGCAAAATACCGCGTGGTGCCGATCAGGGCGGACGGCAAGAAGTTGGCGCTGGCCATGGCCGACCCGACCGATTTTAAAGCGATCGACGAAGTGGCGTTTGTCACCGGGTGCGTCATCCTGCCGCATATAGTGCCTGATGTCCGGCTTACCTCGGCGCTCTCGAAGCATTACCAGATACGTGGAGATATCCGCTACATCAAGATTGAAGGGGAGCTTGCCAACAGAAGGCGGAATGCTCCGGTCTCTGAAGCGGTAAAAAAAGCCGAAAAAATTGAAATCCCGATGATGAGCGACAGCGGCGAACTGCTCAACATTGAAATTCCGCTTGAATTCGAGGGCTTTGCCAACCTTCCCGGCAACGAGGAAGAGCTTCTGCCCGAGATGGATGGGGTGGAACGCTATTCCGTTGACCGTCTCTCCATCGAGTTTGCCTCGGCCAAGAATCGCGACCAGATTGCCAATGTATTCATCAAATACCTCGGCCAGGAATTCACGGTCGGCGCCCTGTTCATCATCAGGAACAACATGGCGGTCGGCTGGCGCGGCATAGCTGCCGGCACGCGTATTGACGCGCTGGAGAGCCTGAGCATTCTGCTCGGCAAGCCGTCCGTGATGCGGGATGTCCTGGAAACCCGTCAGTTTGCCATGGGCACGCTGGTGCAGACAGCCGAAAATGTCCAGCTGCTCAAGACTCTGGGAGTAAACGCTGCCACACCGCTTCTGGTGCTGCCGATTGTCATGCTCAACAAGGTGGTGGCCGCAGTTGTCGTATCGGCTGATATGGACGCGCTCGGCAAGCGGCTGAACGAACTTCAGAAACTGGTCTACAAGGCGTCGCTGGCCTTTGAGATGCTCATCATCAAGAACAAGATTCTGATGACATGAGAATCGGTCTGCTGGGTGGCAGCTTCAACCCGATACACAATGCCCACCTCCGCATCGCAGGGGAGGCGCAGGGCGCTTGCCGGCTTGACCGGGTCATCTTTATTCCGGCTGCCGATCCGCCGCACAAACCGCTGGCGGGTGACATCTCTTTTGAGATCCGGTCATCAATGGTTACCATGGCTATTGCCGGCCATCCGGATTTCGAGATGTCAACGGTTGAAGCAGAGCGCCCCGGCAAGTCATACTCCGTTGACACGATCCGGGCTTTCCGGGAACGCAATCCGGGCGACGAGCTGTTTTTTATCATCGGCGGCGATTCCTTTCTGGAGATAGGTACCTGGCACCGCTATGCCGAAATCTTCCGCCAGTGCAACCTGATCGTCGTCGAACGTCCCGGCTGTCAGATTCATAATCCGCTTGAAACCCTGCCGGATGCCATCAGGGGGGCGTTTCAGTGCGATGCGCAGACCGGCTCCCTGACGCATGAATGCGGTACATCCGTCTATTTTGTCACCGGTTCGCCGCTGGAACTTTCATCAACAGAAATCAGGCGGCTCGCCGCCGCCGATGCCGATATCACCCGGTATGTACCATCCGACGTAGCAGCATATATCTCGCAGCAAAGGATCTATCACCAATGCCCGTTAAAAAAGACAAAACAGTTGAAAAGACAACACTGACCGCCGCGGAACGCGCCCTCAAATGTGCCGAACTGGCGTATGACAAAAAGGCGTATGACATCTGTGTGCGCGACATCTCGAAGATCTCCTCCATTGCCGACTACATGGTGATCATCTCCGGGTCGTCCGACAGGCAGAACATTGCCATTTCCGACAATATCCGCACCGGCCTGAAGAAGTTCGGCAAGGTCATCGATATCGAGGGAGCCAAGGACGGCAAATGGATCGTCATGGATTACGGCGACGTACTGGTACATATCTTCCACGACCAGATCCGCCGCTATTATGACCTTGACGGTTTGTGGGGCCAGGCTCCGGAATTGGAATTGCCTGCGGAAATCAAGGCGGCACGCAAGGAATCGGATTTTTGAGTCGGATCCGCCTTCAAGCGGATAGCGGCGTTGCATCGTCGTTGCTCTCCTCGACGTACGTTATGTACGCCTGTGTCGGCTCCTTCTCGCTGCCTTGCTCTCCGCTCGAAATCGGATCCTCTAATGGGGCTGTAGCCCCATGAAAATCAAGGTTTTGTGGGTCGGCAAAAGCCGCGATCCGTGGGTCAAGGATGCCATCGACGAATATGCCAGTCGCATCCGGCGCTACATGCCGCTTGAGCTCGTTGATATCCGTGACGAGAAGGGCGCAGAAGCAGAGGAGATGCGCCGCCGCGAGTGTGAACGGCTGGAGAAGCAGATTCCACCCGGTGCTACCCTGGTGTTGATGGACGAAAGGGGCGACCAGATGGACTCTCCCGGTCTGGCGTCCTTTGTCGGCAAGCAGCGCGACAGCGGCACCGGTGAGCTGATTTTCGTCATCGGCGGCGCCTACGGTTTTTCCGAGGAATTCCGGAGGCGCGGCAGGCTGCTGGCACTCTCCAAAATGACCTTCACCCACCAGATGGTGCGGGCCTTCCTGCTGGAACAAATTTACCGGGCGTTTACGATTTTGAACAACGAACCGTATCATCATTAATGGAAGTTGAGGAATCAATGACCAACAGGAAACAGCTCTTCATCAGCTCTGTCCAGAAGGAACTGACTGACGACCGTCGGGCGCTGAAAGAGTATGTCCACGGTGACCCGCTGTTGCGCCGGTTTTTTGAAGTATTTCTCTTCGAAGACTTGCCGGCTTCCGACCGGCGAGCCGATGAGGTCTATCTGCATGAGGTGGAGCAAAGTGCCATCTATGTCGGCCTTTTCGGTAATGACTACGGTTACGAGGATGCTGAGGGGATCTCGCCAACCGAACGCGAATTCGATCATGCAACCAACCTTGGCACTGAACGACTCATCTTCGTCAAAGGGAACGACGACTCTGCCCGGCATCCCAAGATGCTCGGTCTGATTCGTAAGGCGGGAGAGCAGCTCATTCGCCGCCGTTGCGGCACTGTTACAGAGTTGATTACGAGCCTTTACGCCGCACTGGTGCAGTATCTGGTTGCCAGCGAGTTGATCCGTGGCGGTCCGTTTGACGCCGCTTTCTGCCAGAAAGCCACTCTGGCTGATCTGGATGACGAGAAAATCAGCAAATTTCTGCTAAGCGCTCGCCGGTCGCGGGGCTTTGCACTTGATGAAGATACTCCTCCCGTCGCTGTTCTGGAACATTTAAACCTGCTCGACCATGGCCGTCCATCTCATGCCGCAGTCCTGCTATTCGGGGCGCGGCCGCAGCGCTTCCTGCTTTCGTCAGAAGTGAAGTGTATGCACTTTCACTCCACGCAGGTACATAAACCGATCCCCTCCTACCATATCTACAAGGGGACACTCTTTGGGCTGGTTGATCAGGCGGTGGATTTCGTCATGTCCAAAATAGATCTCTGGGTGGGAACCCGGAAGGACGGCCCTCAGGCGCCGGTGGCCTATGAGATCCCGCGAGAGGTTGTGTCCGAGGCAATCGTCAATGCCGTTGCGCATCGTGACTACACCAGTACCGGAAGCGTTCAGGTGATGCTGTTTTCAGACAGGCTGGAGATCTGGAGCCCAGGTGAGTTGCGCTCTCCCATGACCCTGGTCAAGTTGACCAAGCCGCACCCTTCTATTCCGGTTAATCCGCTGATCGCGGAACCGCTCTACCTCAGCAAATATATTGAAAAGGCGGGATCAGGTACCCTCGACATGCTTGATCTATGCCGATCAGCCGGACTGCGTCCGCCAGAGTTCCGCGTGGATGTAGGTTGCTTCATTGTGACGATTCACCGTAAACATCGTGCTGGGACAGGGCAAGTCGAGGCCCAAGTCGAGGCCCAAGTCGAGGCCCAAGTCGAGGCCCAAGTCGAGGCCCAAGTCGAGGCCCAAGTCGAGGCCCAAGTCGAGGCCCAAGTCGAGGCCCAAGTCGAGGCCCAAGTCATACTGACAGAAATCGAAAGAAGAATGCTGCTATCTTGTCGTGAAGATAGCAAGTCTGGCCAGGAACTTCTTAATGTCGCGGGGTATGAAACCCGGACAGGGAACTTTAAGAGGAGCCTGGATAAACTATTGCAAGCGGCCATGCTGGAAATGCTTATCCCCGATAAGCCAAACAGCCGCATGCAGAAATACCGGCTCACCGCAAAAGGCAGAACCTGGCTCGATTCATACCTCAAAGAGGCAAACTGAATGCCCACAATTGACATAAACAAGGCACTCAGATTGAGGAAAAGTAGAAAAATGAAATGCAGCAATTCTGAACAACAAACCGTATCACCATTGATGGATGTCAGCCATGCAGCTTCATAGTCTCAAACCGAAATTCATCCTTGTCATAGTTATACTCTCCCTGGTCGTAGGCCTGGCGACACTCTCCACGTTTTACCTCAGCTCCAACCGTATTATCAAAGGGTTTGCGCTGCGCTTTGCCACCAAGGAAGCGCTGCTGGAAAAGAACAAGATCATGTCGCTCATCGACCGGGAAGTCGTGCTGGCCCGGAAGATGGCGGATGATGCTTCTCTCTGGCGCTGGGCGGTGCATGAGGATCGTCCGGAGTTCAAACTTGAGGCCTTTGAGGAGCTGGAGAGCTATCGCAGGCTGTTCCGAGATAAAAGCTTCTTTATTGCCCTGGCCGGTTCGGGGCACTATTATGTGTACAATCGCGACCAAGGGCATGAACGGGTGGAGATGTCGGTCCTGTCGCCCGCCAACCCCTCTGACAAGTGGTTTTACGATGCGTTACGCGCTCAGGATGACTATGCTCTGAATCTGGATTACAACGCCATCCTGAAGCAGAGCAAGGTTTGGATCAACGTGGTCATGAAAGGGAAACAGGGTGAGAAAACCGGCGTCTGTGGCAGCGGCATCACCATTACCGATTTCCTCAACGAAATAGTCTTTTCCCATGAAAAGGGGCTCTCGACCATGCTGGTCGATCAGGCCGGAATCATCCAGGCGCATGAAGACCGTGCCATTGTCGAGCACAACGCGGCTGCCCGAAGCAACGATAAAAAAATTACCCTCTTCAGTCTCATGGATCTTCCGGACGAGCGGGAACATCTGAAACAGGCCATCAGTGACCTGAAGACCGGCAAAAGCGAGGTGGCGGCTTTTCCGGTGCAGGTTGGCGGCAAGGTTTATCTGGCCGCTGTCTCACATTTACAGGGGGTCGGCTGGTTTAACGTGGTTCTGGTTGATGTTTCCCAGGTCATCAGCATGCGGGCTTTTCTGCCGATCATTGCCATCATGCTGCTTTCGTTTGTTCTGATCATTGCCACGCTGGCTCTGCTGATGAACCGGATGGTGCTGGTGCCGCTTACCCGGCTGACAGCCGCCTCCCGGGAGGTCGCCGGAGGGCGCTACGACATTGCTATTCCGGTGACCGGCAGGGACGAACTGGGGGAATTGAGCGGCTCATTCAATCGGATGACCGCCATGATCCTTGACCATACCACCAATCTGGAGATTAAGGTCAAAGAGCGGACCGACCAGCTTTCCAGCGCCAACCGGATGCTGGAGGAGTCGCGGAACCGGATCATGGAAAGCATCAGATACGCCCGCATCATCCAGAGTTCGATCCTTCCCGATGAAGAGCTGTGCCGCAGCTGTCTCGGCGATAATTTTGTCATCTACCGTCCCAAAGAGCTTGTGGGGGGCGATTTTTACTACCTGCGCCGCTTTCCGGGGCATTTTCTGCTGGCGGTGATCGACTGCACCGGGCACGGTGTTCCGGGCGCGTTTATGACCATGACGGTCAACGCGGTGCTCAATCATGTGGTTGACATGGTCTGCAATGATGATCCTGCACGGATTCTGGCCGAGCTCAACCGGGTTTTGCGCCGGAATCTGAACTTCCGGGAAGTGGATGCCGGACTCGATATTGCGCTCTGCCTGGTTGACCGGAGCGCCGGACGCCTTGTCTTTGCCGGTGCCGGTCTGTCGCTCTACCTGGCGTCATCCGGAGAAGTACGGGAGATCAGGGGAGACCTCCAGCGGGTTGGCTACAAGGGGTCGCGATTGGATTATACCTATCAAAACCATATTCTGACTATTACAGCGGGGGACGGCTGCTATCTCACCAGTGACGGCCTGCTGGATCTGCCGGGAGGGGACAAAGGGTTTGGCTTCGGTTCGGAGCGCTTTCGAAACCTGCTGACAAGCGGGGGAGATACTATGCAAGCCCGGGCAGAAGTCATCACGCAGGCGCTCTCCGATTATCAGGGTGATTTCTCCCCGCGCGACGATATGACGCTGGTCGGTTTTCGTTTGTAAAAAAACAGGTATACTTAGACGGGAGGCAGTAATGGATCTATTCCAGCTTAGAGAGCAGTTCTCCAAAGACGGCATCATGATGTGTTTCAACGGCCCTTTTTCCCACAGCATTATCGAGGAGATGGGAACCGCCATCAAGAATCATCTGGCCAATGAAAACATTGCCAGGGTGGCGGTACAGGATGTCTTTGCCGCGTATATTGAGATGACCCAGAATGCCCGTAACTATCTGACCAGGCGTGAGATTCCCACCGGTGATACCGGCTCCGCCACTATCATGATCGCCAAAAAAGACGATGTCTACGTGGTTACCTCCGGCAATGTGGTACTTCGGGAGGATATCGCGGAACTCACCTCCCGTGTTGACGGCATCAATGCTCTCGATCCGGACAGTTTGAAGAAAGAGATCCGTCGCCAGCTGCGCAGCGAACTCCAGCCGGGTGCGCTCGGGGCAGGTATCGGCTTGATGGAAATGGCAAAACGGTCAGGCTCCGGACTCGAATATTCCATTCGCGACATCGATGACCGGTTCTCCTTTTTTACGCTCAGGGTGCAGATACCGCAGGTCTAAGGACACCGAAATCCCATAACGCATAGAGCCGCGATACAGGGCCAGGAGGAACAGTGATGCGTACGCTTGATATAGTGCAATCCCAGTCAACACCACAGATCAGATATGACCACCAGGAACATGTTTTGAGAATTTCCGGTGAATCATATCCGGAGAATTCATTTGAGTTTTATGCCCCGGTAACCGCCTGGGTTAAGGAACACCTGGCGGAGGAGAACCGCCTGCGGCTGGATATCGACGTCAGCTATATGAACAGCAGCAGCACCAAGTGCATGCTGGATCTGCTGGATATACTGGAAGAAGCACATCAGAAGGGGGGAGCCATCGACATCATCTGGCGCTACGACAAGGATAATCCACGCTCCCTGGATCTGGCCGAAGAATTCAAGGAAGAAGTTTCATGTACGTTTTCGATTGTAACCTTGGATCAGTCACGCTGATGGCACGCCGAAAACCGCTCATGGATGATGAAGCCCTGGTCAGGGCCGGCCAGGTTCTGGCGGATCCAGCAGCTCCGTCGCTGGATCTTGCCCGGGAATATGCCGCATTAGCGGCTGAATATCGCAAGCAGCAGCGCAAGCTTCACAAAACTCTGACTATCAGCGACTCTTATCAGGCGCGACTGAAGGATACGATGAAGCTGCTGGAAGATACCACGGCAAAGTACCGTCAGCTGAAGGAAGTGGCCCTGCCGATCTGCATGTACTGCAAAAAGGTTCGTGCCGACAACAATTATTGGCAGAAGCTGGAAACTTATTTCGGCACCCATGCCGACATCATGTTCAGCCATGGCATCTGTCCGGATTGCATCGAAACCGCCTGCAGTCATATGGGCATCTCGCGGGACAGGCTGAAGCTGCCGGAAACTCCACCAGCGGCGCGGCGCGTCAAGGGGCCGGCTGATGACGCTGCTGTGGTAGAAATGCGGACCCTGCACAGCCGCGCTGTGACAGATGGGAATCCGCTGGCGCCCGAACTGGAACAGATAATTTCCCGGTACGCCAAACTTCAGAGCCGCTTTACCAAAACCATGTCCATCAGCGATGGCTATCAATCGCAACTGATGGACTTCAAGGCCCGTCTGGAAATTGTGGCCCGCACCGATCTGCTTACCGGTCTGGCCAATCGCTGGGAGATCATGGCCCGTCTGGAATCGGAGCAGAGCCGTACCAAGAGGTACGGCACGACCTTTTCGCTGCTCATCTGCGACCTGGATTATTTCAAGGAGATTAACGATACCTTTGGTCACTGTGCCGGTGACAAGATGCTCAAAGCGATTGCCGATTTGCTGCGCAGCGCGCTTCGCAGCGAGGATTTCTGCGGACGGTGGGGTGGGGAAGAGTTTTTGATCATGCTCCCGGAGACCGGGCGGGAACAGGCAAGTCTGGTGGCGGAAAAGCTTCTCTCTGCCGTACGGGATATTCGTGTGCCGTGGGAGGAACAGGTGATCTCAGTCACCATGAGTGCCGGCGTTGGCGAGTTCAGGCAGGGAATGAGTCTCGACCAGTGCATCAAGCTGGTGGATGACGCACTCTACACAGCCAAAAACAGCGGCCGGGACCGCTATCTGCTGGCAGCGTGACGAACTCTATGAGTATAAGAAAGACGGTACTGTCACCCCCCAAAACACCCGCGTCAGACAGCATTCTGACCCATGCCGAGCATATTCTGGCCACCGGGGATATCTCTCCTGATGACCTGCGAGCTGAATACGCCGCATTGGCAGCGAGTTACCGTGCGCTATTGCGCAAGCTCAACAAGACGCTGGTAATCAGCGACAGCTACCAGTCCCAGATGCTTGAGCTGAACTCAAGCTTGAATCAGAAGGTGGAGGAAGAAACCGAAAAGCGCCTTTCCCATGAGCGCATGCTGGCCCAGCATACCAAGCTGGCGGCTATGGGAGAGATGATCGGCGCCATAGCACATCAGTGGCGTCAACCACTTTCAACGGTGGGTGTCATCATCCAGAACCTCAGGGAGGCCCGCCGCGCCGGCCTGCTTGATGATGACTTTATGGACAGATCGGTTGGCGATGCCATGGCCCAGATTCATCAGATGTCCGAAACCATCGACACCTTCCACGGCTTTTTCCGTCCCGCCAAGCAGCGCGCGATGTTCAGCATTTCCGCTCAGATCGCCGAAGCGGTCGCCCTGATCCAGGAACATCTGGTCTCCGGCAGCATTGCACTTGAACCCCCGCAACCGGTACGCAACGACAGCATCTTCGGGCTTCCCAACGAATTCACCCAAACCGTGCTCAACCTGTTGTCCAACAGCCGGGATGCCATCCTGGAGCGGTGTGCTGCCGAGGGAGCAGAGGCGGCCGGCCGGATCAATATTTCCGTCCTCCCCGGTGAGCAGCATATTGTCGTCGAGGTCTGCGATGACGGATGCGGTATACCAGCGGAGGTTGCCGGTCACCTTTTCGAACCGTACTTCACCACCAAAGAGGAGGGGAAGGGGATCGGGATCGGTTTGTACATGTCCCGGATGATCGTTGAGGAGAGCATGGGAGGGCGCCTGAGTTTTTCCAGCACTCCCGGTGCTACCACGTTCCGGATGGAGCTGCCCCGGAACATTTAGTAAGTATGTAATAAAATTAGCTGATTACTACGGATCTAACGCGATTCCCTTCTCCCTGAGTACCCTCTGGGGCATAAAGGAGAAGGTGGCCGAAGGCCGGATGAGGGGGCAGCAGTGCCCTATATACCAACGTTTCCCCCTCACCCTAGCCCTCTCCCTCAGGGAGAGGGGATTGTTTTTTTGCCATAGCGGGAGATTCATGCTACTCAGGTAAAATTATCTCCTAAAGGAAAATTCCCATGAAAAAACCGCTCCTGCTGATGATTCTTGACGGCTGGGGGATCAACCCCAATCCTGCCCATAATGCCGTTGCCCTGGCCAACACGCCCAACCTGACCGGCTATCTGAACGACTATCCGCATACCCGGATCCTGACTTCCGGCATGGCGGTCGGCCTTCCGGATGGCCAGATGGGGAACTCCGAAGTTGGGCACCTCAATCTGGGGGCCGGGCGGGTGGTGTATCAGGAGCTGACCCGCGTCACCAAGTCCATTCTGGATGGCGACTTTTTTACCAACCCGACCCTGCTTGATTGTATCGCCAAGGTCAAGGCGGCTGGCGGCAGGCTGCATCTGTCCGGACTCCTCTCCGACGGCGGGGGGCATTCCCACAACACGCACCTCTATGCTTTTCTAGAACTGGCCAAACGCGAGGGATTGAAAGATGTCTTCATCCACTGCTTGTTGGATGGCCGTGATACGCCCCCCCAGAGCGGCATCGACTATCTGGCGCAGCTGGAAGCAGAGATTGCCCGCATCGGCGTCGGCACAATTGCAACGGTCATGGGACGTTATTACGCAATGGACCGCGACAACCGCTGGGATCGGGTCGAAAAGGCCTACAATGCCATCGTCTGCGGCGACGGGGAAAAGCGTACTTCTGCGAAAGATGCGATTGAGCAGAGTTACGCCGCCGGAGTCCATGACGAATTTGTCGTACCGGTGGTGGTTGCGGAAAATGCCACGCTGGATGACGGCGACGGTTTCATCTTCTTCAACTTCCGCTCCGACCGGGCCCGCGAGATTACCAGGGCCATTGCTCTGGATGATTTCAGCGGCTTTGAACGCCGCAAACGAACAAAGCTGGCAGGGTATGTCTGCCTGACCGAATACGATGCCACCTTCGGTCTGCCGATTGCGTTCGGCGCAACTGAGCTGACCAATATCCTGGGTGGCGTACTGGCTGCTGCTGGACTGAAACAGCTGCGCATTGCCGAAACCGAGAAATATGCCCACGTCACCTTCTTCTTCAACGGCGGTGTGGAAACACCTTTTTCAGGCGAAGATCGTGCCCTGATCCCGTCACCGAAAGAGGTCGCCACCTACGACCAGAAGCCGGAGATGAGTGCGGGGTTGGTAACCGACGAACTGCTGGCCCGGATCGACAGCGGTGTGTACGACGTGATCATCCTCAACTTTGCCAACTGCGACATGGTCGGTCACACGGGCATCGAAGCGGCAGCGATCAAGGCGGTTGAAACGGTGGATGCCTGCGCCGGACGGGTGGTTGCCAAGGTGCGGGAAAAAGGGGGCGCGGTGCTGATCACCGCCGACCACGGCAACGCCGAGCAGATGCAGGACGACAACGGCGAACCGTTCACCGCCCATACCACCAACCCGGTCCGGCTGATTCTGGTGGATGACAGCCGCAAGGGTGCCAAATTGCGCGAAGGGGGCCGTCTGGCCGACGTGGCGCCGACCATGCTCAGGATGCTGGGGATTGCCCAGCCGTCGGAGATGACGGGGGAGAGTCTGGTGTGATGGTGGTAGCTTAATTTTGTAAAATCATTTGCCCGCGGAGACGCGGAGAACGCGGAGCAAAATCAGATAACGTAATTGACGTAACTTGTTGAATTTCTCCGCGAACTCCGCGTCTCCGCGTGAGTAACCGCCGTTTTCTGGTTTAAAGCCGTCCGGTTCAGCGTCTGTCTGATCGGGCGGCTTTTGTTTGAGTGATACCGGTACAAAATCGATTGCAATCAAAAGGCCGGTTCAGGTATGACTATGAGCGTGGGTTTGCTACGAAAATGGGGGGGTAAACGGTGAGAGTTCTGAAACATATCATGGCGGCAGCAATTATCGTGGTAACTGCAACGGTTCTGGCAGGAGCATCTGAAACACCCAAAGAACACGAGAAGGCTCAAACAGATGCCGATCAGGTGGCGGCCCCGGCGGAACCGGCTCAACCGAAGAGCAAAAGGAAGGGTGGTAAAAAACCTATTGCTGAACATGCCCGCGATGTTGCCCCTATTAATACAGACGCGACCGTAGAGCGGATCATCGGGAAGGACCAGGAGTCTGCTCCGAAGAAAAAGAAGACTTCACACAAGAAAAAGAAAGCGTCCCACGCTACAGAAGCGCACGCAGCTGATTCCCACAGCACAGCAATTCCTGTTGATGCGGAAGAGGCGGTAAAGCGGCTGCTTGAGGGAAACCGGCGCTACATTGCGGGAAAGAATTCATCAAGCCATCGTACTGCACAGCGTCGCGCTGAAGTTGCCAAGGGGCAGCACCCGTTTGCCGTTATTGTCGGTTGTTCCGATTCGCGCGTGCCGCCTGAAATCCTTTTTGACCAGGGAATGGGCGACCTGTTCGTGGTACGGAGCGCCGGCAATGTTATTGATGATATCGCCATCGGGAGCATCGAGTATGCCGTCGAACATCTCGGCGTGCAGCTGGTCATGGTGCTTGGTCATGAACGGTGCGGAGCCGTTGATGCGACCCTGAAGGGGGGAGCGGTTGGCGGTAAGCTGAAATCGGTTGTTGATGCAATCAAACCGGCAGTGGAAAAGGCAAAAGCCAAAGCTGAAACATCTCCCAGATGTGACCTGCTCTGCTCATCGGTTAAAAGCAATGCGCGCATGGTGGCTGAGAAGTTACGAAAAGCCAGCCCGGTACTTACCGATCCGGTAGAAAACGGCTTGCTGCGGGTGATCGGCGCGTATTATGAATTGGACAGCGGATTGGTGTCGCTTACCTATAAACCGGTTTTGTGATCCGGAAAATAACTCCTGAATAACACCATTAATGGAGGTCCCATGAAAACCGCGCATATCCCCGCCACAGGTCAGCAGTTCCCCATCGGCAAGATCGTCTGCCTGGCGCGCAACTACGCCGAACATGCCCGAGAGCTGGGGAACGAAACCCCTGCGGCGCCGGTACTGTTTATGAAACCTGCTTCGTCGGTTATCGGCGATGGCGAGGCGGTGCTGATACCTGCCTATTCGCAGGAGTGCCATTATGAAGTCGAGCTGGCTGTGCTGATCGGTACGCAGGCCCGCAAGGTGGCTGCTGACAAGGCGCTCGAATGTGTTGCCGGATATGGTGTCGCCATTGATATGACCCTGCGCGATGTGCAGAATCAGCTCAAAGCCAAGGGTTTACCGTGGGAGATTGCCAAGGGATTTGACTCAGCATGCCCGCTGTCCGATTTTGTCCCTGCTGCTGCGGTTGCCGATCCCCATAACCTGAATCTGAAACTGGCGGTTAACGGCGAGGGACGCCAGAACGGCACTTCTTCCGACATGATCAACCGTATTCCGCAGATCATCGCCCATATCTCGGGCATTTTCACGCTGGAGCCGGGGGATATTATCCTGACCGGCACCCCTGCCGGGGTCGGACAGGTATGCGCCGGTGACGTCATGACGGCGGAGATCGGTTCGGTCGGGCGCCTGACGATACCGGTGGCCTGACGTGGCATGCGATGCGAAACAATCACTTCAAGCATAAAAAGCGTCTTTCCAGGTTTATCCGCCTGCTGAAACGGCTGCGCCCCCTGGAGCTGCCGGTTACCCATCGCCATAACCGCGTCGAACTCTTTCCTGTCGGGAGAGAGTTCTTCGAGGCGCTCTTTACCTCGATCCGCTCTGCCGAACATACCATCCTGCTGGAATACTACATCATCCACGCTGATCATATCGGCAACGAGCTGGCGCATGAGCTGGGAGATGCGGTTCAGCGCGGAGTTACGGTCAAGCTGATTTATGATTATTTTGGCTGCCTCGATACCCCCGCCGCCTTTTTTAAAAATCTCACCAGATTGGGGGTCCAGCTGCTTCCGTTCAACGTCCCTTCTTACAAGCGCGGATTCTATGGGTTCGATAAGCGCGACCATCGGAAGATGACCATTGTTGACGGTAGGCTGGCGCTTTTGGGGGGCTTTAACATCGGTGACGAGTACGCCGGGTGTGTAGCCGAGAAAATGAATTTCCGGGATCTGGGTTTCAGTATTCGCGGGGAGGCTGTGTGCGAGCTGGAAGCGATCTTCCACGAAACCTGGCATGGTGAACGGGATAATAATTATGTGCGGCCGGTCTTCGAGCGTTCGCGGGCAACCCGCAAGAAGAATGGTGATGCGGCGGTCAACATTATCAGCGGGGGACCCCGTCAGCGGCGTTTTTACATCCGTGAGGCGTTTCAGGTTAACATCGCCTCCGCTGCCGAGGAGATCCTGATTGCCACGCCCTACTTCGTTCCCGGTCCGCGCATCATTCGCTCCCTGCTGCGAGCGGTCCGCCGGGGGGTGCGGGTGCGGTTGCTGCTGCCTGCCCGGAGCGACGTACCGCTAGTTCTGCTGCTCGGTCGAAGCTCCTACGCAACGTTGCTCCGGGGCGGCGTTGAAATCTTCGAGCTGGAGCGGGAGATCCTTCATGCCAAGGTGATGTTGATCGACGCCGAGCGGACCGTCATCGGCTCGGCTAATCTCGATCAGCGCAGTTTTCATCGCAACTATGAGATCAACTGCATGGTGGACAACATCGATTTCGGCGAACAGATCCGGGCGCTGCTGCTGGAAGAGATTGATGGTTCACGCCCGGTCGAGCTGGATGCGCATGAGCGGCGTGGGGTCATGATCCGGATTATGGAAAAAATCGTCAGCCTGTTCGGGTGGTTTTTGTGACAACCGGTTTGTTCGACAGCCACTGCCATCTGGATTTGGAACCGCTCAAGTCCGGGCTACCTCAGTATTTGCAGGAAGCAACCGCCGCAGGGGTGCAGGGCTTTGTCGTCCCCGGTGTACATCCGGATGGCTGGCCGGGGATCTCGACCATTGTGGCGGAATATCCGCACGTTCTGCCGGCATACGGCATCCATCCGATGCATGCGGATACCCTGAATGATCTGAATCTTGACCGGTTACGAAAACTTTCCGGGCAGTGTGTTGCCATCGGAGAAACCGGACTTGATCCGGCCTATACGGTGTCGCCGGAGCAGCAGGAAGTGGCGTTCCGCGAACAGATCAGGGTGGCCATCATCTGTGGTCTGCCGCTGCTGATCCATTGCCGGAAGGTATTTCAACGGCTGCTGACTATCATGCGTGACGAGGGTGCCGGACGGGTGGGCGGGATCATGCATGCCTATTCCGGCTCGGTGGAGATGGCGCTGGACTTCATCAAACTGGGCTTTGCCATCTCAATTTCCGGGACGGTCACCTGGGACAACGCCGTCAAGCCGATTCGTGTTGCTCGTGAAATCCCTCTGGAGCATCTGGTGCTGGAAACCGACGCTCCCGACATGACTCCGCAGTGCTATCGCGGCAGGTTCAATAGACCGGCATGGATCAGGGAAACGGCGCAACAGCTTGCCGGGGTGCGGGGTATTACGCTGGAAGAGGTCTGCAGAATTACGACGGGAAATGTTCGCAGAATCCTTCGGCTGGAAAATGGTTCTGCTTGAAGCTGTATTTTGACGGTATGCTGTGATAGTATTTGATCTGTTATGATTTCTTCACGAGGAGCCACCCCATGAAATATGCCCTGTTGCTGCTTACCGTCTCTGTTGCTTTCATCAGCGGTTGCGCCATGTTCACCGCCTGGAAGAGCATTCCTCCGCCGGGCGGCTGTGATCAGTGTCATACCATGCCGATCAGCACCAACTGGCAGGCGATGTACAAACCTGCGACCGTAACGGATGAGCGGGGGCGCCTCTCCTTCCAGACCCCGGAATACAACACTCCGCCGGTCGGGGGAATGCAGTCGCCGCTGGATGCCAAAAAAGTTGAGGAAAAAGCCTGTTTTGACTGCCACAAAGCCCCCACGCAAGCGCACAAGGAGCGCAGAGGACGCTTCCACCACTGATCAAAAACAGCTTTTGAGTCCACGAAAAGCACGAAAAGACACGAAAAATGAAACTGATTTCGTTCGTGTATTTCGTGCTTTTCGTGGATAGTAGCTTTTTTAGGTTTATTCCCCTTCGCGGCTGAAGCGATACCCGACTCCGCGCACCGTCAGAAAATGTTTCGGGTGTGCGGGGTCCGGTTCGAAGTACTTGCGCAGCCGGACGATGAAGTTGTCCAGCGTCCGGGTCTCGGTATCGCTGCTGTACCCCCAGACGGATTGCAGCAGGTCGCTGCGGTGAACCGGCTTCCCTTCCTTCTGGAAAAAGAGCGCCAGTACCCGCACCTCCATCTCCGTCAAATCGATCTCCCCCTGCCCTGTTCGTGCCCGGTATGACAGCAGAAAGACCTCGTTGTCGCCGAAACTGTACCCTTCCTCCACCGGTTCGGGGCGATACCATGACGAGCGTCGCAGCATCCCTTTGACCCGCAGCAGAAATTCCACCAGATTGAACGGTTTGGTGAGGTAATCATCAGCCCCGTTTTCCAGTCCTTCTACCCGGTCGGCATCATCGGAACGGGCGGTCAGCATCAGGATCGGTACCCGCGGATCAAGTTTTCTGATGGCCCGGCACGCCTGAAATCCGTCCATACCAGGGAGCATGACATCCAGGATGACCAGGTCGAAACGCTCGATCTCCAGCGTTGCCAGGGCCCGCTCGGCGGTCTCGAAATGGCTGACCCGGTGCCCCTCCTCTTCCAGATTGAAACAGATGCCGCGTGCCAGATGGGTTTCATCTTCGACCAGCATGATATGCGGTTTATCGTCAGTCATGGTCTGCACCTCACGCTGCGGGAAATTTCAAGGTAAACGTACACCCTTTGCCGGGGCCGTCGCTGGTCACGCCGACCGTACCGCCAAGCCCCTTGATGACGGATTCGACGATGTAGAGGCCCAGCCCGGTACCGCGCACGTTGTCACCCGGAGGCTGGGCGCGGTAGAAACGGTCGAACACTTTTTTCAGTTCTTTCCGCTCAAGTCCCCTCCCCTGATCCTGTACCGAGAGCAGCAGCCAGGTGCCGCTCTTTTCGAGCCGCACCGTGATTTCCGGGCTTTGCGGTGAATAGAGCACCGCATTTTCAAAGAGATTGCGCACCACCATGCTCATTTCTTCGGGATCGACTACCGCCTTCAGGCCAGGGGCGGCTTCAAGCGTAATGCTTCCTCCCTGCGGCAATAATGCTCGCTCTCGCTCCACATGTTCACTAACCAGTTGGGTCAGGTCGGTCAGGCGTCGCTCCGTCTGTTTGCGCCGCTGTTCCAGGCGGGCCGCCATCAGCAGGTTGTTGATAAGGTAATGCAGCCGGTCGGTGTCTGCCAGCATGGTGGTGACAAATGAGTCGAGGCGCTCTTCGGACGGCTTGCGCAGCCGGATCGTCTCAAGGTGGAGCTGGATGGAGGCGAGCGGCGATTTCAGTTCGTGGGTCACCTGGGCGATGATGTTGCGCTGCTGCAGATACAAATTTGACTGGCGGTTCCAGTACACGAAAATCACGTAGACGCCGATCAGGATCAGCACCATCATGACCAGGCCTTCAACCATAACCGGCCAGTTGGCTCCCTGCCCGAGCAGTTCGGGGCGGTATTTCTCGGCTAGCTCCCGGAATTCCCGGTGTTTGCCGATAAACCAGTAGATCCAGAACACAACGACGGTGATCCAGACCAGCTGGATGGCGATCAAAGCCATAATCGGATGAAAAATGCGGCGGAGTATGTTCATAAATTAACTATTCCTTGCCGAATAAACGGTTGTACCCGGTTTTGTACGCTTGTGAATTTCGCCGCTTTCTGGTACATTCGCGTTTCTGAAACAGAGTTATAAATTTCTTGTGGAGTGTATGTCAATGGCCAGTATCGATTCCAAAAAACTTAACCGGCAGATGATGATCTACCGGATTGTACAGACTATATTTGTGGGACTGTTGATTGTCCTGGCAATTGTGTTTCAAAGCCGCTTTGCCGTGCTGGGCAAGCCCGAGCTGTTTCTGCGCAGCATCATGTTTGCCGTCATCGGCCAGTTGATACTGATCTGGCCGGTCTACAAGCTGGCCTGGCGCGATGCCGGTGTTGAGATTGAGGGCGCTACCGCCAATCTTACGGTTGATCAGCAGAAAGCGCTGCGCAAAAAACGTCTGCTGGGCGATTTGTGGAAATTCTGCGGTGTGGCATTTTATGTGGCGTTTGTCATGCTTGTTCCGGATGCCAAGAAGGCGTCAGGATCAACACCGGTGCTGGCCATCACGATTTTCTCGTTTCTGCTCACCTGCCTGATGTATTTCCAGTGTTTCAACTTCAGCGCCAAGAAGCGTCTGAAAGAAATCGCCTAAATCCTTCCAGCCAAAGTATTGAATTTAAGGGACAGCCGCAAGCTGTCCCTTTTTTATTTTATGTCTGCATCGGCTTTTTTCTTGGCGAGACGTTGATTGAGCGCCTGACGGGTGATACCAAGAATCGTTGCGGCAGGGCCCTGGTTTCCGTTGGAACGCCGCAGTGCTTCCGTAATCAATAACTCCTCCGCTTCCTTCAGCGTGGGGATACGATCCTGTCGGAGATCCAGAAGAGGTTTGACCTGATCCTCGCCGGAGGTTACCTGCTGCGGAGATGAGGTGTATCCGGTTTTCTTGCGCAACGAATCAAGCATCGGTATGCCGTTTTTTTCCTGGGCAACGGCATCATGGATCATGGCCCTGAATTCTCTGACGTTTCCGGGGAAGGGATATGCGGAGAGGCAGTCAAAAAGTTCCGGCGGCACCGCTGGGCGTATCATGGCGAGCGATTGGACGGCTTCATCGACAAAATGATTGAAGAGCAGCGGAATGTCCTCCTTCCGCTCCCGTAGCGGCGGGATGGTGATCTGATGGGCGCAGAGCCGGAAGTACAGGTCTTTCCTGAAGCGTCCGTCCGTCATGGTGGCGCTTAGCTCCTGATGGGTTGCCACAACGATGCGGGCGTCGCTGCGCCGGATGACATCGGAACCGAGCGGATAGTATTCCCCCTCCTGAAGAAGTCTCAGCAGTTTGACCTGCGAAGCGGTGTTCAGGTCGCCAATCTCGTCCAGAAAGAGTGTGCCTCCGGCTGCCTTGGCGATCATTCCCTCCCGTGCCTGGTCAGCGCCTGTATAGGCCCCTTTTTTGTGTCCGAACAGCGTGTCGGAAAATACGGTGTCATCGAGCCCGGCAACATTGACGGCCACGAACTCGCCCGCTCTGCCGCTCAGGGAATGCACTGAATTGGCAAACAATTCCTTGCCTGCCCCGGTTTCTCCGGTAATGAGAATCGGCTGATCGGAAACCGCAACAGCTTCCAGATAGCTGAAAATCCCTTTCATTGCCGCGCACTGGGTTATGATACCGGCAAAGGCGCTTTTGTTGGGCGATCTACCGGTAAGCAGGCTCTCTTTCAGGGAGAGGTGAATCTGCCGCAAGCTGTCAAGTTCAAGGGCGCGTTTGACGCTGGTAAGATAGCGGCTTTGCTCTACCGGTTTGACAAGGTAGTCGAAAGCTCCGTACTTCATGCATTCAACCGCCGTCGTCAGCTCCGTGGTTGCGGTCATGACAATCACCGGCACATGGGGATATTCGCTGCTCATCCGCTTGAGCAACTCGAATCCCGATATGTTCGGCATGGTCAGATCCATAACGATGAGAGCAGGCTTCTGCTCTTCCAGAAACGGGAACAGCGTCCGGCCGTCTTCTATGGTGTGAAGGTTTTGCAGCCCGGCTCTGCGCAGGATCGTTGCGCAACTGAAGAGCATTTGCGGCTCGTCGTCCACCAGGACAATCAAGGGGGATTTTACGGCAGAGCTTTTCATGTTGTTT
>Ga0154471_163_pt4 | contig 45424 bp, 47 predicted proteins | sample RifGroC2_FD_115950 | JGI IMG/M metagenome (GOLD analysis project Ga0154471, IMG submission 115950) | Geobacteraceae bacterium GWC2_53_11
CTGGCCGCCGTGTACCGCAAAGAGAAGTTCCCCAAGCCGCGCAACGTTCTCGGCCTGGTCAAGAACCTACCCGCCGACGAGATGAAGAAACTCATCATCGTCAACATCATCATTGGAGAGCACGAGCTTCGTACTCTGGCTCGGGAGCGAGTGTCCACAATAACGAACTATCTGGTACACACGGGCGGCATCCCGGCCGAACGGCTATTCCAGAATGACGATGACATCTTCAAAGCGCCGGAGAAGGGTTCAATCTCCCGCAGCCGTGTCGAGGTCGCGGCAATCGTGCAATAATCACCCTCCCCCGCCGAGGGACGTAGAGTTATAGCCGAACAAAAATTAAAGATAGTGGCAAAAAAAGCCGCGCTTTACCCCAAAAGATAGCGCGGCTTAGTTGTTGAAATGGATTTTCTTACCGTTGTTTGGAGGCTCCCTTTTAATTGCTTTCGGAGGAGTCCAAATAAATTCATGGAAATGTAATCGGGAAGCGAAAAGACAAGGATACATGCAAGGGAAATATATTCCACCAAATAGAGTAGGAGTCGGTGAAGCATCTATTTGCGAGGAGAAATTGAGACCAGACGGAACGGTGGATTCTGCCGCAAGATTAGTCATTGATCTGGAACACAGGAAACTATCTTGGTGAACAAACCTCTATGCAGCCATCAAAAGTGGCTGTACTTGTTTCACCCTCTGTACCATCGCTTTTTGAGCGGTCTTGAGGTCATAGCTGGTTTGCAAGTTCATCCAGTAGGTAGGTGTCTGACCGAATACTTTGCCGAAAAGAACAGCCAGTTCCGCTGTAACAGGCCGTGAGCCTTTGATAACATGAGATATTCGCATTGGCGAAACGCCAATTGCATGAGCAAAAGCGTTCTGTGACAAACCAAGTTCATCAAGTATTTCTTTCAGGAATATTCCTGGATGAATGGGGGGAAGCCCGTTTTTGATAGCCATAAAGTTTCTCCTAATGGTAATCGGTTATTTCGACGTCAGTTGCTTCACCATTGACAAACCGAAAGCAAATTCGCCACTGGTCATTAATCCTGATACTCCACTGCCCCGCCCTGTCACCAAATAGAGTTTCAAGGCGGTTAGACGGAGGTATCAACAAATCTGTAACCTCGCATGCACTGTCTAGTTGCGTCAAACGCATGATCGAACGGGCGATAATTTCCGGGGGAAGTTTTTTGGACTTCCCTGTCGTAAAGAGTTTTTCAGTTTCTTTGTTCGCGAATGACGAAATCATGAATATAATATAAACAATTTGTTTACACAGATCAAGTCCTAAAGAAAATGAAACAGAGAGTGATGAATACCGATTTCCAACTAGCGGCACGACCCGACCGCCCGAGGAACCGGTCGAGAAAACTAGAGAAAACTAGGGACACTCCCCAAAGAAAACTAGAAAACTAGGGACACTCCCCATATTTCTGTTGCTAATGTGAATATCGGACGATACTATCTCGCCCATGCCAAGAATAGCCCGCATCATAGCACCCGGTTACCCACACCACATCACTCAACGTGGCAACAACCGCACTACCGTATTCTTCGATGATGAGGACCGATTGACATATTTGAAGTTGCTGGCAGGTTACACTCAGAAGCATCATGTGCAGATCTGGGCTTATTGTCTGATGAGCAACCATATTCATCTGCTCGCTGTGCCCGAGACAGAAACCTCGCTGTCGCACGGTATCGGCCTTGCTAACCAGATGTACACCCAGTATATCAATCGAAAGCTTAAGCAATCAGGTCGCATCTGGCAAAATCGCTTTTTTTCTTGTGTAGTCGAAAACGAGCAATATCTTTGGGCAGTCGCACGCTACATCGAGCGCAACCCTATTAAGGCAGGACTTGCTACGGATGTTGAAGGGTATCGGTGGTCCAGCGCCAAAGCCCATGTGTCAGGCGCACTTGACCCACTGCTGGCGGCATATTCTTGGCTTCCACCACAGGAGCACAATGCGTATCGGGAATTTGTGGCCTTTGAAGATGAAGAAACGGATAGCGCCATACGCAAGGCCACTAACTCCGGACGGCCTTTTGGGTCGGAGTCCTTCGTTGACATGCTGGAATTTAAGTTGAATCAGGTACTCAAACCAAAGAAACCTGGGCGGCCTAAAAAGAAAACAGGGGAGTGTCCCTAGTTTTACTAGTTTTATTGCCATCCCAGAAATATTTTTCGTTTCGCCGCTAATGATGTTGACACCTAATTAAGGCAGCTGTTTCATTTACCTGACCGTTTTACTGCTTGGCATTGACTGTTTCTTTCTTTGTAAATGCTCTGAACGCCATCATCTGAACAACGAAAATTAACGTAAAAATGGTACCTACTAATACATAAATGTAATTCATTATTAATACTCCTTTTTTATCAGCTCAACATTGTTTGTGACCACAAACGATAATTCCGGCCCAATACATTAAATAGTGTAACGGATATTTAGTAGTTATGAATATTGCATCGGTATATAACCTAATTATTGTAATATGTATATGTTTAAATATTACTTGTGCCATACTATGCCAAGTGGGGCAGCAATAAGGGGACATCCATGATAAGTTTTGTCAAGAGGGAAAACGGAGATTTCCCATAACCTTCCGAACTCACCGGTGGCCTTGTTTTTATCCTTCATGCCGTCCAATCTTTTTAATCTTTCCAAGCGGTCCGCATGATCATGCGACCAGACATCCATTTGCTGCACCTGGTTTTTATCACCGGTTGATTTTAGTTGTTTAAGCAAGGGTCGGACCAAACTAACCATATGAAATATCAAAGCAAATTAGCAAAATTAACCCTATTTACGGCCTTAAGATCACGTTTTAGCCGGTAAAAAGAGGCTTCTAAGAATGGCGAGAGCAAGCCACCCTTCAGAATGGGAAATGAGCGGCTTTAACGAAATCCAGAATCCGCCCGAGCGGTATGGAGTGATTGACATGCCCGCTTTACGGAATTTTTGCGGATTTCCGGACCACGAGCAATTTGCAGAGCAGCATCGGCAGTGGGTTCAGGAGGCAATCAGCAAGGGCAAAGGTCAGCGTGAAAGTTGCTGGACGGAGAGCATTGCTGTTGGCGGCATTGGCTTTGTTGAAGAGACAAAGTCCAGGCTTGGTATTATGGGAATAGGGAGAAGAATCGAAGAGCAAGAAACTGGTCTATATGTGTTGAGAGAGAAATTTGAACCTTATAGTACCGCTTTAGACCATGAAAATGGGCGTTTAAGCCTCAATAACAGCTATTTTTGGGATATTTTACCTGCAGATTCAGTAGGTTAGTTTGGTCCAACCCCGAGCAGGCTCCTCAATAATGATATCGACAAGCGATAACAACAATCTCAGCTTCTTCAACTTGGTAGACAAGCCGATGTTCCCGGTCAATCCGGCGCGACCAGCAACCGGCAAGCTGAAAACGGAGGGGTTCCGGTTTACCTGTGCCCTCAAAAGGGGTTCGCCGAATATCTTCGAGAAGCGCTAAGACCCGTTCGGCTTGGCGTTTATCCGTCTTGAGCCAATAACGCAGATCGTCAAAAGCAGTCGGTGTGAAAGTGACGTTCATAACCCAAGAGCATCCATTGGGGTTCGCTTTCCAGACCGTGCCTCTTTAAGTGATTGCAGTAATCGTGACGCATTAGCAGGACTGGAAAGCAAATACTCGCTCTCTATAATGGACTCATAGTCTTCCAAGCTTACAAGAACCACGCTTTCACCCTTTCGGCGCGTGATCAGGATCGGTTCGTGGTTGCTGCAAGCATCGTCCATAACATTCTTTAGGTCATGGCGTGCTTCGCTGTATGAAATTGCCTGCATAAAAACCTCCATAATGACAAGTTATTGTACAATAGCATGCTAAAAAATATATGGCAAGAAGAACGACTTAATGGGAAGTTAAGCGAGTTTTGCGGCTAAGGGAAACAGCAGCTATCGCCAACAATCGGCGGCAGTGATAAGATCTCAGAACTTCGGAAACCGTATGCGGCTGATCATCAGCGAGCCGGAAAGTGCGAACATCAGTACGAGCGGATGAAGGGTAAAGCCTGCAAACATTACGTGCCCGAACCAGAGCGATTCGCGCAGCGCACCCTGCCCGGCAGCCAGGAACATCACGAATACCAGCAGCAGCGACGTCGGAATCGGCGTTCCTTCAAAGTACTTCACTTTACTTCCACCTTCAGATAATTCATCGGCCGTAACATTATACCGCGCCAGACGCGACACCCCACATGCGACAAAATATGTCAGGATAATCCGGTCATATAATCCCTGCATCCCGCATCCGTAAGCGATCACAGCCGGTGCGACCCCAAATGATATGACATCGGCAAGCGAGTCGAGTTCCCGCCCCATTATTGAATTCTTTTGCCGCCATCGGGCAATCCGTCCGTCCAGAATATCGAAAATCAACGACGCAAGTACCAGCCCGCACGCAAAATAAACATGGCTGACATCGGATGTCTGCAGGTACGTCAGCATGGAAAACAGTGCGCCCGTACCGCAGACGGCGTTGGCCAGCGTGAACCAGTCGGCAAGCTGGAACTCCCGGATCATGGCGAAGGGTTTATGCCGTTTTTTTGTTTTCATGTCAGACACTATCTCCTCTGTCGTAAATTCGGGGTCTCCCCCCGTCACTCACTCGTTTATAACGCTGAACGTGCCCTTGTTTGGGAAGAATGTCAATGACATCTATTCTGTCGGGACATGCACCGGCAAGCTCCCGCCATATATAACAGTTATGCCAAACATGGCAGATTTAGTTGACGGCCCGCCCGCACCGCCACACGTCACCACGCAAATTTATATCATATTACCAGCACGTTGCGCACAGGCCAGGCTGATAATTCCTCTGGCACATTAGTTGCGAATTACTTATCCGGCAGAGCGCCGGAACAGGTGCGCTATCTGCACAATCCAAGCTGCAATCCTAAAGGAGGACACCATGAAATCAAGCATCAGAGACAAGGCAGAGGGAGCTTTTCACGAAATAAAGGGCACGGCCAAGGAGATCGCCGGAATACTGAACGAGGACCCCGAGCTGGAAACCGAAGGTTCCGATGAGAAGATCGCCGGCAAAGTACAGGCAAAAATCGGCCAGATCAAGACCGTTCTAGGGAAGTAGTCCAACGTACGAGGAGCGTGTCATGAAAGCAAAAACTTCATTATCAATACTGGCAACAGCGGCAGCACTGCTGACATTGAGTGTACCGGTACTCGCTTCACAACAGACGGACAGCCGCATCGAATCATCCGCCAATGAAACCTACGTGTTCAAAACCTACCTTAAGACCGACGACATCAAGATTCATGCAAAAGATGGCGCGGTAATCCTGACGGGAACCGTAGCGGAGAGCTACCACAAATCACTGGCACAGGAAACCGTGGCAGGCCTTCCCGGCGTCACGAGCGTGGACAACCGCCTGGAAACCAAGGCCCCCTCCTCTACCGCTAATTCCGACGCGTGGCTTCGCGACAAGGTAAAACTGACACTCTCGTTTCATCGCAGCGTAAGCGCCCTGGCCACCGAGGTTGTCGTCAAGGACGGCGTTGTGACCTTGCGAGGCATCGCTGAAAGCGATGCACAGAAGGAATTGACGTCCGAGTACACCAAGGATGTCGAAGGGGTTAAAAACGTCGTTAACGAGATCATCGTTTCCAAATCGCCCCAGCGTTCACGAACCGTGGGGGAAACCATCGACGACTCGTCCATCACCGCCCAGGTCAAAATGGCGCTCCTCTACCATCGTTCGACCAGCGTCCTTAACACCACGGTAACAACAAAGCTCGGCGTGGTCACACTGGACGGCAAAGCCAGAAACCATACGGAAAAGAACCTTGTCACCAAGCTCGCCGGTGACGTGAAGGGCGTGAAGGAAGTCAAGAACCTCATGTCCGTCGAGCCGTAACCTATCCGGGCAGCGCATGGGCAGCTGCATGCCTGCCGCACCCCATCCTGAAGGAGGACACCATGAAATCAAGCATCAGGGACAAAGCAGAAGGAACGCTTCACGAAGTAAAAGGCAGCGTCAAGCAGTTCGTTGGTAAACTCAGTGATAATCCGAAACTGAAAGTGGAAGGTACTGTTGAAAAAACAGCCGGAAAAGTTCAGGGGAAAATCGGCCAGATCAAGGCGGTCTTCGGGAAATAGAGCAACTGCGGCGTATCAGGCACCGGAGCGCATTGATCCACCGGTTGCGGCGCATGATACGCCAAAAGTCACCTGACACTATCAGAGGAGGTCACCATGGAATTCTTACTTGCAGTATTAATTGTAGTAATTTTGCTGGTTGTCGTTTTACGAGTCATTTAGGGGCATCATCTTTACGTTCACAAAACGTCACAACCACATAACAGGAGGATATCATGGACTTTATCATTGCAATTCTGGTTGTTGTCATACTCGTGATTGTCATCATGAAATTGACATAATCACCCATCCGCGCACAACTACGGGACTCAAAGTATGCAGATAAAAATTGAAAACATTACACGTATCTATACAGAAAGCAGGGGTCTTCAACCGGTCAGCTTCACGGTGGAAAAGGGGGAACTGATTGCCGTTATCGGTCACAATGGCGCGGGCAAATCAACCCTTTTGAAAATCATGGCCGGCTGGCTTCTCCCTGATAGCGGCACCGTTACCGTGGACGGCATCAACCTCAAAAACCGGTTGGCAGTGGTCAAAAAAGTCGGTTTTGTTCCCGAGACTCCCAATCTTTTCGAGTTCTTTTCCGTTGAATACAACCTCAAACTGTTCGCCCACCTGTTTCATGTGCCGTTTGTACGAATAGAAGAAATTCTGCGGGAATTCAATCTGCTCCCGTTTCGTAACAGCAAGGTTCAGGACCTGTCAAAAGGACTGCGGCAGAGGGTCAGCATCGGGCGCACGCTTTTGGCAGACCCGCCTCTGCTCCTTTTTGATGAACCGACGTCAGGGCTGGATTTTGAAATGACGAACGAAGTGTACCGAATGATCAGAGATTTTCATGGGGCAGGCAAGACCATCCTGTTTACCTCCCATCGTTCCGAAGAGATCAAAACCCTTGCGACACGGGTCATTATGCTGCACCAGGGGCACATGGTCTTCGATGGTTCGCCACAAGACTATTTCCAATCCGACCTGTACGAAAAGCTGAGCATCTGATGATCAGGAATATCATCACCTTAACTCTGAATGATCTGGCCATTGCCTTTAAGAACAAGACGATCTTCCTGATTATTTTCATACCGTTATTCGTGTTTTTCTCTTTGAAACTTGTGGACAGGAGCGCGACGGATGTCAAGAAAATCACCATCGGACTCATTCAATCGGAAGCCTATGCACCGGTGATTCTGCACACCATCACATCCGCCGGCAACATATTTACGGTTTCCCGTGTGAGTGGCGAAGAGGAAGGCAAAAGGTGGTTACGGGAAAAGAAAATCGACGGACTGCTGGTTCGCTCTGAACAGGATACGGGGAGCGTGGCCCTTGTCGTCCTGAAGAAAGAGTCGCTGCAAACCCTGTCCATTGTGGAGAGCTTTTCCGCATTACAAAGGGGGACCGAGGGAAAGAGCATAAACTGGATCTCCGGCATTACGCCGATTCAGCAAGGGGGCATTCAAAAACAGACGCTGCCCACCTGGATCCTGATGGTGGTGCTGCTGGTGGGCTTTATCATAATGCCTGCCCAGGTTGCCGAAGAAAAGGAAAAGAAGCTGCTTCTTGCCCTGCTGCAAACCCCCATGCGCGAAATCGAGTGGCTGGGTGCCAAAGTGTTGTCTGGCATGACGTTGATACTCACCGCCGTACTATTCCTCCATCTGCTGGGCCAGTTCAACCCCGGCAACATTCCGGGCTATGGCGCGTTCATCGTCGTCGGCAGCTTCTGTTTCAGCTCCTATGGAATTCTGCTCGGTTTCTTATGCCGGAATCAGGCCAGCGCCCGGACCCTGGGCATTCTGTTTTATTTACCCCACCTGCTCCCCTCCGCGTTATCGGATTTTTCCCAAAAGCTGACCATGGTCGCGCCATTATTACCGTCCTACCAGTTGTATGAACCGATTAAAGCAATTCTTCTGGACGAAGGGAGGCTTTCAAACCTGTCGTTGGAGTGGTTCTATCTGCTGGCAGTCGGACTGGTAACCCTGCTGTTTTCCTATATGCTGATGAAAAAACGCTGGTTGATGTAAGAACGCTCAAACCTATCCTTGAGTTACCTTGTTTCTCCCGGATGCTTTGCTTTCATACATGAGAGAGTCAGCTCTGTGAATTACTGTTTCGGCGGAATCGTTTGGTATGGCCAATGTTGCACCGATTGATGCGGTAACTCGAAGTTTTTCACTCCCTGCCATTATGAAACTATGCTCGATCAGGAGTCGAGTACGCTCGGCAATTTTGCTTAGAACATCGCTGGTAATGTTTGGCAGTAAAAGCATAAACTCTTCACCACCCCATCTTGATACCACGTCCAGCTTCCTCATAGAGCTGGATATGGATTTACCTACCATTATCAGTACATCATCTCCCGTTTTGTGACCGTAGTTGTCATTAAAAAGCTTGAAATGATCTATATCCAGAAATAAAACTCCGAATGGCTCGCTATGTGTTTCCCACTCAAACAACCTTGTCGTTAATGACATTTCTCCGTATCTTCTGTTGCCAACACCTGTCAAAGCATCAACATATGCTTCTTTTTTCAAACCCTCTAACTCTGTGAGAATCTGAATTGAGCTGGAATTATCCGTAAATATTTCTACAGCACCAGTCACATCACCGTTCGCTTCACGAACTGGTGAAGTCCTGACAGAAACCGGCACCCGATGTCCTGATTTATGATGGAGAAACACATCAGACTGACGGGGTTTGCCATCAAGTATGGTGGCAGTTAGCGGGCACCCTTCGATACATAATTCTCTGCCGTTGTTATCAATGTGACGAAGGATATTGTTGGCGCAGCAGGAACCCATCACCTCATCCTTAGAAAATCCAGTGATCCTTTCAGCTCCCTTGTTCCAGAAAGTAATCCGTTTATTCAGATCGACAAAATAAACCCCGTCAAAGAGGTTGTCCAAAAGGCTTTCGTAGGCGATTTCACTCAAGCGGTTCCCTTTCGTGTAATAAACAGCATCTTATCAATGCGTAAAGACATCTGTCTTATCCGAGTGTTGTCGTATTAACTTATAGTGATTTTAGTGCCTGTTGCAACATCAGGACATGTGCATCATCATTTTTTCTCATTGATGTAAATAAGCTAGATAGATTTTGGTCTTCAAAAACAACTATAGAATTCATATGGTATTCCGCTAACTTGTTTTCTATTTGCAATGATAACTCTAATGCAGCTTTCATTGTTGGCGATGAAACTTGTACTGATTCATATAATGCTTTAATTTTAATAAGTAACGTTTCTACTTGCTGTATATTTGTTTTAACAGACTTCATTCCGGCACCATAAAGACGAGACGCCAGCCTAAACTGGTTAGCATGTTCATCTTCTTCAAGAGACGTTTTAAAGAATAAACTAGATACTGTTTCATTGTCTGCGTAGAGCTTTGAAAAAAAACGGTACATAATTGCCACCGTATCTTCAATTTCTGTGCAAATGTTGAGGATATTTGTTTCTGAAAGCGAAAGTTTGTTTTCTGAGTTCATGTCTGCAACCTCCTATCAAACGACATTGTTTGCGGATAGCTATTTCATGGAAATGGGCACGTATCCTTGTCTCACCATATCTCTACCAGATGTTTTGCTTTTGTAAACAAGAGGATCAGTTCTCCTCCAAGAATACAAAGGTATGTACTCCTCACGTGTGAGTCAATAAAAACAAGATTAGTGCTACTAGCTAGAGTGATGCGGTAGATTGTAGCCTTGAATATTGATTATATGAAGAATCTCTCTGATATAGGCACATTCGCACTTGGCACTACATCTATCGCAAAACAGACTTGCAGTAACATTAAATTGCACACTTGGACAGAAGACTACCCTTCTTCAAGTATAACGTATATCACGAAACTTACCTTCAATAGACAAAAACGCCTTAATTAGGTATCAGCCTGTTGTTGAACTTATGATGACCGGCATGATTAATTCAGAAATAGCCGGTTTAAGGGTAAGCGACATCAAGCCTGATTACATCCTGGTACAGCATACCATTGTCAGGGGTAAAGAGAACGACACTCCCAAGACTCTCTACCGTATCAGGAAGATACCTATCACCCAGGCTATCAGACAACGGTTTGATATCCTCCTGGCTAGAAACCCCGGTGACAAGTTGGTAACTACCAAAACCGGTACCTATTTCAACCCTGCCAATTTCAGGAAAGATATCTGGGAGAAAGCGGGTAAAGCCTGCGGGATCACCGATAAAGTCCCCTACTCCATGCGTCATTCTTTTGCGGCCTGGGCATTAACGCTCCGCATTGATCCGAATCGCCTAGTACGGCTCATGGGGCATGGCTCAAAGCAAATGATCTATGAAGTGTACGGGGATTACATCGAAGGGCTTGATGAGGACTTTTGGCAGATTCTGGAATACTTCGGCCAGGACTTCGCACAACCGAAAAAGAAACAATCAGCAACTGTTGGTTATGGCCAGATAATTCCTTACCAACAATATCCTGACATTCAGCAGATAAACGAAACCCCGAATCTACCTTTCAAAACTTTCTTGTGAAAGTTTTTGTGATAGCCGGGGCAATAGGTCAGAATCTTTAATAATTCTATGCTCTTAAATGGAGCGGGAAACGGGATTCGAACCCGCGACTTCGACCTTGGCAAGGTCGCACTCTACCACTGAGTTATTCCCGCTTGCGAGACCAGATGTATAGCAAATCAGAGAATTGGTGTCAATATTTTTTAGCATATTTGTGCATTTTTTTAACAGATTGTTTTTGAATGCGCTGCAGTTAACGTCCGGTAAACAGCTACCAGCTGCTGTGATCTGGCAGACCAGGAGTGAAGCCGTATCGCCCGTTCCCTGACCCGAGTGGATAGCAACGACATACTCTCTCCATTACGAAGTGTATCGGTAATAGCTTGTGCAAATGCTTGCGTATTGCCGTGCTCAACATATATTCCGTCTTCACCAAGAATCTCCCGGTTTATCTGGTTTTCGAACACCACCGCCGGCAATCCGCACGCAATATAGTTGAACAGCTTGCCGTTGGCCTCGGTCAACGCAAGTTTTGGCGACACGGCAAGATCACCGGCACTCAGGTACAGGGGGGCACGATCATAGGGCACTCGGCCTGTGAAGATGACGATATCGTCAATACCCATCTCATAAGCTTTCTTCTGATATTCCCTGTCGGGAAACCCCATCAGCAGAAACCGGACGTTGGACGCCTCGGCCTTAACATGTGAAATGACGTCCAACAACAGATCAACGCCTTGATAACGGTTAAAGAGGCCAAGAAAAACGACCAGCTTCACATCATCTGAAATACCTAGGCTCCGACGCGCTTCACTTCGGGAACAGGGACGGAAAATGTCGATATCGACACCATCCATCAGGTTGCTAACCTTGTCGGCTGGAATTCCCCAATCGCCCAGCAGCTCCTGACGCCCTTTTTCCGAACTGGTAATGATATGATCAGCTCGGCGGTCAATAAACTGCTCCACCTTTCTGAACAGCTTCATCAGAAGTGATGTTTCTTGCAGAAAACCATGGTTGAGGGACTCACCGCTCAGACTCCCTTGATAATCAAACAGGAGAGGAATGCGAAACAGAAACTTTAAAACCGAACCGACAAGGGTTCCTTCGTGCAGGTGGGCGTGAATCAGATGGGGACGGAATGAGCGAAGTTCTACAAACGCTTTCCACAACAACAGGATATCAAGATATGGTTTATGCCAGGAGGGACCGGCTTCAAGCTTGCCGTACCACGGGACGGGTGGAATGCGCACCACTCGCACACCGGGCATATCGCGGCCAAGGTGATACGTTACGATGCGGACCTCGTGGCCAAGTTGCTTCAGCGCCCGCGCCTCTTCGTATATTCTGACATGACACCCCCGGTCGGAAAAGTAAGGAGTCGGGGCAATCATGAGTACGCGGAGTGCGCCTTCAGTCAAGGTTTATCCTGTCTTTGACGACATAGATTGGCTTGCCTTGAGATTCAAAGTACGTTCTGGCATTGAGTTCGCCAAGCAACCCCAGCACGATAAACTGCGTGCCCATAAACAGCAGGAAGGCGGTCAGGATCAGGAGTGGATTTCTATTCATGCTGAGATGTTCAAACAGTTTCATATACAGGGTCATGGTACCCGTTCCGACCCCCGCGAGTATGGTATAGACACCCCATTTGCCAAACAACTGAATCGGCTTGGTGGAATAGGCCATCAGGAACTTGACCGTCATCAGATCGAGGATTACTCGAAGAGTACGGGAAATACCGTACTTGCTGACGCCATGCAGGCGTGGAAAATGATTGACCGGCAATTCTGTCACCTTCGCGCCAAACTGCGACGCCAGTGCCGGGACAAAGCGGTGCATTTCGCCGTACAGATTAATGCCGTCGAGTATTTCGCGACGATACGCCTTGAGCGTGCAGCCGTAATCGTGTAGATGAACACCAGTCTGGTGTGAAATCAAAGCATTGGCAAGCAGCGACGGTATTTTGCGGGAGATAAACGTATCTTTGCGATCGCGTCGCCATCCGGATACAACGTCAAACCCTTCGTGTATTTTAGCAACCAGACGCGGTATATCTGCAGGATCGTTCTGAAGATCGCCATCCATCGGGATGATTATGTCGCCTTTTGCATGGTCAAATCCGGCCGACATTGCCGCCGTCTGACCGAAGTTTCTGCGAAAGCGGATTACTTTCAGAGCGGCATCCCGAGATGCAAGACGGGTCAGAACATTGTAAGACCCGTCAGAAGAGCCGTCATCCACCATGACTATTTCATACGAGCAGCCCATAGCACTGAGCGCGGTACTGATAGCGGAATAGACCGCCTCAACATTTTCCTGCTCGTTATAAACCGGTACAACAATACTAATATCCACGCATTTCTCCATCAGTGAACTGACAACTAATGCAATTTATGAAAACACTTCACCCAGCTTCTTTATGGTACGGATCCGTATGGAGCTGTCATGGACAGGTTCAGGTTTCCCGTTAATCAGCCCCCACAACAACCCGACGCCGTTTACTACATGCATGAGCGGATAAAGAGCAATCAGAAGCAAACCATACAGATGACCGGTCCGGTACACAACCATGAGCGAACTGACCAATGCTGCAATCAGATATAGCACGAGCGGCGCAAGCAGTAAAACATACTTTATACCAATCAGCGAGGCAACAAGATATACGACAAAAAACAGCGGAATGAAGCTGGTCAACGAATAAGTGGACGTGATCAGCGATTGCTGCCCCCTGCCCCGCCCATAAGAGAACATTTGACGAATAAATTCCTTAAGAGTATGGCGTTGGCTGCGAAACACAAACATGTCAGGGTTATGGAGTAATGTGTACCCGGCGGATGTAACCCTCTCCAAAAACTCGTTTTCCTCATTCGGATATAAACGTTCATTGAATCCGCCAAGCTCCATAAAAACGGAACGGCGAACTGCCAGATTACACAGTATCAGTTCACTGTCAGTTGTTGTGCGGGTTTTTCCATCCCGCCGATAGCGCTTATGTACAGCGCCTGATCCAAACGGTGATGCAAGAGCAAGTCCGAACAGCTGTTGGAGCCAGCCATCTCCGGAAGGAGTAATTGACGGACCTCCGACAACAGCTACCGCAGGATCACTCAATCCATCAGAGCAGAATAAAAAATTGTCAGGAGTTATCAGAGAATCGTCATCCAGAAAGTACAACACGTCTCCGCTCGCTTCTTGCGCCGCCAGATTACGCTGTTGGCTTGGCGCACAGCCTTCCGCAAGAAATAGTTCATACCGTTGATCGTCAGGCAGGAGATTTTTGAGAGATTCGCAGGCAACGACACGGCGCCCAGGTTTTACAGGAATAATTATTGAAAAGGTAGTCACAGTGCACTCGCGGGACAATACATGTCTGAAACGTCTTAAGAGAATATTTTTATAACATTTAATAACTGTAAAATAAATGGTTAAGACATCAGAACGAAACAGAGCCCCTCCTGTTCTCAGAAGGGGCTCCGTTTCGTTATCTATAAACGTAAAGCTACGTAAAGTCAGTCATCTTCATGGTCATCTTCATGGTCGTCGTCGTCATCGTCATCGGAACTGCTCTTAACAGTATACGAGACACTTGCCATCGCGGTATTTCCAGCCTTGTCGGTTGCGGTCACGGTGTACGTCAAATACCCAAGACCATCATCGCCCCCGGTTACCCTGCCTTTACTTACGGCAACGCCTGAAAGAGCGTCACTTGCGGCGTAGCGTGCTGTCGGAACATGCCCCAACGTGTAGGTTGCACCATTTGCAACACCTGAAATTGTTATTACCGGGGCATTTTTATCCAGATTGATTCCGCTCACGGTATACGAAGCGCTGTTACCAGCCATATCAACCGCCGTACCGGTCACAGTCTGGCCGATTCCTTCAGCCGTAACCGCCGTGTCGGCAGTCAGACCGGCAACCCCGGAGACTGCATCCGTCGCACTGAAGTGTATCGTTACATTGTTATTGTACCAGCCGTTGGCATTTGGCTGACTGAGTGCAGCGCCGGTTATGGCCGGAGCCGTGCCGTCGATTTTGAGAGCACTGCTGCCGATGACTTCATTGTTGGCATTATCGATCACCCGATACGCAACCGTGTGGGAACCATCACCGCTGACCGTGAAAGCAACTGTCGAGCCTGTCACCACCTGCTCGGCACCATTGTCGAGCGCGTAGCGGATTTCCTTGACGCCTGAGCCGGAGTCAGCTGCAACAATCGATACCAGCGCATTTGTCACGAACCAGTCGTTGTTTCCTTTCGTACCCGACAAACTTGCAGTCACAGCCGGAGCAATTGTATCAGCAGCAGTAGCGGCAAGCGAGATGATTACCGCCGGATTAGCCTGATCATCGGATAGGACAGACAGGACTGCGCTTTTGGCTCCGAAAGAAGCCGGCACAAAATTTACGTCGATACTGCAAATACCGCCCGGCGCGACAGTTGAACAATTACTGGAAATCTTGAATTCGCCGGTATTGACCCCGGAAATTGCCAGCGAACTGATAGTGAGGTCTGCCGTGCCCGCATTGGTAACCGTTACAGAATTTGTTACCGAACCCGGCAACTCGACCGCCGGAAAATTCAGAGCCGTTGTCGATACGGTAATCAAGGGAACCGTTGCGGTGGCGCTGATCGGCACGGTAACGGTTGCGCGTTTCGGATCATCTGAAGCAATGGCAACCACGGCAGCTTTAGCTCCGGCCGTAACAGGGGTAAAATTGATAGTTGCAACGCATGAACCGCCAGGAATAATCCTGGTGCAACCGCTTGCCGACGTAAACTCACTTGAATTTGCGCCGGAAACGGTGACTCCGGAAATCGTAAGATCGGCATACCCGGTGTTTGAAAAGGTTACCGGGAGGGTGCTAGATTTCCCCACCTTAACGGCTGCGAAATCGAGCGATGCAGGATCCACGGATATAACCGGCAATGCGGACATACACGCGCCATATGCTGTCACGTAGCTATCCAGAACCGTTACGCTGCTATCCGCCAATGAAGAATAGCCGGGGCGCGGAACAATCGCCGTATCTCGCATGGTAAAATCGAGATCCGTCACGGCAACATCCCCAACGGCTCCAAAACCGCAGCCACTTACCGGGTTAACTGAAGACTCGTATTTTAGCAACTTAATGCCGTAGGAATAAGCAAACGAAGCCGATACAACAAAGCCGCCGTCAGGGGTATTCTGCATGGACATAGAATAGTCCGCATTAGACCGCCGTACCCATTGTTTACCGCCGTCCTTATCAAGCTTTACAATCAACGGACTGGTGTTCATGTCAGCAAGCAGGTATCCGCCATCAGGAGCGGAGATAACCAGCAAGCCGAACCTTCCATCCCTATTTGCAACTTTTTTCTGCCATTGAACGGCGCCATTCGTATCCAGTTTAAAAACCCACTGATAAACATCCATATTATAGCCTGAAACAACGCACCCGCCATCAGCAGTCGGCTGCATTGAGCTTATACTACTCAGACCTCCGTTTCCCAAGGTTTTCTGCCACTTGACAGCGCCAGCTTCGTCAAGCTTTACTACCCAGCTCTCTGGTGGTGACCAAGGAACCGAAAATTTGGCACCCGCAAGCAGATATCCGCCATCCGACGATTCTTGAATAAATTGCGCAGAGACATTGTCACCATCGGCATAGTGATTTTCCCATTGAATGTTTCCGTCACCATCCAGCTTCTGCACCCAAACATATCTTGTCCAGACATTATTCGCGCCATCCGAACCGGCAAGGATATATCCGCCATCCTTGGTTTGCTGAATATGGGACGAACTGTAAGCGACATGACTCGATCTCTTCTGCCATTGGACATCACCATTGGCAGCAAGTTTGAGTATCAAGCTATAGCCATCCTTGTCTCCAACGATAATATAACCGCCATCGGCGGTCTGACGGATATACTTTCCATACTCATTACCAATACTGCCATACGTCTTTTGCCATTGAATGTCACCGGCAGCATCAACCTTCACCACAAGCGTATCATAACGCTGCTCTGGATTTGTGGCTAAATAGAAAATCTGTCCAGCCATAACATAACCACCATCCGCAGTTGGTTGGACAGCATACCCCCTGATCTCCCCGCCTGAGTACGTTTTTGTCCATGATATCGCCGCATTGGCAACACCTGAATACAAACCCACACTCATCACCAGCAAAAACACAACCATTGTGAAAACTTGCTTCAAATTTCCGTACCCCATTTCATTCCCCCCCTGAATTTTGTGACATAACAGATCGTCCGCTTCGCAGTATTTTTACGTAAGAATATTTATACATTAAAAGATATAGTGTCAATATTTCTAATGTTGCCATCAGCGCGGAGCAAGAATGTTATAACAGGGATGGAAAAGGTAGCGGGGATAATAGAATTCAGGATGGGTTAGATGTCAGTAACGCAGGTAATCAGAAGGATTTTCGAATATTGCCGGTGAATTTATTTTCTTTGACGCCATCGGCTTTGCGGAAGCCATTAATATAATCGAGAGAGACCTGTAGCAATCTGAAATTGGCGACCGCGGCAGCGTTCCAGACCAGGGTATAATCGTTAAGGGAAGTTGTATATGTGTAACCCGCTCCAGCGGCCAGCGTGAGCTGACTTATCGGGTAATACTTGAGACCGAGCAAAAGCGTTTTGCCATTTATGACGGTGGTATTCCTGAAACCATCGGAGTAGGTTAGTGTCTCGTTAAATTCGAACAGCTTTCGCATAACCCCGGAACGTGTAAAATGGTAGTAGTTCAGCTTTTGTATAACCTCGGTACCGCTCAAATTAGCACCGTCGGATTGAGTTTCCGAGTAGCTAACACTGGCACTGCCATCAAGGTTCCTGCTATGGATATACTTGAGAGTCGCGGTGTTTGAGATAGTACGCGCGTTATCATCCAGAATGTATCTATCGCCACGGGAATAGCCGAATGAATCACTGACGCTCCACGCATCGTTCGTATAGGTAACATTAGCTTGCACATCCGTTACCATACTCAGTTTCTGTACAGAAGACTTATAAATATCCTCATTCAGAGTAAGGTTGGTATCCAGACGTGGCCTCGGATTCCATGATGCCATGAGCCTTGAGAGGGAGTGGTAGCTATTTGAACCGGTCTCGGCAGAGGTAAGGCTTCTCGGGTTAACATACTGGCTCAACAGGGTGGCGGAGTTACTGGCGGTACTGTTAAACTGGGTATAATTACCGTTGGTAAATTCATTAATCTGGCTCACGTCAAACCTGAGGGTGTTGGTCGGGGCGTATGCCACGTGCAGCATCAACCTCTGGTCAACAAAATTGGAGGATGACATCGTATCGGATGAAGTGACGGAGTTCTTGATATTATAGGAAGCCCCGAGTGAAACGGCGCGGGAAAAACGAGACGAGCTGGTCGTTTCAACACCTGCTGAAAGTGTAACAAGCCGGGAAGTGTTTGATTCCGACACTTCAACTTCAGAATTCTGCGTTAGCGAGAAGAGAGCACGTTTATACGCGTTAACCCGATAACCGGCCAGCACAGCCGTAAACCTGGAACTGACACCCACCACATCCTTATCATGAACATTACGGAACGAGGTCCGGGCATCCCAGGACAGGTCCTGACTGACTACTCCTGAAGCATACAGAGGGAGAGTGGTCTGGTAGGAAAGCTTCTGATTTTCGTCCACACTGCGGTTAAACGTCGTAAAGGTACGCGCGTTCCAGTATTTGCGCTCGGCGCCCACAAAAAGATTCAAATTTATTTCTTCAAGCGAGCTTGCCTGGTAGTTACTTTTCCGTTTTGACAGCTGCAAATCGGTGGAAACTCTCAGCCAGTTGGAAAAATCAATCCAGCGCCGGACAAGATTCTGGTCAACGGTCCCTAACTGGACTTCGTTCTCCACATAATTATTCTTGCTATCAATATAATCCTCAAACAAGGTATGACGGTAATGAAACCAGTTGTCCTTTTTATTCAGGCTGACAAAAGCCAGCCTGCTCAGCCGGTCGTCAACCGGATTCTGGGAACGAAGATCGCGGTTCATGACGTCCTTGTAATCGAAGAGGATCATCGGAAAATGACGCAAAATCTCGTTATAGCCGTTTGTCATACCGTTTTTGACACCGGCAATCAGCGTCGCGCCACTCTCAATATGCAAGCCATCATTGATTCCGGTCGCCTGATCGCGATTGCCCACCATTGAACCAAAGTTTTCGAAGACGGGATTGGCGGTAGTTGCGATGCTGTTGCGCGTCATATCGCGGCTGTAGGCGTTTAACTTGAACGGAACCTCTTTCGGGTCCAGTTTGATTTCCCCGTTATACATAAGGTGGCCGCGGGTTTCGTTGAAATTATCGTTCGGCCGGCCGGACGATTTAAATGTTGTATCAAGGGCGGTCCAGTTGTACCCCAGTGAAACGTCGTAGGAGCCGACACGAGAGTTGTAAAGCGGTCCCTGCGAAGAGTAGAGAAGAGAATAGTTTTGAACCAGGGAATTGGACGACACGCGACTGGAGGCGCTTTGCCCTTCATAGGACGTATAGGTAAGAGAGGCATCGCCAGATAAGCGCGCAGCAGCTTCATGGGAAGTCAGGAGAGTTGTCATAAGCGCACAAATAAAAAACAATGTGCGACAAACACTCAATTCACATGAAGTATATGAGCGTATCACGCTATGGGAGCAGGAGATTTTCACGGCAAGATTATTTGCAATAATTACGCCAATGCATTTAAGTACGGCGCGACACCTACTTTCATTATGTTACGCACCGACGACGGACAGGAAACATGTATCAGCATAAAATTCTCAGTTAAATAGCAGGGCATACTGCTGGAAATGACAGTAATTCCATGACAGAACAGGCGGTGCTTCAATTTCAAGGCACCGGTGTTTTACGGAGATATTCCTCGGAGAAATACTGAAAAACCTGGACACGGGCATTCATCTGATCAACGACATAAATTTTGTCCGTGGAATCAATATCAATGCCGACGGGAAGGGAGAATCCGCCGGGAGCAATCTTGCCGGTCTCGGCCGAGGCGTAATACCCCCCAAGGGCAAGCAGCAACTCGCCCTGTTCGTTAAAAATGGAGATATTGTGCGAACGGCCATCAACAACATAAATATTATCGGACGAATCGACCGCCAAGGCTTTAATAAGCTGAAAGTCGCCCGGAGAGTCGCCCCGTCTGCCAAACTTACTGCGATACCCCCCCAGCTTGTCAAATATCTGGATTTTTGCGCTGAAAGCATCGGCAACAATCAGATGCCCTTTGGAATTAATTGCCATGGCAATCGGCAGATTAAACAGTCCGTCTGCTTCACCCGATCCGCCAATACTTCTAATGAACACGCCTTGCAAATCGGTGACCACGATTTTACGGGTTGCCGCATCCGCCACATAGATAAGACGGTTCACTTTATCAATCAACATACAGGTCGGACTTGTGACCGACACCGGCTTAAGGCTGATTGCTCTCTGATATTTTTCCAGATTATCGAAGACAAGAATGCTGGCGGAACGGCGCTCCAGGACATAGACGGAACCTTCATGATCGAGCGCAATCGACAGGGGCAAAAGGAGGGGGGGAGCAGCATCGGGAACATCAAGCGTTCTCAGCTTATATCCGGCCAGGTCAAAAACAAAAACCGACGCCCGGCCGATATCGGATACAAAGAATTTGCTCAACTCGGGAACAGACTTGACCTCAACGGGCTTTTGCAGGGAGACCGGCGCATCGTCACCAGCTATGGCTGCCCAGAAGCGCTGCGACGGACTTTTTTCCATATCAAGCTGGCTGTTGTAGCTTTTAAGCCATTCAATACGGGCAACATCCGGAGGAGCAGGCCAGACATAACGCTCCTTGGTAGCACCCTGCTGGGCAGCGCATGAAACACACAAAAGAACCATCATCACTACCGCGGAAAATCTCAACATGGCGCCCCGACTGTTGATAGAATAAAGTTGCACGCATCATATAAAACTGCCGTCTCGATGTCAACGATTGAGACGGCTGCAAGACACCTGGCACGCACAATAAAAAAAAGGGGCGGATATCCCGCCCCTTCCATAACACCAAAAACAGATTTCTGTTTACTTCCTGTGGCAGGACGTGCAAAGCGCACTAGCAGCATTAGTTGTACGCAGGAAAGAGCCGTTTGAATTATCATGCACCAAGTGGCATGACGCGCATTCCATCCTGTTGCTTTGTGGGCCAAAGAAAATAGCAGCCGATTCCGGAGCAGCTCCTTTATTAGCTTTAACTTTCACCAAGGCTTGTGCAGCAGACTCAAGACGATTAGTAGCATCAGTTTCCGGATACGCAAAACCGATCGGGTGGTCATTCGTCAAGTCGCCACCGGCACCAATATTAAGCGCACCCGTGGTGGCATCGCCACCGGTCCAAACAGCGGCAGCAGCCATTGCCGTTCCGGCAGCGCCCTGCTTGTTAACTCTCGAACCGAGCTGGGCTACCGTTGCATCATGGCAGTTCAGACAGAACAGGGAGATGCTTGTTGCATCCAAAGAAGAGCTTGTCCCTTTGGCGTGTGACAGCGAAGCGCTTGAAGTATAGAGTTTGTAAGTCGATGCCGCTGCGCCTGCATTACGGTTCCAGAGCGGTACGGCTTGAACCGCGTTATGCGGGGTGTGGCAGAAGATACAAACCTGGGTCTGCGCTTCAGCCTTAGGTCCGCCGCCAGCCGCGCCAAAGGACAGGTCGTGCTTTGAACCCACGATAGTTGCGTATGATACGCTTGAACAGAGTGTTACGAGTGCTACAGCCGCTAAAATCTTTTTCATTTGTTTCTCCTTTTCTTGATAATTAGTTCATTCATAAAATTGAATGAATCTGTTAGATGCCTAGAGCACACAACTTGAATACGTTAAATTTTATAGCAATCGGTGTGCCAACTACCAGCAGGACATTCTTTTCCATAATTATCAAGTGGTTACAAATGGACTGTTCATTCAAACAGCCGGCCAGTTTCTCCATAAACCGAACAACACGCAGGCATTTCACGTTATTTAACGGCTCCAGCCGCGGGCGCCACGAGTGGATATTCAGTCAGATAGCGAGGATTTAAATATTGAAACACCTGAAAACGGTTGTTGAGCTGATCGGCGATAAAGATCCGGTCATTCTGATCGATATATATCCCCTGCGGCATCAAAAAACCTCCGGCAGAAACAACCTTGTCGTCGTTATGTGCGAACTTCCCGCCAAAGGCCATGAGTGTTTCGCCAAGCGGCGAGAAAATAGTTACCCGGTTCCCCCTGCCATCCGTAACATATATGTGCCCCTCACTGTCAACGGCGACCCCCTTGATCAGCTCGAAATCGCCAATACCGTCACCTCGGCGGCCAAACTTGCTAACGAACACACCCTGGGCGTTGAATCGCTGAACGCGGCCATTGAATGAATCGCACACAACAATACCGCCATCAGACTCGACAGCCACGGATAAGGGAAGGTTGAATTCACCATCACCACCACCCAATTTTCCAAAAGCAAACAGGAAGTTTCCCTTCAGATCGGCAACCACAATACGATGATCCTTGGGATCGGGTATGATCAAGCGGGCGGAGCGTTTGTCAACGGCAAACATACCGATGCTTTTCATGCGTTCTGAAAAATCAAGGGCAGCAATTGGCTTGTCATCACGGTCATAAACATGAATTTTTTTTGACGCCGAGTCAGCGATATAGGCATTTCCCTGCGCATCCACTGATACGCCCGTGACATGCTGGATGATTCCGCTGCCCAAGGTGCTGACTTTTCGAGCGTTAAAATCAAACACACTCACATTACTGGTCCCGGCATTTGAAACATAGACCTTGCCGGCGCCGTTACTTGCGATTGAAATAGGTTGACTGACCCTGACCTCATCATCCGTGCCAACAAGCTTGATAAATAACGAATCGCGATCCAGCAAATCGGCAGAACCGGCATACGTGGCGATCCATTCGATTTTGGGGGTATCGGGATAATCAGGCCAGAACACGCGCCGTTTGGCAACAGGTGCAGCAGCGCAACCAGCGAGGATAGTTGTCAAAGTCACAAATAGAATCAAACGGGAAAGTGCAGTTTTCATATGAAAGTTCTCCAGACAGACAGGGGGGATGTTTACTACCTTTGTTTTCAGACCAGTTGCACCGGATTCAATCTCAGTGCCGGCCACTGATGGTACCTTGTAACATCAGAATCTAACCCCCCTCAGTCCCCCCTTATCAGGGGGGAGGCCTTGAAATCCCCTGATAAGGGGAGATTTCGAGGGATTTGCTGCGAAAAAACAAGAGTTACAAGGTAGTGGGATGCTTATAATAACAGACTTAACGATTCTTTCACCTCCTCACACATGAACATTATTCAACATCGCTCAATGCCGAACCTGAGCAGGGCGAGTCTTCAGAAATGGGGGAAAAGCTGCACTATATGGCACTGATGTCCCCCTCATCCGGCCTTCGGCCACCTTCTCCCTCAGGGAGAAGGAACTAGCGGAAGATTCGCCCACTCAGGATGCCGAAAGCCCCGTTAACGAGACTACTTGTTATGGCACATCTGGCACAGGCTCATACGGTCTTCGGCGTTGTTCGTGAAGAAATAGCGGACATCGCCGCCATGGGGGGCGTGGCAGGAAATGCAGCTCATCTGCCTGCCGCTCCCTTTTTTGGCAGGATCATTCTTACCGCTTAATGGATGCCCTTCACCTGTTGTAGTCCGGACCACATGTTTCTGAGTGCGGATATTGCCGTGACATGACAGACATAGTTCATTAACCGGCTTCAGCAACTGCGCTTCGTTCTGGCTGCCGTGCGGGTCGTGACAAGCATCACACATACCTGCCTCGACCGGGCCATGGACAAATTTTTTCTTCTTGATCTGAACCGGCATATCCGAATGACACTCGAAGCAGAGCGCGGCACCCCGTTTGGGAACGGCATGCTTGGGGGTTCCCTTGCTGGCATGACAATACCCGCATGAATAGGTGCCCGCCGGGCCATGCACATATTTCACCGTCAGCATTTTTTTGTGGCAGACATAACAGGGATTATTCTTTTCCACACTGCTGTTCATTTGTGCCGGAGTCGGGTTCATGACATGACAAGACTGACAATAACGCTCCTTCTCGGGACGATGCAGCGTAATGGCGGAATACTCGGGGGGAACCTTTTGGCTGCCATCTTCCGGAGCATAAAAAACCGAAAAAGCGGAAGATTCAATTTTCTGGCCGCCGTTAAACAGGTCAACTTCCAGTTTGTTTACGCCCTGATCCCAAAGCGATTGAGCAATAAACATATCCTGAAAAAGCTTGCGGTAGTCCGGCGAACCGACATCGACCGGGTCACCGGCGAGACCGTTGTGAGTAATGCGAAGGGATGTAACCTCGATTTGATTAAGCTTGAAGATCAGGTGCCCGGAAGAAGTAACCGCAGAGTTTTGAGAGGGATAAATAAATTCTATCGCGCCCCATGCAGCGGGCGCGTACGTGAGCACAACGACTGAAATAATTGTCAATAACATCTTCAGCATCGTGCTCTCCTACGGATTTTGAATCGGATCTATCCGGTTATATGATTTCGGTTTATGGCATCCAACAACACAGGTGCCGCCAACGTCGGTTTTGGTATAACGGATCGGTATCCGCCAGCGTCCGAATCCGGCAACCTTACTTGATATCAACCGAGGTTGACTTGAGGCATGCGGGTCGTGGCAGACCTTGCATGAGCGCCCTTTTTCCTTCTTATTAACATGCACATAATGGAGATTGAACATGCCATTGCGGAATTTGGTGTCCACATCGGTACGCTGGCTGTCGGCCAGGGTATCGGCATGACATCCGAAACAAAGTTCAAAGTTGGACTTGTCAAAAGATTGGTACATTTCTTCGGGTGCGGAACGCTTCAGCAGGTGGTGCAGCTTCGTACCATGCGGTGCATGACATGCAGAACAGTCGCCGTCGGCCACCGGCGCATGAACCGTTTTTCCGGTAAACTGGGACTTGTCGTGACAGATCATGCAGAGATTTGCCCCTTCTGCCTTGAGCATATACTTTTGATCAGATTGATGGGGGTCGTGACAACTGAGACACTTTCCTTCTGCAATCGGCTTGTGGGGAACTACTCTGTCAAGCTTGCTTTTTTCGTGGCAGGTGTAGCAGAGTTCTGCTCCAGCGGCTTTCAGCTGGAACTTGCTGTCGCTCTGGTGGGGATCATGGCAATCGAGACAGTCACCCGCGGCTACAGGAGGGTGTACATGCTTTTTGGTATCTTTACGTTCGTGGCATTCATTACAGAGCCCTGCCTTACCCTTATCGGTAAGAAGAAAAGCTTCTTTTTTAAACTTCGGATGTTTCTGCCCGGAGGGTTTATGGCATGATTGACACTCGCCATTCTTTACCGGCAGATGCACAAAAGATTTTTCCGCTTTATGCGGATGACAACCGCAATTCACCGCGCCAGCTGCTTCCGCGGGATCTTGTGCAACAAGTGTGATTGCAGCAATTCCCGAGAGAATTGCTGCAATCACGCAGACTATTTTACCGGATGAAAAGTTCATTCGAACAGTTCCCTTCCCCGACTACTTTGAACCACCGCCATAGCTGTGCAGACCGGAAAGGAACAGGTTGACGCCGAGATAGCAGAAGATGGTGGCAGCAAAGCCAATGACTGAGAGCCAGGCCGCACGCTTGCCAACCCATCCCTTGGTGATTCGGGCATGCAGAAAAGCAGCGTAGACGAACCAGACAATCAAAGACCACGTCTCCTTGGGGTCCCAACTCCAGTAAGTACCCCAGGCATAATTGGCCCAGGCGGCTCCCGTAATAATTCCAAGAGTCAGAAGCGGGAAACCGATCATAATCGAGCGGTAATTGAGATCATCAAGAACTTTCAGGGGCGGGAACAGTGATAACAATCCCCCGGCGGAAGCAGATGAGCTGGTGCCTTCAATGGCGGTTTTGATCAGATACATGATTGAAATTCCGCAGGCGACCGCGAAAGCCGCATAACCGAGAAAGCAGGTAATAACATGATAAAGCAGCCAGTTGCTCTGCAACGCGGGAACAAGCGGCTCGATTCCGGTATTCATGCCAAGCTGCGCCCAAGCCATACCGAGAAGTGCAAACGGCACAACAAAAGCTCCGACAATCCGGTATTTGTAGCGAATATCAATGTAGGCAAAGAGGAGGATGATGGTCCAGGAAAAGAAAACTATTGACTCGTACAGGTTGGACATCGGTGCATGTCCGACCCCCATGTCGTAGGATTCTTTCCAGCGCAGCGCGATGGCAACGGTCTGGACAGCAAGTCCGGCATAGGCAATGAAGCTGCCGGCAAGACCAAGTGATTTGTTTTTGCTGGCCAGAAAGGCAAAGAATACAAGCATGGAGATCAGGTATGTGAAGGTTGTAACGTTAAAAAGCATGGAGCTGGTCATAATGAGATAACCTCCGTTAGATTTTTATTTCGTGGAATTTTTCTGATAGATCTTCGAACTGCATCTGAAACGCCGCCTGATTTTTACTGGCATTGCCATACATACGGGCATGCCCTTTTGACACGACTACCCAGATCCGTTTATGCGACATGAAAAAGGCGACGCCAATACCAATCACCATCAGGGCACACCCCAGCCAGACCACCCAGACTCCTGGATCTTTGGCGACCTGTAAGCCGGTATACTGTTTGGCACTTGTACCTTCGTAGCCAAAAATCAATGCATCCCCTCGCTGGGCATTCACATCCGGGTAATTTTTAAATGCAATAAATGTCTGCGGTGCTGAACCCTTTCGAGTCACTTCAATACGGGCCGCCGGGCCGGAGAACCCTGGTGCAAACGCACGGACTTCCTGCGTCGCCTCCAACAGTTTAAAGGTTGTGCCATCCTTCAAGGTAGCCGTAACCCCCTCGCGAACCGCAATTTTTTCAGGTGTCCCGCCACTTCTCGGTGTTACGGTGATGTAATGTTCCCCACCCTCACTGGCCTGACCGTAGCTTGACTGGTAAAACGTGATGCCTTTGTAGGTCATGGGTTCGTTGACAATAACCTTTACCTGTGAATAACCGGGAACAGGTTTGCCGTTTTCCAGAACCGTCAAGGTACTCCTGAATTCCTTGGGAGCACCGGTGGCATAGAACTCCACGTTAAACTTCTCGCAGAGGACTTCAAAACCGAGAGGCATATTCTGTCCATTTCGACCTTCAAAGGAGTTGACGCTGGTACCCTCGACAATGGTTACGAACCCCTTGTACCCTGCAAGGGAACCGATAATTGCCCCGATGAAGATAACCAGAATGCTGAAATGGACAACATAGACGCCAAGGCGACACCAGGCTGTTTTCTGCGCAAAAAGATGGTATTCGCCATTGTGCTCGGTAATTACGGGAGTTGAAAATTCTTTTCCCAGAAATGCTGACAACCGTTCCACCCCTTTTTCGACCGGACCGGAAAACGACAGCTCTTTCTTTAAAGGGAATGAGTTCCGCAGCCCCTCACCCAGGATGAGGGTCGGCTCGCTGATATACTTGAATACGTGCGGCAGACGTTTGATCGAACAGGAAATAAGATTCAGGCTGAATATATACAGCAGGGTTATGAACCACCAGGAGTGGTACATATCAAAAAAACCAAGCTTGGAATATATCTGCAGCTTGGCCGGACTGATCTGGGCAACATACTCGGGCGGCAATGCTCCCTGTGGAAGAACTGTTCCGATTATCGATGTCAAAGCAAGTGAAATCAGTAAAAAGAGGGTCAACTTAAGTGAGCAGAAAAAATCCCATACATTAGTAATAAAGCTTCGATCTGTGGTTGCCAATGGAATCTCCAGACGGGTATAAAGTGGTTAGCTACCGCACAAAATGTGCTTCATTAACTTTCGAACAATACCCCAAAATAGAAAAAAATTGCACCACTTTTTTCACTTCCAGTTCAAACTTTCCCCCAATGTAATCATAGCTTTCAATTTTACCGGCATCGTGTATACTCAAAGTCATACTAACCATTACAGTTTTTTCCGGGGGTGGTTATGCCAGTTATTCTGGAAGCAATTCTGGTATCACTCGGTATGCTTTTCATATTTGCACTTGCCTTTCTGGCTCTGTTTCTGCTAGCAATCACCTTGTCGCCGATAGAACGCGGGCTTTCCAAGATGATCTGGGACGCAACAACGCCTAAAAGACCTGGTACTGTTCCGCAAGGATCTTTCCGCGACTTCAGCCGCAAACATTGATCCATCATCGTGCTTCGTTACATTTAAAAGGCTTCTCGAATTCGGGTGGCCTTTTTCAATACATAGGACTTATAGGGGGAACCAACCATGCTGCCACTTTCCGATCCTACCCTTCTGAAAAATTTCTGTTATCTGGATGGACGCTGGACACCATCCGACCTGGGTGAAACGATAACCGTCACCAATCCTGCGACCGGGTTGACGCTTGGCACCGTCCCCAAAATGGGCAGCACCGAAACCCGCCGGGCCATCACTGCTGCCGCCTCGGCTCTCCACGGTTGGCGATCAAGAACGGCCAAGGATCGTTCCGGTATTTTGAAGCGGTGGTTCGAATTAATCATGGCCAACCAGGATGACCTAGCCATCATAATGACGGCAGAACAGGGCAAGCCTCTGGCCGAGTCGAAGGGAGAAATCGCCTACGCCGCCTCATTTATTGAATGGTTTGCCGAGGAAGGAAAACGGCTGTACGGAGACACTATCCCCGGCTACACCACGGACAAGCGCATTGTAGTCATAAAAGAGCCAATCGGCGTCTGTGCGGCAATTACCCCCTGGAACTTCCCCGCGGCAATGATTACCCGCAAGGCCGGTCCGGCCCTGGCGGTCGGCTGCACCATGGTCGTCAAGCCAGCCAGTGCGACTCCCTTCTCGGCTCTGGCGCTGGCTGAACTCGGCGAGCGCGCCGGAATACCGGCCGGCGTATTCAGCGTCATTACCGGGTCGGCCTCCTCAATAGGCAATGAATTAACATCCAACCCGCTTGTCCGCAAACTCACCTTCACCGGCTCAACCGACATAGGCAAGCAACTGATGGCCCAATGCGCAGGAACCGTGAAAAAGGTTTCCCTGGAACTGGGAGGCAACGCCCCGTTCATCGTATTCAATGATGCCGACCTCGATGCCGCCGTAGAAGGCGCGATTGCTTCAAAATACCGCAACACCGGCCAGACGTGCGTCTGCACCAACCGGATGCTGGTCCAGTCGGGAGTCTACGATACTTTTGTGCAGAAGCTGTCCGAAGCCGTTGCGAAAATGAACGTAGGAAACGGGTTGGCGGGCGACGTCCAGCAGGGACCGCTCATCAACATGGCTGCCGTTGAAAAGATGGAAGAACATATTGCCGACGCAACGGCAAAAGGTGCAAAAACGGTCCTTGGCGGAAAGCGGCACCAACTGGGGGGCACATTTTTCGAACCGACGATCATGACCGGTGTAACCTCGGAAATGCTGGTTGCCAAGGAAGAGACCTTCGGACCGCTTGCCCCCGTATTCAAGTTTGACAGCGATGAAGAAGCGATCCGGATGGCAAATGACACCGAATTCGGCCTGGCCGCATATTTTTACAGTCGTGATATCAGCCGTGTCTGGAAAACCGCCGAAGCGCTTGAGTACGGCATGGTCGGCATAAACACCGGCCTGATATCAACCGAAGTTGCTCCATTCGGAGGGGTGAAGGAATCCGGCATCGGACGGGAAGGCTCCAAATACGGGATTGAAGAATTCGTCGAAGTAAAATATCTGTGTCTGGGCGGGATATGACCCTTCAGAATCCACCAACGCAGATTCTGATCGCCGAAGACGACCCTATTTCGCGGTCGCTCCTGGAGCTGTATCTTGACCAGGAAGGGTATTCGTATGTATCGGCAACGAACGGGCAGGAAGCGCTTGACCTGTACAACGCAGGCCAGTTTTCGATCGTTATCACCGATTGGCTTATGCCCGAGATGGACGGTACGACCCTCTGCCGTGCCATTCGCAGCCAGACACGCGACTACTACACATTCCTCATTCTCCTCACCGCCCAGAATTCGCCAAAGGCTCTTGTCGAAGGGCTTGAAGCCGGGGCCGATGACTATATCGTCAAGCCGATCAATCGGGCCGAGCTGCGTGTACGACTGAAGGGGTGCCGCCGCATTCTGGATCTGGAGCACTCCCTGAAACAGAGCCTGGCCGAAATCCGTGAGCTCTCCATCCACGACCCGCTGACCGGGGCCTTTAACCGGGGCTATCTCGATCAGCAACTTGAGCATGAAATCCAGCGCGCCTACCGATACCGTCATCCGCTGTCTCTTGTCTTATGCGATCTTGATCACTTCAAGCTGGTTAACGACACCTACGGTCACCAGGTCGGCGATACCGTACTGCAACGATGCGTCCACAGCATCACCCAATCGATCCGGCACCAGATCGATTGGGTAGCACGCTATGGCGGCGAAGAATTTGTCATCGCGCTACCTGAAACGGATACCGCCGGATGTTCGGTTGTTGCCGAACGCATGCGGGAGCGAATAGCATTCAGCCCGGATGACGGGAAAAACTCCCCCCTCAAAATTTCAGCCAGCTTCGGCACGGTAACACTGGTGCCGGATGCCCAGACACTCAGGACATCTGCTGCTGACCTGATTCAAAGGGCGGACATCTGCCTGTACCGGGCCAAACTTTCCGGGCGTAACCGCGTAGTTGCCGAAACATCGGCAGAGGGTTGATCTATAATGGCAATTATTCCGATAGATAGACTGGAAGCAGGAATGACCCTGAAATCCGACGTCTGCGACCGGAGCGGACGAATGCTTCTGCCTGCAGGTGCCGAGTTGGCCGACAAACAGCTCAAGATATTCCGGACATGGGGAGTCACCGAAGCTGACATTCTGCTCGGTCCTGATGAGGATCTCGCTGAATTGTCCGGTGAAAACGCCACGCTTGATCCGCTCGTGCTGGCTGAAGCCGAGCAGGCGGTGTCACGGATATTTTGTCTCAACGACCCCCAGCATCCGATGATCCGGGAGCTGATGAGCGTCTGCCTGAAGCGGAGGCTCCATGGCCGCTAACACCACCCCGACACTCGATGAGTTGGTCTCCGACGTTGCCGCGGTGCCGTCTCTGCCGCTTCTCTATTCCCGCCTTGATGAGACCATCAATCATCCGCGCAGCTCAATCGCCGATATAGCCAAGGTACTCTCCGAGGACCAGGGTCTGGCTGCCCGTATTCTGAAATTGGCAAACAGCCCGCTGTTCGGCTATTTTTCGAAAATCGACACCATTACCCAGGCGGTAACAATTATCGGCATCCAGCAGGTTCGTGATCTGGCCCTGGCCATTTCCGTCATGGGTCTGTTCAAGGGACTGCCGGAAGATCTCATCACCATGGAGCGCTTCTGGCGGCACAGCATCGGCGTTGCCCTGGCAGCACGGGTATTGGCAACCAGCCAGCGGGAAACCAACCTGGAGCGTTTTTTTGTTGCCGGCATCCTGCATGACATCGGACGTCTGGTACTCTTTACCCGGCTTCCCGATCTCTGCCGGAAAATAATTGAGCAGGCCGAAGCAGAACAGATCTGCCGGTATGAAGTTGAACGTCAGGTGCTTGGTTTTGACCATGCCGACGTTGGCGGTGCCCTGCTCCGCCGCTGGAAACTGCCGATCAGGGTTGCTGAACCGGTCGAATACCACCATCGCTGCAATCAGGCCGGACAATTCCCCCGGGAAAGCGCCGTTCTGCATTGTGCCGACCTGCTGGCCCATGCGCTGAATCTTGACGAAAGCGGTGACCACACCGCGCCGCCTCTCATCACTGGCAGTTGGGAGCGCCTTGCAATTTCTCCATTCCAGCTTACCCTTATCGTTGAGCAGATTGACAACCAGTTCAATGATATTACCCGTGCGCTTCAGGGAGCAGCTTCATGAATGGACAGCAACTGACATCGGATCTACAGGCACTCACCGAGAGAGTCCGTTTTCTTGAAGAGACCAACCAGCACTACGTCACACTGCTCGACATCGTAGCAGCCTGCAGCGATTTTTCATCCGGCGTGGCAGAACAGTTAGGGAGCGAACAGATCGTCAAAACATCTTTCGCCCAGATGCACCGCCTCATTCCTTTTGAAGCCCTGGCAATTTTCATGATTGACGACGAAGCCGACTTTAATCTTACCTGGTGTGAGCCGGCTGCGCATAAGGATCTGATTGAACGGGAAGTCAATGCATCGGTTGCATCCGGAAGCTTCTCCTGGGCGATCAACCAGAACCATCCGATTGTCAACCCGGCTTCAACCCCGGACAGCACCCTGGTGCTGCATGTTCTTGCCACACACTCCCGGATTCGAGGCATGTGCGTCGGCCTGCTGCCCGGCCTGCACGCAAACATTGCCGTATCAACGCTCAGCGCCCTCTCGATCGTAGTCACTTATACCGCCTTTGCCCTTGAAAATGCAGCTCTGTACGAAATGCTGCGGGATCATTTGCACAACCTGGAGCAGAGGGTTCAGGAACGGACTGTCGAGCTTGAAAATGCCAAACTTCAGGCCGAAGCAGCAACCACAGCCAAGAGCGATTTCCTTGCCACCATGAGCCATGAAATCCGCACGCCGATGAACGGCATTATCGGCATGGCAGAACTGCTTTCCGGCACCCCGCTCAGCAGCGAACAACGACGATACCTGTCCAACATCTCGGTTTCCGCCGAAAATCTGCTGGAGATCATCAACGAAATTCTCGATTTTTCCAAAATAGAAGCGGGGCGAATGGAGCTTGACTCCCATCCGTTCGCTATTCGGGAGATGCTGGATAGCGGGCTGCTACCGCTCAAACTGAAAGCTGAATCCGGAGGAGTGACACTCCATATCAACGTGGACGGGGAGTGTCCGGCAACCCTCTTCGGCGACGGTTCCAAACTCAGGCAGATCCTGGTCAATCTGGTTGGCAATGCGGTAAAATTCACCCTTCAGGGCAGTATCACGGTTTCCTGTTCTGTCATTGGCCGTTCAGAGAATCAGGTCCGTCTTCAAATCAGCGTCAGCGACACCGGGATCGGCATGTCCTCTGAAGTCTGCCAGCGGATTTTCCAGCCGTTCACCCAAGCCGATTCCTCAACCAGCCGCTCCTTTGGCGGTACCGGACTGGGGCTGACCATCACCCAAAAGTTCATTGACCTGCTGGAAGGAAGCATCACCGTCGAAAGCACTCCCGGGGTCGGCAGCACTTTCACTATCCAACTCCCCTTCACGCCGGCAGACGACAGGCCGGCCACGGAAGAGCCGGAACGTCATCCAGCAGCAACAACATCCATGCGACTCAAAATTCTCCTGGCAGAAGACGTACCCATCAACCAGGAACTGGCCAGAATCATGCTTGAAAAATCTGGACATACCGTAACCATAGCGGCAAATGGCCTTGAAGCGGTGCAGCTCTTTCAGGCACAACAGTTCGATCTCATATTCATGGATATGCAGATGCCTGAGATGGATGGTTTACAGGCAACCAGGACGATCAGGGAACTGGAAACATCCTCCGGGAGGCACATCCCCATTATTGCCATGACGGCAAATGCATTGGAGAGTGACCGGGTAAAATGCCGGGAAGCCGGGATGGACGACTTCATCCCCAAACCGTTGCGAAGGGAAATTCTTCATGAAACCGTTGCTCTATTTGCCGGGGAAAGCAACCTTCCGGATTCGATACACCACCCTGATAACTCCGAGACATCAGAGCTGCCGCCGTTTGACCGGGAAGATCTGCTCGAACGCCTGGGAGGCAACGTCAAACTGCTGCCCAAATTTGTAGGGATGTTTGTCAATAGTATCGATGAACCGCTTCAGCGTCTGAAAGCCTCTGTAGAATGCGGCAACCACGACGATATCCACCGGATGGCCCATACCATAAAGGGGTCGGCCGCCAACATCGGAGCCCCGCGCATTATGAATGCGGCGGCGCTTCTTGATGAGATGGCAAAGACCGGCGAACTGCAGGATTCTCCCCGGCAGCTGACCTGCCTGGAATCGGAATGTGACCTCTTCAGACGTACGGTGCATGACCTGTTACAACCAGCTCAACCATGACAAATTTATTATTGACAATTTTGCCGTGCAACTGATATCGTTCACCTACAGTTTGTACACAAAGCAACTCAACATACATATTCTTATCGAGAGCGACTGAGGGACTGGCCCTGTGACGTCGCGGCAACCAGCCTTCGGGCAAGGTGCCAAATCCAGCGAGACCTTTACAAGGTTTCGGGAGATAAGGAAGAGCGCCATCCAACACGATCCTCTTCCGCACCCCGGAAGGGGATTTTTTCTTTTGGAGGACACCATGAACATCGCAACAGAGGCAGTACAGATCGGACTTGAATGGGACACCCGCACCGGAGCGGTCACCGTACCGATCTACCAGACAGCCACCTTCAGACATCCGGGACTCGGCCAGAGCACCGGTTATGACTACAGCCGCTCGGGCAATCCGACCCGTCAAGCGCTGGAAAGCGGCATTGCCCGCCTGGACGGTGCCGCCCGCGGTTTTGCCTATTCCTCCGGCATGGCTGCCATTGCCAACCTGCTGTTGCTGTTCAAATCAGGTGATCACCTGATCGTCACCGAAGATCTCTACGGCGGCACCTGCCGTCTGTTCGACAAGGTATTCGGACAGTTCGGCCTCTCCTTCAGCTATGTCGATACCAGCGACACGATCGCGGTGGCCGCCGCCATCCAGCCTTCGACCAAAGCGGTGTTTGTCGAGACGCTCACCAACCCGCTCCTGAAATTCGCCGACCTTCCGGCCATTGCCGCCCTTTGTAAAAGCAACAATCTGCTGCTGATCGCCGACAATACCTTCCTGACCCCGTATCTGCTCCGGCCGCTCGATCTGGGCGCCGACATCGCCGTCTACAGCGCGACCAAATACCTGGCCGGCCACAACGACACCGTTGCCGGAGTGGTAACGGTCAAGGATCCGCAGCTTGCCGAGACGGTCTATTTTCACCAGAACTCGGTCGGCGCGGTACTGGGGCCGCAGGATGCGTGGCTGACGACCCGCGGCATCAAAACACTGGGTATCCGGATGGACCGCCAGCAGGAGAACGCCGTGCGGATCGCCCGGTGGCTGGCGGCACACCCCCGCATCACCAGAGTATATTACCCCGGCCTGGCAAACCATCCGGATCATGCCCTAATGAAACGGGATTCCCGCGGTTTTGGCGCCATGATCGCTTTTGAGGTTGACAAGCACGAGCTGGTCGAACAGATTCTGCTGAAAACAAAACTGATCTCGTTTGCCGAAAGCCTCGGCGGGGTGGAAAGCCTGATAACCTTCCCGGAGGTGCAGACCCACGCCGACATCCCGCCTGACCTGCGGGCCAGACTGGGGATCAACGACGTGCTGCTGCGCCTGTCGGTCGGGATCGAGGATTGCGACGACCTGATCGAAGACCTGCGCCAGGCGATTGAACCGTAGGGCGCATCACATGCGCCCAAAAAGGACAGACAACATGAAACGAGCAACGCAACTCATCCACGGCGGCCCAACCGTTGACCAGCAGACGGGAGCCCTTGGCGTACCGATCTACCAGATATCAACCTATCGCCAGACCTCGGTAGACCACTTCAGCAAATATGACTACGCACGCGGCGACAACCCGACCCGTGAAGCACTGGAAGACACCATTGCGGTACTGGAGAACGGTACGCGCTGCCTTGCCTTTGCCTCCGGCATGGCGGCCATCTCCACCACGCTGATGATCTTTTCCCCCGGCGACCACCTGGTCGTCTGTGACGATGTCTACGGCGGCGCCTACCGGGTGCTCTCAAGCATCTTCAGCCGCATGGGGGTCACTTCCACCTTTGTGGACGCCACCAACCTGGCCGCGATTGAAGAGGCCATCCGCCCGGAGACCAAAGGGATCTACCTGGAGACCCCTTCCAACCCGCTCCTGAAAGTCACCGATCTGCGCGGCGCAGCCGAAATTGCCAAACGGCACGGCATCATCACGCTGGTGGACAACACCTTCATGACGCCATACCTGCAAAGGCCGCTTGATCTCGGCTGCGATATCGTCCTGCACAGCGGCACCAAGTTCATCAACGGCCACAGCGATGTCCTGTGCGGTTTCGCCGTAGTCAGGGACAAGGAACTGGGGCAGCGCATCCGCTACATCCAGAATGCCTTCGGCACCGGACTCGGCCCCCAGGATTCGTTTCTAACCCTGCGCGGCGTCAAGACCCTCAAGGTCAGGATGGACCAGAGCCAGCTGAACACCGCCCGGATAGTCGAGTGGCTTAAAGCACACCCCCGCGTTACCGCCGTCCATTATCCGGGGCTGCCCGAACATCCCGGTTACGCGATCCACGCCGCCCAGGCGGACGGGCCGGGCGCGGTCTTTTCCTTTGAGCTCGATTCCTATGAAACCACCAAGCGCCTGCTGGAAAATTCCCATCTGGCGGCCTTTGCGGTAAGTCTGGGCGGAGTTGAAAGCATCATTTCCTACCCCGCCAAAATGTCGCACGCCTCGGTGCCGAAGGAAGAGCGGGAGCGCAAGGGGATCACCGACACGCTGGTGCGCCTCTCCGTCGGCCTGGAAGACCCGGACGACCTGATTGCCGATTTTGAGAAGGCGCTTGGGTAGACTCACCAATTGACGCCCATCTGTCATAGTCCCTTCTCCCTGAGGGAGAAGGTGGCCGAAGGCCGGATGAGGGGGAAATATGCCATCCACAACGAATCTTCCCCCTCACCCTTCCCTCTCCCTCAGGGAGAGGGTTGAAAAACCATATTGCAGAGCTATCAAATGCAGATAAAAATCAACGAAAAAAATGCCGACGTTGCAGACGGCCTGACCCTGGGAGCCGTCGCCGCTCTTCATAAACCGGACGCCGACGTCCTGATCCTGAACGGTTTCCCGGCCCCGGCCGATACACAGCTTGGCGAAGCTGACGAACTGTTTCTGATCCGCCGTGGTGAAATCCCCACGGAAGATGAGCTGGAGGGACTGATGGCGGCCCGCCATACCCCCGGCGTCCATGCATGCCTCAAACAGGCTGTGGTCGGTATTGCCGGAGTCGGCGGCCTCGGTTCGGCGGTGGCGGTTGCTCTGGCCCGGGTCGGAGTCGGCAGGCTTGTCATTGCTGATTTCGATGTGGTCGAACCGTCCAACCTCAATCGCCAGCAGTATTTCATCGATCAGATCGGTCAGTACAAGGTCGATGCGCTGGTCGAAAACCTGGCCCGCATCAACCCGTACGTAGCCGTGAAAGCGCACCGGACGCTGCTCGCTCCGGAAAACATCCCGGACTTTTTTTCCACTTGTCAGGTGGTGGTTGAAGCCTTTGACCGCGCCGACATGAAAGCGATGCTGGTCAATTGTGTGCTCGAATTACTGCCTCAAAGCACCGTTGTCGCCGCTTCCGGTGTTGCCGGTTACGGTCCGAACAACAGCATTGTCACACGTGCAGTTTCACGCCGGCTCTATCTGGTCGGTGATGCCGTGTCTGAAGCGGCGCCGGGCAGCGGCCTGATGGCTCCCCGTGTCGGCATCGCTGCATGCCACCAGGCCAATCAGGTAATAAGAATTTTATTGGGAGAAGGTCCATGAGTATCATTGCCGTAGCCATGAGCGGCGGAGTCGATTCATCCGTCACTGCAGCCCTGCTGAAGCAGCAGGGACACACCGTGTTCGGCATCACCATGCGACTTTTCACCCCGCACGGCGGAGGCATCGGCTCAGCCGTCAGCGATGCGGCGGTTGTCGCACGGCATCTTGACATACCCCATCACGTCGCCGATTTTTCCCCGGATTTCAGCAGGCTGATCATTAACGATTTTGTCGAGGAATACCGCTGCGGGCACACCCCAAACCCGTGTGTCCGCTGCAATCGCTACATCAAGTTCGGGCTGCTGCTGGAGAAGGCACGCGAACTGGGCGCCGATTTGCTGGCAACCGGGCACTACGTCAAAAAGACGATTGATCCGAACGGGACCTGCCATCTTCGTTGTGCCGACAACAACCGCAAAGACCAGTCGTATTTCCTCTACTCATTGACCCAGCAACAGTTGCAGCAGGTACTCTTCCCGCTCGGAACGATTGAAAGCAAGGATGAAGTTCGCCGTCTGGCGCGGGAATTCGCCCTTCCCGTTGCGGAGAAAAGCGACAGTCAGGAAGTCTGCTTCATACCGAATGATGATTACGTGGCTTTTCTGGAGGGGAGCGGAACGCTGGAAAACAGCAACGGCGACATCATTCATCTGAACGGAACGAAAGTCGGACGGCATCATGGCACACACCGCTACACGATCGGCCAGCGCAAGGGGTTGGGCATCGCCTGGAGCGAACCGCTGTATGTCACCGGCATTGATGCGGAACGGAATATTGTCATGGCAGGGGAACTGCAGCATGTCTTTGCCGCCGGACTGCTGGCGGAAGACGTCACCTGGATTGTTGCACCGGAGGGGGAGGAGTTTGCCACTACCTGCAAGATCCGTTACCGCCACCAGCCGGTAGCCTGCAGGGTAAAGCTCTCAGCCGGTGGCAGCTGCGAAGTGTTCTTCGACCACCCCCAGAAATCCGTCACCCCCGGACAGGCGCTGGTGTTCTACCGGGGTGATGAGGTTCTGGGAGGCGGGAGGATCACCGGACCGCTCGGTTAGGCTACATAGCAGGGTTCTTTATCTTGAATTCCAGGTACTCGGCCGCTTTTTTCAGCTTTTCGTTCGGAATGGCCAAATCTGAAAAGGTTTTCAGAGCATCAAGCACCTTCTTTTCCGCATTTTTACCGGCAAATCCTTCACCTTCGGCAATACCCCGCAGATACCCCAGCAAAGCTTTCTGGTCCTCCTCATGACTCAGGCGCTTCGGGTCAGCGATAAAGAGAAGGTAGCGCGCCTTGTCGCGAACCGGAGCCCCAAGATGCTTTTCAGCAAGCAACTGCTCGATAACCGTTGCAATGCTCCCCTGCTCGGCATAATTCAGATTCCTGTTTTCGAGGTAGGCGGCAATACTTTCCAGAGCAGCCAAACGGCTTGGCGTATCAGCGATTTTAAACAGCAGCAGCTGCGCCGCCTGTAATTTCATGACATCTTCCTGATCAGGAAGCAGGAAACAGCGCAGCATCAGCCCCAGTTTTTCACGTGCCACGACATTCAATTCGGCAGCGTCAACTTTCAGCCGTATCTGCTCCAGCAGCTCACGCTTGTTATCATATTCCCCGAAGCGGATCTGAACAATCAGGGCACGGACCTGCTGATCTTCAGTCGCATCCCACAATTCATCAACCGAGCGCAGAATTTTGCTGCAGATGGAACGAACTTTTTCCTCCTTGGCAGGCTCTTCCTGATTCCAGTAATCCGGATACGTATCGAGAATCTTGTCGGCATCTTCCGGAGTGCGAACCTTTTTCAGGACATCCCTGAAATAACCGAGAATTTTGAGTTGGTAATTACTCCCCCCCTCCCTGAGCGGACGCAGAAGATCATCCAGAAACGTGCTGTTCAATCCTGATGCTCCGCTGCAGAGATAGCGATACACACCTTCAGCCTTGTCAACCTGCTTTTCGACGTACTTGCGCCGCAAGGCTTCACCCAGATCGGTAGACGCCACCTTCTTGAAAAAGACACTGAGCAGATTCGAGGCATGGTGTTTGATCGTGTCATCAATATCATCCGAAACAACAATATCGAGGCAGGCATCAAATATCTTTACCTGCTCGCGTTCGTCACTGGATGAATCGATGTACCCTTCCACGATAGCCAGAATTTCAGCCATATGTTCCCGGTTGCGGCTGTTGAGGAGCGTGGTGAAGGTATCACGCAGGCTCGCGGCATCGACAATACCGAACAGAAATTTGACCGCCGAATTCCGGCCGGAGGTTCCCTTGCCATCAGTCGATTTCAAAAGTTTCAAAATACTTTCCGCCGGGTCGGTAACCCAGTCGGGAACCAGATCCTCCATAAAGTGCTCGGCCTTTCTTCTCACCACGTTATCAAGATCGTAGATAAAATAGCGCGCCACATCGATCCTGAATTCGCGGCTGGCCGCAGAAGAAGCAATAACTTCAAGTGCCGCCGCCTTATCTTTCGCGGAGAGCCGGGCGATTTCCTTCTTGGCCTTGGATGAATCATTGATTTTTACATAAAAATTTACTATGTCTTTGACCGACACTTCCGCATCGATATCGACATCTGTATCTTTTCTCATGTCAGACACCTTTCAGAACAATTTGAGGGAGTATAGCCGTTAGAACGGCTCTGCGCAACATCATCGCCGTCTAACCGAAAAAAATACGCACTACCCACCGGAGGGAACCGTATGCGCCTCACCCTGATCACCTTCAGCCTCGTCGTTGCCTCCGCCGTTTCAGCATCCGCGGCACACAAAGTAACCTTCTACCGGGATGGCGCCCTGCACCAACAGGAAGCCGCTGCGCTGAAAGGCGTGATACAGGTTCCGCTTGCGGCGGATCTGCTGGAACAGACTCTCACGGTTATTCCGGTGCCCGGCACCACCATCCTCAGTGTCGAGACGCAATCGAGCGGAGCAGCAAACCCGGCGGATAAAGAGCTGGAAACACTGGCAGAACAGCGTCGGCGCCTGGAGGACCGACTTCAGGCGCTGGAAACCCGCGAAACAATTTTCACGTCCGCGGCCAAATCCCAAAGCGGCAAGGCGCCGCGCAAGACCAAGGCGAACCCGGATCCCCTCCAGGCGATCCGCCAGGGTACCGACTATGCCATAGCCCAGTTGGAAGCGGTCTATACCGCGCGCCGCAAGGCAACTCAGGAAATGGCAAAGATCGACAGTCGCATGGCGTCCGTCAGAAAGAGCAATCAACCGGCTGATCGTACCGTCCGGATTGCGGTAACACCTTCCCGTGGCAAGGTGACTCTTCGATACGGAACAACCGAACGGGGCTGGCTCCCTCAGTACAACCTGCATCTTGCCGGCGACGGTTCGGCTCAACTGCAGCTGACAGCACGCATTACCGGGGGTGGGCAGGGACGACAGCTGCGTGTTTCGTCTGGCTCACTCTCTGAAAGCTCCAGCGCGGAAACCCTGCCGGCACACTCTTCCACGGTCCTGCTGGCCAGCTACCGTTTGCCGTTAGCAAATGAACAGGTCTCGGAAGGGCTCTACAACCGGTTTTCGGGAACGATAACCAACAGCAGCGCCCGCTATCTGCCGCCGGGCGAATCGGGGCTGTTCAGGAATGGTTCATATGTGGGGAAATTTGTGTTCGAAGGACTTTCGTCGGGGCGCAGCAGGGTTATTTCACTCGGCAGATAGGAGCTCTTTTACCTTGGCCATCAACGCATCAACGGTAAAAGGCTTCTGCAGGAAATGGAGCCCGTCATCCAGCTTGCCGTCGGTAACGATGACGTTGTTCGTGTACCCGGACATGTAGAGTACCTTGTCTATTTCCGGGTGATCGGCCGCTATCCTCTCGAAAAGCTGCTGCCCGTTCATACCCGGCATGACAACGTCCGTGATTACCAGATCGATTTTTTCCGGAATCTGCCGTATCAACGCCAGCGCGTGCTCCGGATGTTCCGCACTGTACACCGTATAGCCAAGCCCTGCCAAAAGATCACTCGACATGACACGCACCATCTCATTATCTTCAACGAGCAGAATAACGGCGCTACCGGAATGATCAAGAACGCTCTGGTCGCGTTCGGCCCCCATGATCTGCGGCTGTTCGTCACAGAGGGGAAGAAAGACCTTGAAGGTCGTTCCGATACCAACCGTACTGACGGGCAGGATATAGCCGTTATGCTGTTTGACGATGCCATACACATTCGCCAGACCGAGGCCGGTGCCATGGCCAACCTCCTTGGTGGAAAAAAACGGCTCAAAGATTCGCGACATGGTTTCCGCGCCCATGCCGCAGCCGTTATCACTGCATGACAGCACGGCAAATTTGCCCGCGGTCATGCCGGGATGCCGCCGGGCAAACTCATCGTCTATCAGGACGACCCCTGTTTCCAGGGAAATACTGCCGTTGGCGGCAATGGCATCCTGGGCGTTCAGGACCAGATTCAGGAGCACCTGTTCAATTTTGGAACTGTCGGCCCGGACCACGACCGGTTGGCTGGAAAGATCCAGGCTGAAGCTGATGCTTTCGCGCAGTGTCCGGCGCACCATTGAATGAAACGACATGATGACATCATTAAGGTTAACGACCTTTATTTGCAGCACCTGCTTACGGCCGAAACTGAGCAGCTGCTGCGTCAGATCACGGGCCTTTCCTGATGCTTTGATGATGCCGTCAAGCTGCGAGCGCACCTTCTCGTTGTCCGGCAGCGACCGTTTGAGCAGATCGGAATAGATGAGTATCGGCGTCAGCAGGTTATTGAAATCATGGGCAATGCCGCCTGACAGATGCCCGATTGCTTCCATCTTCTGAGCCTGGCCCAGCAAATGTTCCAGCTCCATCCGGGCCGATTCGCCATTGCTCCGTTCGATTGCTATACCGGCAAACGCAGCCGCCTGCTGAATAAGGTAAATCTCATCCTCGGAAGGTATTGCCGGAGTACGATGGTAAATGGCAAAGGTGCCCAGCAGCTGTCCGGAAGAGGAAATAATCGGCTCAGACCAGCACGAGCGGAGTCCCGCCTGCTGGGCAACGGTAAACCCTTTCCAGAAGGGGTGGCTGTCGATATCTTCCACAATTACCCGCTCGCGCCGGAATGCGGCCGTTCCGCACGAGCCGATGCCTTCCCCGATTTTAGTCCGGTTGGTGGCATTATTGTAAAATTCGGGAAGGCTGGGCGCTGCTCCGTGCACCAGGCGGGTACCGTCTTCGCTGACCTGCAGAATTGAACAGATCATGTCGGAATGTTCTTTTTCTATCGCGGCTACAATAAGGGAAAGCTGCTCCGGCAAGGGTTTGCCGGAAGCAATTTGTTCCAGGATTTCGGCACGGACATGTTCACGCTGCTCAGCCTGTTTGAGGGCGGTAATATCCGAAGCAACATGGACAATATTTACAATTGTCCCCTCCGGAGAAAAGATCGGGTCCACGGATATTTCAAACCATCTGCTGCCGATCAAAAGCTGGATCACCCCGCGTGTTCCGCTCTCCAGCATTCCCCTGACAGGACAGGCGTCAATCGGCTCGTGCGCATAGTGCGCCACTTCACAGCACTGCTTGCCGATGATGCCCTGTGCCTCAACGCCGAATATTTTCAAAGTTGCCCGGTTGGCGCGAATGATGGTAAGCCCGGTATCGAGAACCCATACGGCATCCTCCACCGCATCGAAGGTATTCTGCCATTCAGAGGCAACCTGCCTGAGCGCCTGCTCGGTATGTTTTCGCTCCGTAATATCCCGCACGACACTCAGAACCCGAGGTTTTCCTTCGACCTCAAACAGACGGGCATGTACCTCTATCGGCAGGATGGCCCCGGATTTACACAGGTAGGCAGATTCGAAGATCGCCTCCCCCTGCTGCATGAGCATCTGGATGTTCGACCGGATCCGGGCGGCATACTCGGGAGGTTCCATCCCGTGCAGACCGCACGCCCGCAGTTCGTCAGGAGTATAGCCAGTCATGCGCGGCAACGCCTTGTTGAAGTAAACGAAGTTAGCTTCGCGATCCAGCAGCAGAATGGCATCGGAAGCGGTATCCAGGAGCTCTGATTTCAACTGGAGCTCGACCTGTTGAGCCTGCAGCGTCTGACGGGAATATTCCAGGGCATTGAATTGACGGAACAACAGGTAAGCTACGATGAGGGATAGCAGCGTCAGGATCAGGGCGAGGAAAAGAGTGTGTTCCTTCTGAAGCGACGCCTGCCACCAGAAGAGCCCCCCCATCGCCAGTATCACAAAGATTACCGACACTATGAAACGGCGCCGGACTTGGTTATAGAAATCAGCAGGCATCAGCAAACCCCGTGAATATCTGACTAAAAGCAGGGTTTAAAATAGCACACCATTCCGGTTTAATAAAGAATAGAACGGCAACGGCATCTACGCTCCGCTCCACTCCCGGCAAAAAGCGGCCAGCTCGTCCGGCGGCAACGGCCTGCTGAAGTAATACCCCTGAATAATGCCGCATTCCCTCTCGGCCAGATAACGCAATTGCTCCTCAGTTTCAACGCCTTCAGCAACCAGTTCCATATCAAGCCCCTGCCCCATGGCAATTATCGTATTAACCACGGCGGCGTCATTTCTGGTCGTCAGCATCCGGCGTACAAACGAGATATCGATTTTCAGTTCGTTAATCGGCAAACGCCCCAGGTATTCAAGTGAGGAATAGCCGGTGCCGAAATCGTCGAGTGACAGAATGACGCCAATAGCGGCCAGGGCATTCATTTTTTCCAGGGTACGGGCGCTGTCAACCATGATCATGCTTTCCGTCAGCTCCAGACAGAGGTTGCGCGGATCAAGTCCCGAAGCGTCCAGGACCCGCTTGACCGCAACATCAAGGTCGCTGCGCATGAACTGCAAGGCCGATATATTGACCGACATGCGCAGTTTCGGCAGTCCGAGCTTCTGCCAGGCAACAGCCTGGGAACATGCCTGCAACAACACCCACTCGCCAACAGCCACGATCATGCCGCTTTCCTCAAGAATCGGAATAAACCGGGCAGGAGTTACCGGATCACCGCCGGCGGGGTTCCAGCGCAACAGGGCCTCCACACCGACCACTGCACCCTGAGCATGATCAATTTGCGGCTGGTACACCAGCGAAAATTCATTGCGCTCAAGAGCCTTATGAAGCTTTGCCTCCAGAGCGAAGCGCTCCTCCAACTGGCTGTTTAATTCCCTGGTGTAGAAGCAGATCGCGTTTTTTCCCTCTCTTTTGGCCTGATACATGGCAGCCTCGCCGTTTTTCAGCAATCCCTCCACGCCGTCGCCATCCACGGGAAACACCACCACGCCGAAGCTGGCGGTCGTAATGATCTCCGTGTCCCTGACGGTAAAAACGGTGTTCATGGCATTGCGAATCTCTTCGGCACGCGCCCTGGCATCATTGGCATCCGTAGAAAGCGGCAGCACGATGGTAAACTCGTCACCCACAAAACGTGACACCACACAGGCGTGACCACAGGCAGCTTCCAAACGGCGGGCAATTTCTATAATCAGTGCATCGCCAAAATCATGACCGAAGGTATCGTTGACGTACTTAAGATTATCAATATCAAGAACCATCAGGGTCAGATACTGGTGTTCCCGATCGACCAGCTCAAGCTGCAGTTCAAGATATTTCTGGAAATAGTGACGATTGGGAAGTCCGGTCAGTGCATCGAAGTTGGCCTGGTAGTACAACTGTTCTTCATACTGTTTACGACCGGTAATATCCTCCTTGATGGCAACATAATTCGTTATCGTACCGTGCTCATCCTTGATGGGAGCGATACTGGACAACTCCCAGAACAGCCGGCCGTCCCTGTCCTTGTTGCACAATTCGCCCTGCCACTCCTTACCGGAACTGATCGTCTGCCACAGTTCGGCGTAGAAGCTGTCCAGATGTTTTCCAGATTTAAGAATACGCGGGTTTTGTCCGATCGTTTCATCGCGGCTGTAGCCTGATACAGCACAGAACTTTGGATTGACGTACTCAATGATTCCGTTAACATCCGTAATGACGACACTATTGGCGCTCTGTTCTACCGCCGTACTCAGCTTGCGCAATTCCGACGTGCGCTCCCGCACCAGGGATTCCAGGTCTTCGTGGTAGTTCCGGTTTTCACGCACCAGATGCGCCCGTTCGACACAGCGGGCAACTATCAACTCAAGCTCGACCATGTCGGCAACCGGTTTGGCGAGATAATCCCAGGCACCGCGCCGCAGCGCCTCTATGGCATCGGAC
>Ga0154471_178_pt1 | contig 45193 bp, 40 predicted proteins | sample RifGroC2_FD_115950 | JGI IMG/M metagenome (GOLD analysis project Ga0154471, IMG submission 115950) | Geobacteraceae bacterium GWC2_53_11
GCAAGGAAGCCTACACCAAGAAAGGCGGCTGGCGTGCGGCATTCTCCCGGTACCTGGAGAACAAGAAGATCCTGCAGCTGACCGGAGCGCTGCGAGACGACATTCATCCTCAATCCGATGAACACCACGTCGAGTGGGGCACATCAGGCCGCATTCCGTATGCCGGTATTCAGCACCTCGGCGGGCCGGCTGGCAGAGGTAAAAAAGTGCGCATTCCGGCCCGCCCGTATCTTGGCCGCAATGTAGGCGATGGAATTGAGATTGCCCCGGCTGATAGCCAGATAGCAATCGAGATGGTAGCGGCTCATTTGAACGGGAGCTGACAAAGCGCGAAATTTGCCCTGTAAGCCTCGACCAGCAACAAACCGCACATACCCTCGCACTGCCTCCGGTTCGGGCCACACAACAAAATTTAAAGACGGTTTTAACACGGTTCCGAAATGCAGGGATGACGGATGAATTCTGAATTTTGAAAACAGCTCATAATTCATCCTTCACAATTCATAATTGACTTATCCTTTCAGTTCGTGTCATAAGGCAAAAAACTTCATCAAGCTTCCCCACATCGCCCTTTTCCTTTTTCAGGAACGGGGCGTTCTAATTTGAAGCCGTTTCAAACCACCTCATTCACCACATCCCGTAATGTACCTCCTATCGTAATCAGGAGGTGCGCCAGTGAAAAAGACCATCAAGCTGTTCAAGCTGGGAAAAGCCGTCGCCATGAACGGCCAGACCTACAACTTCTCCGAAGCTCAACTCAAAGCCGCTGCCGCTGCCTATGACCCGGAGCTGCACGCCGCGCCTCTCGTAATCGGTCATCCCAAACATGACGATCCCAAGTATGGCCAGATTCAGGCCATGTCATTTGCCGACGGACTACTGAGCGGCGACCCGGCCAATATTGACCCGCAGTTTGCCGAGCTGGTCAACAGCGGCAAATACGACCGCGTGTCCGCTTCCTTCTATGCTCCCGACAGTCCCAGCAATCCCGTTCCTGGTGTTCTCTATCTCCGTCACGTCGGCTTCCTTGGCGCAGTCCCTCCGGGCTGTAAAGGTCTGGGCGCAGTGTCGTTTGCCGAGGGTGAAGAGGGCATTATCGAATTCGGTGATTGGAACGACATGCAGATCGCCCGGCTGTTCAGGGGCATGCGTAACTGGATGATCGAGAAGTTCGGGCTTGCAGAAGCGGACAAGGCGCTTGGCGAGTGGGACGTCCAGAACGTCGCCGATGAAGCCGCCCGGCCTGATACGGCTGAAATAGACAGCTTACAGCCCGCATTCGCGGAGCCACATCATAAAGGAGGGGACAACATGGACCCCAAGCTGTTGGAAGAAAGAGAAAAGGCGCTCAAAGCAGGTGAAGCCGCGCTCAAGGCAGAAGATGGCAAGCGCAAGCACACCAGCAATCTGGAATTCGCCGAAGGCCTGGTGGCTGCCGGCAAACTGCTTGCCACACAAAAGGCCGCCCTGGTCGGCGTGCTCGACTTTGCTGCCGGCGTAACCGAAGGCGACACAATCGAGTTCGGTGAAGGCGAAGCCAAGAAGACCGAAGCGCCGCTGATCACGCTCAAGAGCCTGTTCGGAGCCCTACCCAAGGTAATAGAGTTCGCGGAGCTGGGTAACGGAGCCGATCCGGCTGCACAGCAGAAAGCAGCGCCGGCAAATCTGACCAAGTTCGTTTAATCAACCATTACTGCTCGAGGAGGTAACACCAATGAGTCAAGGCAAAGTAGGCAGTTTTTCCCGCAATGAAGAGCGGGCCAGAGTTCCGGGACACGGACCGATAGTCCTGGCCAGCACAGTTAAAGCCAATAACGGCATTTATCTCACCGGCATGCTGGTCACGCTGCTTGCTGCAGAGTTGATTCCCCTGGTGGTCGCCAGTGGCGAAGTGATCGAAACCGGAGACGGCAACACCAAAGCCTTCACCGGCACACTGGCTGCGTTCCCGGTCGAACCCGGCACACTCGCTATCACTGATGGTATCGATACGTTTACCGACGATGGTTGCGGACGTCTGACCGGATCGGCTGGCGGTACCGGCACGATCAACTACAAGACCGGCGCATATAGCCTGACGTTCAACGCCAACGTTGTGCTGGCCACTGATGTCACAGCCGATTACGTCACTGCATTTGATGGCGTCCTGGACACACAGGTTGATACGACTGTGGAAGGATCCGGCATTCGTGTTGTTCATGGAACCGTTGACCGCACTGTGCTCAAGATCGGCAAAACCGACCCGGTCGAGCCGTCCGCAGCCGTATTGGCCATAGTCCAGGCCCACGGCGTCTATCCCATTTAACTCTAACCAGGGCGCTGCATCGCGCCCTTAACATCTCATCCCTGGAGGATACTATGAAGCGTTTTTCGACTCTGTTTGGCTGGACCTTCTTGGTCCTGATCGCCGTGACGGTATATGTCATGGCAGCCCCGGCCATGGCGGCTGATCATATCCCGCCCGCTGCCGGTGCACCGCTGGTGCTGTTCGGCTTTACCAACATCCGGAACCTGTTCACCCGTGATGCCATCATCCGTTACCTGGAGCAGCTGGGCGTCATGATGCCCACCGTGGTCATGGACACCATTTTTCCCGACCGGCCCCAGCAGGGCGGTCCGTTGATCGGTGAAGACATTATCAAGCAGGCGGTCCACGCCATGCCGCTCAGTCGTAGAGGCGGCAGCTCTGTCAGTATTGGCGGTGCAACCGGTATCAGTAATTTCTATGAGCCGTTCCCGATCAAGCCCTCCATCGCCGTCAATGGCGTTGACCTCAATAATCTCCGGGTGCTGCAGGGTAACTCGGCGAACCTGGACGCCTGGGCACGGGCCAAAACCGACGTATTGCGTAAGCAGGTCCGCTTGACGGCAGAAGCAATGTGCGCGGATGCCCTGGACGGCGTTATCGATTATCCGGTGGCTCTGGACGGCGGCGGTTGGGATCACTTCTACATCAAGTACGGCGATATTCTGACCGTTACCGATCATACCCTTTGGGATGCCGGCACCTGCAAGCTCGCCGACGTTTTTGAATTGCTGACCGAGCAGCAGCTGCAGATGAATCAGAAGGGCGTAGGCGCTAAAACTGTTAGCTGGGCAGGTAAGACGGCATACAACGCCCTGTTCAAACTGGCGGAGAAGAGCACTACCACCGCCAAGATCCGTGTTGAGATTACCGACCAGGGCATCAACATTGGCGGTTTCCTGATCATGCGCCGGGCAGAGCAGTACCGCAATCCTCAGACGAAAGCATTTGTGCCGGTTGTTCCGGACAAGACTCTCAAGATGATCGCCCTCGATGCTGGCCATGTCATGCCGTATGCCGCCCTTGACGATCTCGACAGCAACCTGCAGGCCATGCCACTGTTCATTAAGCCGGTCAAGGACAATGACGGCAACCTGTCGCTGAAAGGCGAATCCAAGCCGCTGCCGGTTGTTAACCCGGACGGTATTTGCGACGCAGTAGTAGTAGCGTAATCAATCGACTCCGCTCAGAAACCTGACAGGTAACTGAGCGGAGTCAAACCGAGGTTCCCATGTACTGCACACTGGCTGACATAGAAAAGAAACGGATCCCGACCGACATGCTGATCACGCTGACCGATGAAGAGAATCTCGGCGTGATCAACGAGGAGACCGTTGCCGGGTGCATTCATGATGCCCAGGTGCTGTTTGAAGGGTATATGCGCGGTCGTTACCAGCTGCCGCTTAACCCGGTACCGCCGCTAGCCACTAGCATCGTTGCCGATCTGACTTGTTTCAACCTTTACGCCCTAAAACCGCAGTTCGAAGTACCCAAAACGATCAACGATCGCAACGACACAGCGCTCCGCCTGATGGCCCGTATCCAGGACGGCAAAATGCCGCTCTACGATCCTGTTGAAGCTCCACCGGCAACCGGAAGCAACTCTGTGCAATTCACCACTCCCGCCTCGGTTTTTACCAGTGATTCATTGAGGAACTTCTGATGCTGACCGAAGTGCAAAACGACATTCTGGCTGTCCTGGACAAAATCACGGCCAATGGCGGCCAGGTATTCAAAGAACGTGGCATCTGGCAGGGCAACCTGGAAGAGCTGCTGAAAATGCCACAGAAGACGCCTTCGGCTCACGTGGCGCTGGCTTCAGGTAATTTTCGCGAAGCACAGACCATTCCGCCCAAAACATCACCGATCCGTATGGGCTGGGACGTCATCATTGTCTTTCAATGTCTGAAAGATCGCCTTACCGCTTCAAATCAGGGTTATGGCCTGATTGAGTCCGTAGTCAAGCCGGTATCACCTGACGGAATACAAATCGGCGGCCTCACCGGGCTGAAGACTCAGGGCGGTATGCTCTGGCCGTCCACCCTGGAGCTGCTCGACACCATTAACGGCATAACTGCCTATGTCATCAGATTTGAGATTGAAAGGAGCATCACATGAAAAGAGTCTTTTACCCCGTAGGCCCGCCTACCCTTATGGCCGGGATCGGCGGTCGCTTTAACCTCGGCAAAGCCAAACCGGTGTCTGACAAAATCGCCGCTTTGCTGCTGTCGCGGCCCGAATTCAAGGAAGCTGCCCCGGATATGGCCGATGACGAGACCCAGGATATTAAAGCCCTGGAAGCTGAAGCCCTGGCCGCTGATAAGCAGGATGCCAGGGATGCAAAGGCAGCTGAGAAGGCTGCTAATAAAAAAGAGGAGGTAAACCTTCATGCCTGAGCAGGCTACCGGTGCCAACGGCATCATTACCATTTCCGGCGCGGAAACCACTCCGGGTGCCATCCCTGCCATTCCGGGCGGCATGATATTTCCGTTCGAGTCCGAATCGCTGCAGCGTAAGACCGAACTGATCAAGTCCAATATCATCCGTTCTTCCCGTAACGCCTCCAAACCGAACAGGGGCAAACGTGACGTTGCCGGCAACATCAAAACCGAACTCAACCCGTTTATGGGTCGGCAACTGCTGATGGGCTTCGGTGCGGTTACCACCAGCGGAGCAGGCCCGAACAAAACCCACGTCTTCAAGATCGGCGATACGCTGCCGTATCACACCATCGAAAAAGGCTTCACTGATCTGGGGCGGTATTTCCAGTACCTGGGCTGCAAGTGCAACAAGATCGGCAGCGAGGTTAACCCCTCCGGCATTCTTCCCCTGGACATGGATTTCATGGGTTTGGACCGCATCATTGACAATGCAACCTTCGATGCCACTGCTGTTGACCTTGGCCACGATCCGTTTGAGTGTTTCGAAGGCACCATCAAAGAGGGCGGCGTTGATATCGCTATCATCACAGCCTTGAAGTGGACCCTTGAAAACAACCTGGATGGCGACGTGTATTGCATCGGCGGCGCTGGAAAGCGCTACCGCATCCCTGAAGGTGCAACCGTCGTGTCCGGATCGCTGACCGCCCTGTTCGATTCCGATGCCCTGTTGACCAAGGCCACCAACGGCACCGAATCGGCACTCGAAACGTCAATCGTTAGAGGCGATGGCCTCGGTACCGCCGGTAACGAATCGCTGATACTGAACTTTGATGAGCTGATCTTCCAGGAGCAGGATCCGATCATCAAGGACAAGAAGGGCATCCTGATCGAGCTGCCCTGGACAGCTTACTGGGACAATGGTGCCAACAGCACCTCGATCATGGCAACCCTCAAGAATACGCAGGCCACGCTGTAGCTACATATAACGAGCCCTCGGTGGTGACGACAGACGGATTGTAGGTGTGTCTCACGAGTTAACCACCAACCTACCCGAGGGCTCGCACATCACACTAAAAATAAAAGGAGTAGGACATGGCACTCGCATCACTCAATACCGGCGCAGTAGCAAATAAGGGCCGTGCAATAGCACTTCTTCACCCTTCGCATCAAACACCGATCGGGATTCGTTTTTACGCTCTCGGCTTCGACTCCAAGGAAGCCAAGCGCATCCTTCGTGAACAGGAAAACGACCGTCTAGCCAAGCAGAAGAAAAACCGGGGCAAGCTCTATTTGCCGACTGCTGAAGAAACCGAGGAAAACGGGATTAATCTGCTGGTGGGTCTGACTACCGGCTGGGATGAAGATATCGTGGATGATGAAGGCAAAGTTACCGGAGTCCGCGATGAAATTGAGCTTAACCCCGGTCAGCTTGTTAAATTCAGCCCTGATGCCGTACGGGCAATTTACAAAGATCTCGGCTTCTCCTGGATCAAAGAACAGATGGACATAGAAATCGGTGAACGTCGCGATTTTTTGCCATCGGAGAGTCAGAACTAAGCGATCACCTTGCCGAGGCGGCAGAGTGGCGGTTTCGCTTCGACACGCCCGGCAAGGATGGTTGCACCCCGCGTCAGCATCTGGAACAGGTCTGGAAACAGACCAAACGCATGCCAGCGCTTCTGGAAGATGAGCCGGAATTTTACCCGGCGTTGCAACATATATGGAACTGGTTCCACCAGCTGTCCAATACGCGAGGGGGCGGGTTCGGTCCCGCCCCTATCACGTTTCAAGAGATAGCAGCCTGGGCCGGGCTGATGCAGACAGAGCCGACGCCCTGGGAGATTGAGCAGATCATACGGCTGGACGCGGTCTGGTTCAAACTGCAGGCGGAGCGGGATAAGGACAAGCCGGACAAGCGCCGGGGTAAGAAGGGGGTAAGAAATGCATCTGAAAGTAACTGATGAGGAAGCACCATGGTACCGGGTCATTGACCAGGATACAGGAAATGAAATTACATGTGTTGTCGAGGCCAATGATGAAACCGGTTTTTATAAGCAGCTGAAGCGTGATGCGGATGGAAAATATGTCCTGGATGAAAACGACGAACACGTTACCGAAAGCAAGCAGGGCAACATTAAACTGATAAGAGTTTAACAGGTAGTTAAAAGGGTCATTAAATGGCGGCACTGGCAAAATTAAAACTGGTAATGGAGATCGATGGCGACAAGGCTGTTGTCACGGGCGTGGAGCGCGTAGACGCCGCCATCGATCGCACCGCCCGGAATAGCCAGTCCGCTACTGAACGCATGGCGGCAGGTATGGGCAACGTCGAGACTGCCACGGGCAAGATGGCTGCCGGGATGGGTGGAGCCGAAACCGCAACCGGTATGATGACGTTAGCGGCTGGCAGCCTTTACTCCATGTTGCAACGGGTGATCGGCGCTTGGACGGCTTGGGAGATCGTCCAAAAAGGTAAGGACGCCACCATGTTTGCTGCCAATATGCAAATGGCGGAACGGGCTATCGGTGTAGTTGGTAATCAAACCGGGCATACCGTTGAAATGATGACCAAATACCGTGATGGCCTGAAAGATATCAACATCACTTCAATGGCTTCTACCAGTACCATAGCCATGATGGCCCGTGCCGGTCTTGATCTGGATGGAGCCATCCCACTGGCCCGCCTGGCTCAGGGAGCCGCAAGAATGAAGGCGCTTAGAGGTGAAACCGTATCATCCTCATCCGCACTTGATTCAATGATAAATGGCATAATTACTATGCAGCCTGAAATGCTTAAACAATTTGGCATCACCGCAACAGTAGAAGGTGCCATGCGTAGATATAAGCAGGCTACAGGGGAATCTGCCGAAGCGCTGACAGAACAGCAGCGCGTTCAATTATTCTTTAATGATGTACTCAAAGACGGTCAACCATTGATGAGTCTGTACGTTAATACCCTCGACCTGGCTGCCAGCAAAATATCATCGTCACAGCGTCCAGTTGAAGAATTGAAACTGGCCCTGGGACAACTCTTCCTTCCTGAACTGAACGTTGCCGCCACCGCCTATTACAACACCGTATCCGGCGGCATGAAGTGGGTAAAGCAACATTCCAGCGAACTGGGCGCACTCTCGGAATCAATCACCCTCCTCAGTTCTGCACTCATAACTGGCGGTGAGGTTTATCTCGGATATCTGCTGCTATTCAAAGGCCCAGCCATTGTAACGGCTATTGCAGGGTGGGTTCAGGCCTTCCACGCCGGGCAGGTGGCCAACGCCGAATTCAGCTCGCAGCTTGCCGCTGGTAATGTTGTGCAGTTGAACAGCGTTCAGGCCACGGCCATGAAAACAGCAGCACAGGCCGAATCCGCCCAAACGACAGCATCGGCAGCACTAGCTGAGTTAGATCATGCGGCAGCGTTGCAGGCCGGTTTGGTGGCCGAGCGTGAGATTACCGTGGCCAAGCTGCAAAACGTCATTGCTAATGAGTCCCTGATTAAATCACAGGTTACAGCTGCTGAAATAGAGTTGAGCCAGGCTGCTCTGCGTACTGAGGCAATCAACGCGAATCTTGCCATGATCGCCAAAGAAAATGCGGCACTGGCCGTAAAAGGCGACTTAACAAAGTCGGAAGCGGCCTTTTCCAACGAACTGCGCAACGCCGAATTTACCAGCAGAAACAAACTGATTCTTGCCACACAAGAACAGGCGGCTGCCGAGACGAAACTTGCTCAAATACAGGCATCGTCGCTTGAGGCGACACAACTTAAAACCAGTGCATTGACCGAACTGGCCACCGTCAACAAAAGCGCCGCTATAGCAACGACTCAACTGACGGCAGCGACAGCGGCGAATGAAGCCGCACAAATGGCATCAATTGCGGCTACCGAAGCTTCTGCTGCTGCTGCAAGCAAGGCAAAGTGGGCATGGTTAAGCCTGGGTAATGCCGTCAATGTTCTCTTTGCCGTCTATGCTGGATGGGAAATTGGGAGCTGGTTAAATAAGTTTGAAAGTGTCCGTGTAGCTGGAGCTGCCATGGTCGGAGGCCTGATTGAAACATGGAATCGGTTCCTGTTCGTCCTGGACCGAGTTAAGGCATCAGCAAACCCGTTCGGCAATGGTGACGAGCAGATCGCCGCGTTGAATCGCATCAACGAGGCTGAAAAGCAGTGGAAAATAACCCATGATCAGACCATGGCCGATGTATTCAAGGGCACCGAAACAGCACCAAGCGCGACCAAACCGTATCAGAACGACCAGGCGGCAATCGAGGCTGCGAACAAAGCCAAAGCCGATGCTGCTACTGCCGCCGCTAAAGCGGCTGCTGCTAAAGCTGCGGAAGCAGATATTTCCTCATACAACAGTTTTGTAACAGCTTTTAACAGTAAAATTTCTGCTATTGAAGAAGCCAATCCCTTGCTCTCTCAGCATGAAAAAGAGCTGCTGAAGATTGCCGATGCTGAAGCCGCAATGATTGTTCAATATCCGAAGCATACCGGTGAAATTAAGAAACTGTACGCTTGGATTAACCAGGAAACGAAGGCATATCAAGAGCACGAGCAGGCAATTAAAAACACGTCCACTGAATTTAAAAATTTACTGGCTATGTGGGAGGCAGATACAGCAACTCCACAGCATAACGATGCTGGCCAGTTCAGTATTACCAACGATCAGATAATAAAGTTAATGAATACATTGAGTGGCCAGACCGCTATCGATGATTTCAATGAAAAACTACGTTGGCTGAACGGCCTCATGAGCGAGTCTCCGGAACGTGCAGCGGAGATCTCTTCTGCTATTGCCAAACTGACAGCCGACTTTAACGCCATCGGTCTGGGCCGCTCAATTGCCGATATCAGTAATCAGCTGTCTCAAGTTGACATGGCCGAAAAGACTTACTCGCTCTCGACTGAACAGGCGGCTCAGAAGCGCATAGAACTTCTGGACAAACAGTTGGTTGCCCAACGTGCCGTGTACGATTCAATCCCCGGAGATAGCGACGCCGGTAAAGCGGCACAATTGCAGTATCAGACGGCAATTATATCTACAACCAGGTCGCTCCAGGACCAACAGATCCTTCTGCGTGATCGTACCGCCATTGGCGGCATGACCGCTGCAATCCATAAGTACAATGACGACACCACAAACATCGGAAAACAGGTGGAGCAGACTTTCACCAGCACTTTTAAGAACATCGAAAATTCAATCGTAACGGCCTTTCAAAAAGGCAAGTTCAGCGCTAGTGACATGTTCGATTTTGTGAAGGCTGAAACCGCCCGCATGCTGATCGCCAAGCCGCTGACCAATACGCTCGCACAGCAATTCAATCCAGGTAGCGGCACTCAATTCGACTCCGCAGGGAACATAACTGCATCAGCTGTGCCTCAAGGTGCGTTGTATAAAGCTTCGCCGTATATTGCAGCAGGCGCTGCTGTTCTGCTGTTTGCCGATAATCTGCTGAGTTCGTCGGATGAAAGCGAAAAAGCCTTCAAAACATTAACTGATGCCTTGAAAGATATGGCCACATCAGTACACGCCCAGACTCAGCGCCTGACCGGACAATCCAACCAGGCGGCTTTGTCTGAACTGGGAACGAAGCAGGCCCAGGAATCGCGGGATCTCAAATCAATGCAGGATGATCGATGGAAATATTTGATGGGCTCTATGATCGCCGCGTCTGGAAATATTGAAGCCGTAATCGCATATCAAAAACGGATTTCCGAAGCTAATGCACAGTCTATAAAAGAATCTGGCGATTTGCTGGCTCTGCATAATCTCCAGATTCAGGCCGTGAAGGATGAACAAAACGCAACATTCAACAAGCTAAAATTGCAGCAATTGGAAATGCAGGCTCTAAAAGGCACAACTGAATACATAAGCGCCTTGAACAGCATCCGCGCCGTTGAGTTGAACAAGCTCGATGATGTCAAAAACGCCTCCGGAGAATCTGAACGTAGCGTACAGGCAATGATCTATGCGTTGGAAGATCAAGCCGCAGCAGCAGAAAAAGCCACTGCCGCACTTGCCTATAACGCTGATCTCACGACCAGGCTGCTCGCAGCGTCCGGACAAGACAAGCTCTCATCACTCTACGCCCTGCAGGTGAAACAGGAAAAAGAACTTGCCGACGCCCGGAAGAACGGCATGGACACCGCCATGCTTGTTCAAGTGCAGCAACTGGAAATGGCGAACGCCATGAAGACAGCTTCCGAGACCATATCCGAGGCCACGCAAAAAATCATCGCCACCGCTAAAACCGCGCTGACTGACGCCGTGAGCCTCAATACGACCATCCTGGGCACGATGCGGGAGTTGCTGAGTGGTGCCTCCGCCCAGCTCTCTCCGGAAGCTGCATATCAGCAGGCCAAATCTCAGTTTGCGACGGCTGATGCATCAAATGTCTCCGACCGCGTCACCGCCTTTATGACTGCATCGCAGGCCTACAACGGCAGTGGCCAGTCGTATCAGACCGACCGCCTCGCAGCGCTTGACAAACTCAGCCAGTTTGCCGAAACAGCCCCGACGCTCTCAAATGTCGAGCGCCAGATCCAGCTGCTCGGTGAAATCAAATCTGCGGTCGAATCGGGTGATGCGGCTCTCATTTCCGCAACACAGATAACATACAACGCTGCCCAGATCGATATGGGTACGGCGCGTAACGCCCTGACTATAGCCCTTGAGGGCATTCAGTCCGCCCTGAACACTCCGATCACCGCCGGTACCGCCTCCGGAGCAATTACAGGGCAAATATCCGCTCTGCAATCATCCATCAATACCGGCATTATGGACGGTACCGCTAAATCTGTAATCACTGCTCAGATATCAGGGCTTCAGAATACCTTCAACTCCCCGGTGTATGACGGGACAGCCAAGGCCGCCATGGCCGGGCAGATTACGGCCCTGCAGAACACCATCAATACCACCGTGATGGATGGAACGACCAAAACGGCTCTACTTGCACAGATCACTGCCTTTTCAGCTGCCACGAATACGTATGTGCCAGATGGTACCGCCAAAACTGCGATACAGGCCGAAATTAACGCCCTTCAGACAAAGCTCAACACCGGAGTAACCGGCAGCGCCAAGGACGCAATTTCAAACTCCATCGGCGCGTTGCAACTGGCGCTCAATGGCACGATTTCAGCCGCCACGGCACAGGCATCCATCAGCGGGGCATACTCGACGGTTCAGGGCGCTTTAAACGGCACAATCAGTGGCACGGTAGCCGCCAACTCCCTGGCCACTCAATACAGCATTACGCAGGCCGCGTTGAATGGCACAATCTCCTCAGCAGCAGCCACCCAGGCGCTGCAAACGGTGTACGGAACCGTCCAGAGCGCGTTAAACGGAACTATCAGCAGCACAACCGCCACTCAGGCAATTGGGACAGTGTATGCAACCGTCCAGGGAGCGTTAAACGGGACTGTTTCCGGTTCCGCTGCTGCCTCTGCTATTGGATCCACATACTCGACAATCCAGGGAGCGCTGAACGGCACTATCAGCGGTGCTACTGCTGCAACCACGATTGCCGGACAATACGGATCTGTAACGAGTGCACTGGATTCCGGATTAAATGTAGGCACCAACTCTATCAGCTCGCTGCTCAGCACGTTCAACGACTCACTGACGGCATCGGCAAAGACTACAAGGGATGGGCTTCTGAACTTTACTAATGCCCTGGCCATCGTCAGCGATTACACCCGTCAACGTACCGATGCTCAAGCGGCCCTTGGATCATTGAGCAGTCAATATCGTGCAGGGACAATAACAGGAGACCAATACACAACCCAGGCGGCCACAGCACTGGCACCGTTAAACTCCACAATTTCCGCAGGTGCCGCTCTGGGGTTAACCTCGTTGTCAGCTCCAACGTCCGGCATTACATCAGAGGACATTGACGCCCGGATGAAGACCCTGTTTACATCACTTACGAAACCAGGTGGAGAATTATACGAAATAGCGTATGGCCATGTGCCTGCTTCGGCAACACAGCTCGCAAAATACGATATCGCGCCGTTCGTAAATGGTAAACCGCAGCCAAACGGGACAATCGATCTGCTGGATCTTTATGTCGGTCAAAATTTTGCTACTGGGCTATCTAAGTGGTCAACAATAGGTTTGCCTGCCTTTGCCGACGGTACCAACAACCTGCCTTACGACATGATCGCCCAGGTGCATGAGGGAGAGCGTATCATTCCTAAAGCCGACAACTATGAGTTAATGCGGCGGCTCGACTCACCAGCCGACAACAAGGAACTGGTTGCTGCTATAGATAAGCTGGAAAAACGTCTGGAAAAAATCGAGCGTAACACGGAGGGCGGTAATCGTATCGCCCAGGCCGTGGGCCAGCAAACTATTGAGATCGGCAAGCGGCAGGAACGCAAGCTCGAAGACCTCGCCAATACTGCAAGGGTGGCAGCGTAATGAGCGAACCTATATCCCTGGTCGAACTGACCGACCATACCGGTTTTGTCCACCGATTTTGCACAGGGTCTACCGCCTGGACATCTCTGCCGACCGACAATCCGCCGAACGCATACTATGCCCCACGGGTGGAACAAGCTGGCCTGACCCGCCAGAGCATGTTTGCTAAAGGCACAACCAGTGGCAGCAGCACCGGCGGCAAAGGTGACATTGTTCTCCGAAACTCGGATGGTGGGCTTGATCACTTTGTTGACCTCGGCTTTGACGGTCAATTGTGTGTTGTTAAAGACGGCACTCGGGATATGGTGTTATCTCAATTTGCCACTGTTCTCAGCGGTACGGTAGAGCAACCTGAATTGTCGTTCCTTAAGGTAACGTTACTGTGGAAAGATTATGCAGCTCTCCTCAACACCCCGATTCAGACGTTGCATTATCTTGGTAATAATGTCGGCTCTGATGGTATCGAGGGCGGTCCGGAACTGAAGGATAAACTAAAACCGCGCCTGAAGGGCAATCCCGGAATCAACCTCAAACCAGTGTGCGTCAATACTGCAAAGTTGGTGTATCAGGTCAACGCCTACGGTCCGGTATATGATATTCCTGCAGTTCACATCGGCGGCAACGTAGGTCAGATCATCCAGGGGGCAAATTACGCGACCAGCGCCGAGCTGCTGGCCGTTATTCTGCCACTGGTTACCGATCCGCCGTCGATCCCCGGCATTTATATCACCTGCCTGGCAGAGGGTTTGTTTCGCCTGGATGGCAATCCAATCGGAGATGTCACCTGTGAAGCCATAGAAGGTGCTACAGCGGCTGATCGTACAGCTGGGCAAATTATCAAGGCGCTGGCAATTGAAAAACTCGGCGAGGCACAAGTTGCTGCGCAGCCGGTCCTCGATCTTGATAAAGCAGCACCATACCAGGTCGGAATTTATGCTGACACGAATGAGACGAGCTACAGCCAGGCGTTTGAATCTCTATGTGGCGATGTCGGGGGGTGGTGGGGATTCGACAACCTATCTATCTTCTGGGTGAAACAGCTGACTCCTCCGACTGTTGCCCAGGCCATAATGACATTGGACCCGTCGAAAAATGAATATATCAAAATCGACCGGGTTGCGACGGCAGATGGTGACCATGGCGTTCCGGTATGTCGTGTTTTTGTGGAGTACTCAAAAAACTGGACCTTGCAGACGTCCGGCCTGGCCGGGAGTTCATCCTCCGGACAGTTGTGGTATGGCCCTGATACGGTGACACCTCCTAATGTCGGTCGGCATAATCTGTTGTCCATGGAATATCTTCGCACCAAAGCGGAGAATCTTGCAGTGCTTGATGTTCATAAAAATGCCCCGACACTTACGATCAAGACGACATTAAACACTCAGGCAGATGCGGACACGGAAGCCGCCCGGATTCTAGCCTTACGCTCAGTTCGCCGGGATCGGCTAAATATAAAGCTACCTATTGCTGCAATTCAGTATTCACCACTGGGTGATTGGGATAATGAGGCCATCACCGAACTTCCCACAACGACAGCATTCACTGATTACGCTATCTACACCACCACGGTTTATATTTACGACGTTACATATGGCAGATTCATGTATCTCGACCTATTAAATCCTCAAGGGCACTGGCACTGGTTTGGAACACCAGCATATCCTACCAACGGGATGAATCTGACGACAAATATTATCGGGAATTACATCTATGCAATTGGTGGTATCAGCGGCGGGTTCGGAAACAAAATAACTCGCAGACTAGATTTAACCGGAGATGGTACGTGGGATAATGCCGGAGTCGCGGAATTATTGACGGGTGTTGGGTTACACGCGGCGGTAGTTTATGACAATGATGTATATGGGTACCACGTGCTCATTTGTATCGGTGGAATTGATGAATCGGCATCGGCAACAGACACGGTGCAAGTCTTGGACATAACAAACCCCGCATCACCGTGGGGAGCAATGTTAAGCCTTCCGCATCCCCGATTCGGCCACACCGGGGAGGTTCATGGTGATTGGATCATAGTTATAGGCGGAGACGAGCTGACGTTTGGTATTACCAGCCGCATCCTTGTCTATGACTTTGCTGCCATGTTTTCTCAGTCATGGGACGCTACAAAGATAACCCCGCTGCCATCTCCACGAGTAAACCACGCATCCTGCATTATAGATAATTATCTGTACGTCGCCGGGGGAGAATATCCCTATTACACACACCTGACATCTGTCATCCGGCTGGATCTGCGCAACCCGTTAGGTGCGTGGGAACTGGTAAGCGACTTGCCTTATCCGAGATCGAACCTTTGTATTGCCGGTATAAATAAATCCATCTTTGCCTTTGGCGGATACGCTGGGGCTAATGAAGCAAATTCGTGGAAACTTCGCTCAAATGATACGCCAGAGGACAAATCTCAGCTGACGTCATTAGGCCGCACGGTTCTGGTTAAACATCCTCGTTACGGCTACTCGGATGGGCGGCCCATGAAAATTATCGGCAGCGAATCAGATCTGAAAAACAGAATGATGACGCTTGAAGTCTGGGGGTAACGTGAGTAGTAACGCCATCATATCGTATCCAGACCGTTCATTGACGGCAACGCTGTTACCTGGTGGAACATGGTTGGAAACGGCCCCATTGGCAATTTTACTCGACCCTGTACTATCACATGTGGCGCGATCTACAACGACACTGGCCAGCGCGTCTATAATACGCTGGGATCTGGGTGCAGCTTACCCAATCCGCGTACTGAGTCTTTGTGCTCATAATCTCACATCAGCGGGCACAATCAGAGTGCGGGGCTATTCCGACTCCGGATTCACGACACTGGTCGCTGGCGCAGACACCGGAGTTGTACCCGCATGGCCTGCCGGTTTCACTGCTCGGAATGTGTCTGAGTACCCGAAGAACTGGACGTACTGTTTTACAGCAGCCAAAACAGCCAGATATTGGCAGTGGGAGCCGGTGGATGTGGCTAACCCTTCCGGACATATTGAGATAGGGCGTACATGGCACGGTGAGGCAACATTTGAGCCGGAAACCGGTGTTTCGTTTGGTATGTCACTGGGCTACGGATCCCACGACGTGATTGAGGATTCGCCAGAGTGGGGGGAAAAGCGGACTCCGAAGCGCGAGCTGATTGCGGTATTCAAAACACTGACTCCAGCCGAGAAGAGAGCAGCATTGATCATGCAAAAGGTGCTGACTGAGACGACCGAGGCGTTTTGGATATCCAACAGCCAGGCTGTCGCTGATGACATGCTGTTGGAGGCATTTCCGGCCTTCATGTCGAAGCCGTCACCGATTGCGTATCCGTATTTCAATAACCACGAAATGCCGATATCGATCATCGAAAGGGTATAAAGAAGAGGCAGCGACTGACCTGCATTACGAGTGCCGATCAGACGCCAACCCACAGAAACAGGCTGTGAGCCGACCAAGGCTGCCCCACTCCGATCAGAGCACGGGGAGTCTATCACAAAAAAGAGAGGCTTATGGGCGGCGCTGGCAAGGGCACAAAAAGAACGGAATTAATCTACAAAAACTGGTAGGGTTAAACGAACGATTAAGGGGGCCAAAAAGCCCCCTTAAAACTGCCTACGGCAGTTCATAAACCATCTGTCCGCGTTACATAAACCATGTGTCGCATTACAGATACTCGTTCTCACGACTATCTTCGCACTGGGCTACGTAGGAAAAGACTTCGCCGAGACAAAAAAAAGACCCCCGAGCTCTCATTATAACTTTCTTAGTGAAAGTTTTGGTGAAAGTCGGGGATCTGTGAGGCATAACCAGTTGATTATGCTAAACAATTAGTGGCGGAGAGGTAGGGATTCGAACCCTAGGTACGTTGCCGTACACCTGATTTCGAGTCAGGCACCATCGACCACTCGGACACCTCTCCGTGGGACAGACTGTATAACCTATTTCGCTTACTATTTCAAGACCGGTTTTTCAGCCGCGAATGGCGTGATGATCTTTGCCTGCGCGGATGCCCTGGCGGATGCCTACCTGGCTGCCGTCGGTCTGCCCCTTGGTGTAGGCATCGGCGTTGACATAGCTCCTGCGGCTGTGCAGGGTTCTGATGGGGCCGATTTCCTGCATCGCCTGCCTGATCAGGGCCTCTTTCACCGGAACCAGCGCGCCGGTGGTGACGGGGGTCTGGGCCTTCTGCTTCTTCAGGCGGGAGGTGATGGTGGAGACCGCGCCCAGATAATACGACTGCCGCATCAGCTCGCGCTGGCGGTTGGCAAGCGTGGGGGGGGCGTGCTGCTTCAGGTAGGTCCTGCACAGTTTTCTGATCGTCAGGTCAAGGTAGGCAAAGGTGTAGGCGGCGATCTCAACATCGGCCCCGACGCCGATAAAGGTCAGTTTGCCGGTTGCGGGGTGGTGGATGGCCTGGCAGTCGAAGGCGGTGCTGACCCCGGCACTCAGGTGGCGCAGCCATTTCGGCAGCGTCTTCGAGACAACGGTTTCCACCTTGTCGGCCTTGTCAGGCCGGTGCGATGCCTCGATGTCGGCCATGGCCAGGTTGTGCTCTGAGAGCAATCGCTGTGCATGGCCGGCCGCCAGTGCCGCCTCGTGCTCGTTGCTGGAGTTGGCCAGCGCCAGCAGTTTCTTTATTTTTTCGATGATGGGTGATTTTTCCACAAAACCTCGCTAATGCTGATCTCCCGCTATTTCCTTCTCCCTGAGGTAGAAGGTGGCCGAAGGCCGGATGAGGGGGGGCAGTGCCATATAAACCACATTTTCCCCCTCACCCTAGCCCTCTCCCTCAGGGAGAGGGGATTGTTTTACCGCCATAGTGGGAGATTGGTACTACTCAGTTAAATGTTTGCCGCTGGCGTGACCTGCTGCTTCTCCGCACTCAGGCGGAACAGCAGCGGCAGGAGGGCTGCCAGGAAAATGATGCCGCAGCCGAGCCATTCGCGGCTGTTCAGCCGTTCTCCCAGCACGAAAAAACCGGCAATCAGGCTCCAGACTGGATCAAGGGTGTAGATGAGCCCGGCCCGGGTGGGGGTGACGTAGCGCTGAAAGATGTTCTGCAGGGTGAAGCAGAGCACGGTCGGGAGGACGGCGCAGTACACCACCGACATGACCGCCGGAGCGGTGACGGTGAAAGCGGGGAGGGGGAGCAGCAGCGTGGCGCCCCCGGCGATCAGCGTCACGGTGGCAAACTGGACCAGCGTGATCAGCAGCACATCATCGTTCTTCAGGACTTTTGACACCGAGATGATGTGGCAGGCGATCATGAAGGCGCAGAAGGTTGAGATGATGTCGCCGCGGTTGAATCCGGCCCCTCCGCCGGTTGCCAGCAGGACGATACCCGCCACCGCCAGAGCTATTCCGGCCATGTTGATCCGCCCGATTTTGTCCCGCCAGATGAGTTTGGTGATGACCGGGATGAAGAGCACAAAAAGATTGTTGAGGATGCCGGCGCGTGAAATGCTGGTCCCCTGGACGCCGAACACGAAGCTCAGGTTGGTCAGGCCGAGGGCGATGCCGACCGCCATCCCCCGGATGATGGTGTTGGAATCGAGCTTGCGCAAGCGGGTGGAGCAGGTCGCGAGCATGATCAGCGTTGCCAGGATGAAACGCGACAGCACAAAAAGCTGCGGCGGTATGGTCGCCACGCCGATCTTGGTAAAGAGAAAGCTGCCGCCCCAGAACAGGGTGGTCAGCACCAGGAAAAAATAGACCCTGCCCAGCGCAGGGGTGGTTGTGCTCGTCATAGGGAGGCGGTTACCAGGGTCAAATATTCGGAGATAACCGGCTGGTCTGCGGCGGCCCAGTCCAGTTCCGGCATCCGGTGCGGTTCGATCCATTGCAGGGCGTGGTGCTCATGCATGGTGATGGTGCCGCCTTTCAGACGGCAGGTGAACGGGTAGAGAGTGACGGTGAAGTCGGGGTAGCTGTGGGTTGACGCGGACAGCGCCCGGTCGATATGGACACTGACGCCAAGTTCTTCCCGGATTTCACGGTTCAGGCACTGTTCGGGGGACTCGCCGGTTTCAATCTTTCCGCCGGGGAATTCCCACTTGAGCGGCAGGGATGTGGCGGCGCTTCGCTGGGCCGCCAGTATTTTTCCCTCCTGCTCGATGATGGCGCACGCCACGTGCAGATGGCGCTTCATCGGGGTGCCGTCTTCTGGTGCTTCAGCATCTGCTTGCCGACCCAGCGGCAGGCGAACTGATAGGCAATCCGGCCGCTGTTGTCCCCCTTGTCGTAGCCCCACTGGATTGCCGCAGCACGGGCATCATCCGTCCAGCCGAGGGTTGAGCCCTGTTTGGCAAAGAGTTTGTCGACCCATTGCCGGGTGACAACGACGTACTGATCCTGGCTGAAGGGGTGAAAGCCGATCCAGAGCCCGAAGCGGCCGGAGAGGGAGATTTTTTCTTCGATCGCCTCGCCGTGGTGCATTTCGTTGTTGATCAGCATGGCGCCCCGGTTGTCCGTCTCGAACTCCGGCAGCAGGTGGCGGCGGTTCGAGGTGACGTAGATCAGGACGTTGTCGGGAGGCGCGTAGACGGCGCCGTCGAGGGCGCTTTTGAGCATCTTGTAGCTTGATTCGCCCACTTCGAAGGAGACGTCGTCGGAGAAGATGATGAAGCGGTACGGCAGACGCTTGATGCAGTCTACGATGTCCGGCAGGTGGATCAGGTCGTTTTTATCGACCTGGACGATGCGCAATCCCTCTGCCGCATAGTTGTTGAGCATCGCCCGGATCAGCGATGACTTGCCGGTGCCGCGCGTCCCCCAGAGCAGGGTGTTGTTGGCGGGGTATCCGGCCAGGAACTGACGGGTGTTCTCCACGACTGTCTGTTTCTGCTCTTCGATGCCGAGCAGGTCGTCAAGGGCGATCTGCTCGATGCTTTCCACCGGTTCCAGATAGCCGCTGAAGGAGTGGCGCCGCCAGTTGGCGGCATGGCAGACCTCCCAGTCGATCTCGGCCACCGGTTTCGGCAGCAGCATCTGCAGCGACGTGAGCACCTGTGTAAGTTGTGATTTCAATTCATGATCCATGATGCTGTCCTCAGACTCTGTTTTTTCATCAATCCATTGTTTTAAAATGCAATTGACGTTTCATTGGTAATAACATATTGTTTTTGGCGCGTCAGCCAGAAATAGGCACTTGGCAATAAGTAATGGTTTTGAATCGCGTTCGGATTTGGGTCAGATTTTGCTGGGTCGATTGAACAAAACCGCAGGCGTAGCAGTAGCTACGCTGAGGATTTTGTGATTGAGGCACAGCGAAAGATGGCTCGAAGACGGAATGCGAGATGGAATTATTATTTATTGCTGAGTGCCTAAGCAACTGTTTGCGTGGAAAATGATGCCATCCGGAGAGTCGTGCGATGTTTTTAAAAGTAAACGATCTTGCCGCCGCTATCGGCGTTGATGAAAAAACCGTGCTGGGGTGGATAAAAAGCAAAGGGCTCCCGGCGCATAAACAGGATGACCGCTATCGCGTCAACCGGGTTGATCTGCTGGAATGGGCCACCACTCACGATATCTCCATACCTCCCGACATCTTTGCGGCCAGTGGCGACACCCCGGATCGTCCGCTTGTCTCCGACGCGTTGGTGCAGGGGGGGATCTACTACGATGTGCCGGGAGATACGCCGGAAACAGCACTGCGCGAAGTCGTTTCTCGTCTTCAGCTCCCTCCGAGCATGGATCCTGATTTTCTGCTGCAGACCCTGCTGGCCCGTGAAGCGCTTGGCTCGACGGCCCTGGGCAACGGCATTGCCATACCGCACGTCCGCAGTCCGATCGTCGGGCACACCGGCGAATCGGCCATCAGTCTCTGCTTTCTCAAAAATCCCATCGATTTTGACGCGATTGACGGCAAGCCGGTTACCATACTCTTCACGCTGGTGACGCCGAATGTCAAGATACACCTGCATTTGCTGGCGAAGCTTGCCTTCCTGCTGCATGATGCACCTTTTCAGGAGCTGCTCCATCGTCCCGGCAACGAAGACGAGATCATGGATGTGATCCGGGCGTTGGAGAAAACGATTATTCACAGGTAGGAATCCTTTCTGCCCTGTCAGGCAGAGACACGCTTCATGTCCGTTCGGCAGGTCTGTTCATTAAGGTCAGGAGGTAGCCGCACATGGCGCAGGAGCTGTTCTCCCCGAGTACCCTGATTTTCAGTGCCGCGTTATTGGCTGCCGTTTCCGGCGTCCCTCTGCTGTTCCCCCGCCTGTTGAGTGCTGCACGCGCTCAATTGCTGTCAGTTGCCGCTATGCTTGCCGCCTCATGCGCCGGACTCGCTGGCGCGATCGCGACACTCATATCCCGCGAAGTCTCCCTGTTCGAACTTGCCTGGGGAGTGCCGTTCGGCCCGGCCCGGTTTGGCGTTGATCCTCTGACCGCCTGGTTCCTGCTCCCCATTTTTCTCATCCCCGGTTGCGCCGCGCTCTATGCGCGCTCCTACTGGCATGCCGATCATTACCCCGCCAATGTCCGTAAAATGACCCTCTTTTTCGGCCTGATGACCGCCAGCATGGGGGGAGTCGTCCTGGCGCGCGACGGCATCAGCTTCCTGTACTGCTGGGAGATCATGGCGCTGTCCGCCTATTTCCTGGTCTCGACCGAGGATGAAAAGCCGGAGGTCAACGAGGCCGGTACCCTGTACATGATGACGACCCACACCGGTACTCTCGGCCTGTTTGCACTCTTTCCGCTCCTGCATCTGCTGACCGGTTCCTGGCTGTTTCCCGCCCCAGCTTCGCTGAACGCCTCTTCCGGCCTTTCGGCGGCGGTTTTTCTGACCGCGCTGTTTGCCTTTGGCCTGAAAGCGGGCATCATGCCGCTGCACATCTGGCTCCCGTCCGCCCATGCCAACGCCCCCAGCCATGTCTCGGCGGCCATGTCCGGGGTGATCCTCAAGGTCGGGGTGTACGGCCTGATCCGGACGCTCTCGTTTTTTCACGGGATACCGCTCTGGTGGGGATGCGTTGTTCTGGCTCTGGGGGTTGTCTCCGGTGTGGTTGGCGTGGCTTTTGCCATCGGCCAGCATGATTTGAAACGGCTGCTGGCCTATCACAGCATAGAAAATATCGGCATTATCTTCATGGGGGTGGGGGTTGCGCTGATCGGGCAGATTGTGGGGTCGGCAACGATGATGGTTCTTGGCATGAGCGGAGCGCTACTGCACGTTCTCAACCATGCCATATTCAAGGCGCTGCTCTTTCTGGGAGCCGGATCGGTCATTCATGCCACCGGCACCCGGGAAATCGACCTGATGGGGGGTGTGGCCCGGCGTCTTCCGTACACTTCCCTGCTGTTTGGAGTCGGTGCCGTGGCAATCTGCGGCCTCCCGCCGCTCAACGGTTTCGTCAGCGAACTGTTTATCTACCTCGGCTTTTTCCGCGCTGTTCAGGCGGAGGGGGGCGCTGCGGCTGCCGCAACGCTTGCCGCTCCGGCACTGGCCCTCATTGGCGGGTTGGCGGTAGCCTGTTTTGTCAAGGTATTCGGCATTGTGTTTCTCGGCGCTCCCCGCAGCGAGGCGCATGTTGCCCGTCATGAGTCCGGATGGCAGATGCTGCTGCCGATGCTGCTGTTGGGGGGGCTCTGCGTTGCCATCGGTCTGGCTCCCGGTGTCGTGGCCGGATTGCTGGAGCAGACGAGCCTGACTGTCCTGCCGAAGCTGGCCGGAACCGGGCTCCCCATGCGGGAGCTGGTGCCGCTGACCATGATATCGATTGCGGGAGGCCTCCTGCTGGTCATGATTGCCCTCCTTACGCTCTGGTATCGCCGCCGTCTGGCCGGGGCGCCGTGCAGCGAAACAGTCACTTGGGGGTGCGGGTATCAGCGTCCGGCAGTCCGTATGCAGTACAGCGCCTCTTCGTTTGCCGAAATGCTGGTCTCCCTGTTTGCCTTTGTTCTCAAACCCCATAGTCACCGTCCGGACAATATCGCCGGTCTCTTTCCCGGCCGCAGCCGTTTTACCAGCCATGTCCCGGAAGCGGTGCTGGAGCTGTTGTACATTCCGGCGCTGCTGCGTCTGTATCACCGTTCTTCCGGCATCCGCAAGCTGCAGAGCGGAATACTCCAGCAATACGTGTTGTACACGCTGGTAACCTTGATCGTGCTGCTGTGTGCCAGCTATTTTTAGCAGGTTTCTGTTTTCCGTATGAGGAGGCTTTGCCATGAGTCCAGCCGGCACCATTCACGAACAGCCGATTGCAGATCGCATCGATTGGGTCTTTGATCTTGCCCAGAGATACTCGGCGGAATTCTGCTCTCCGGAAGCCTTTCTCGCCCGTGAACGGTATCTGGCTCTTCATCCGACCGCCATTGCCGTCCTGAAATGCATGGATGGCCGCATCAATATCCCGGTGGCCACCAAGACACCTCCCGGCATCATGCAGCCGTTCCGGAATCTGGGGGGGATGTTCGACATGGGATGGCCCCATCTGGGCGAGGTGCTGGCCCAGTATGTCCAGCGCATGGTGAGAAACGGCCGTCGGGTCCTGATCCTGATCACCTACCATTTCTCCCGTGGCGATGTTCACCGCGGCTGTTCCGGTTTCGGCTGCGACACCGGTGCGGCGATTGCCCACACCCGCCAGATTCAGCGCCAGATGGAGGCTATCTTCGGCCTCGGCCACGACAGCGTCTATCCCCTTATCTGCGGTTTTGAGACCGATGAGGATGCCCTGCTGCTGCACAGCTCGGACGGTTCGATCCTGGATCTGTCCGGCGATATGCCGGAAGATGCGCTTGCCGCGGAACTGGCGCTCCGTTTTCATGACATGCCGCTCGAAATGCGGAGCGACCTTCTTCCGCTGCTGGTCGGCAACATCTCCCACATCAAGGGATTGCGCAGGGAGCGGCGTTCGCTCATCGTCGAACATCGTGAATGGATGATCTGCCTGGGGCGCGGCTTCGATTTTCTGCATACTCCCAATCTGGCCCTGATCATCGGGCCGTACAGTCCCAACCTGTCCGACCCTATCCGCAAGGCGGCGGCAATTATCGAAAGCAACATGGCCTCCGGTCGGGTTCCCGACGACGGCTTTCTGCTGCTCGCTTCGGTGCCGTACGATGAAATAGGGGTTGACCGGGCGCGCGCGGTCCTGAAATCCCACTTCCTTTCCCAATTTGCCGCAGAAGTGATCGAACGCGAGTTTCCCGATCTGGCCGGGAAAATGATCCGGCACACCGCGGTGCTCGACTGGAATTCCCGCAGGATAGAGGCGCTGACGGAATCAGATGTATCGCCGTAGAAGTATCCAGCGCTCTGTTTCTCACAAAATCAGGAACTTGTGGTTGTAGTTTCCCTAAACGATAAGCTTGGTCGGGTAAAAAACAGGTCGGACAGTTCAAAAGTATCCAGCGGCAAATTCAATAAAAAGCCTGTTATTGCAACACATTTTGGTTGACACGTATACGCTTCAGGGTTCACTATCTCTTCCCGTTGGAAACATTGTTTGTCTCTCTGCTCACCTGATTAAGAACTTAATCCATTCAAGGAGTTTCCGGTATGCAATCCGCTCTGCAGGGTGCCGTTGATCCTGCGCTTGTGGCGCTGTTCGCCGCGCTTGTTATCGGCTGTGCCGGCATCCCCGGCCTGTTTATTCAAAAACCGGGACCCGGACAGATACTGTCGGCAGCAGCCACCATTCTGGCTGCGCTTGCCGGAGTGCCTGCCGCCCTGATGCTCATTTTCAGTCGCACCGCAACTACCTATGTGCTCCAGTGGGGGTTGCCGTTCGGCCCCTGCGAACTGGTCATCGACCCTCTATCCGCTTTTTTTCTGCTTCCCGTGTTTCTCGTCTCTGCCGCCGGTTCCCTCTTTGCGCTCGGCTACTGGCCCGCTGCCGAACATCGAACCACCGAACGCGGCCTGACTTTTTTCTACGGGCTGCTGGCCTCATCAATGGCTATTCTGCTCATGGCCCGCAACGGCGTCTTTTTCATCATGGTGTGGGAAATCATGGCGCTTTCCGCCTATTTCCTGCTGATGACGGAGCATGAACGGGAGGATGTCCGGCGCGCCGGAATCGTGTACCTGATTGCGACACACATCGGCACCGCGGCCCTGTTTGTCTCTTTTTCACTGCTGGCTGCGCAGACCGGCTCGTTTCTGCTTCCTGCCGCCGGTTCCCTCTCGGCGCTGACACCCCTTGCCTCGGTTGTGGCATTGATGGCTTTTATCGGTTTTGGCGCAAAGGCCGGCATCATGCCGTTCCATATCTGGCTCCCCTCGGCCCATGCCAACGCGCCTAGCCACGTCTCGGCGTTGATGTCGGGTGTCATGCTGAAAATGGGGCTGTACGGCATCTTTCGTACGCTGACCTATTTCCACGACCCGCCACTGCTCTGGGGGGCGGTGCTCACGGTGTGCGGCATAGCTTCGGCCCTGCTGGGGATCATCTTTGCCGTGGCCCAACGCGATCTGAAGCGTCTGTTGGCGTGCAGCAGTATCGAGAATATCGGCATTATCACTACAGGCCTCGGTATCGCCCTGCTGGGAGTGTCCAGCCATACGACGGTGCTGGTGTATCTCGGACTGGCGGGGGCCCTGCTGCATATTCTCAATCACAGCTTTTTCAAGCCGCTGCTGTTCCTCGGCTCCGGGGTCATTATCCATTCATCAGGGACGCGTGAGATGAATCTGATGGGAGGGCTTGGCAAGGGGATGCCGCGCGTGGCGCTGCTCTTCCTGGTGGGGTCGGTCGCCATCTGCGGCATTCCTCCGTTGAACGGTTTTGTCAGCGAGTTTCTGCTCTACCTCGGCTTCTTTTCGCAACTGAAGGCGAACAACCTGACGTATCTGGTGCTTCTGGCCCCTGTGCTGGCGCTGGTTGGCGGCCTGGCCATGGTTGCCTTTACCAAGCTGTTCAGCTCGGTGTTTCTCGGCACTCCCCGCAGCTCCGCCGCCGCTCATCCGCACGAAGCGGGGGTGACGATGCTGCTGCCGATGGCGTTTTTTGCGCTGCTCTGTCTTGTGATCGGAGTGGTGCCTCAGCTGGCCTTGCGGCTGGTGTCGCCGGTCATTACGGCTTTTTATCCTCAGGCCATGTCGGCTACGGTTTCCACCGAATACGGAACGATTCTGGGGCGGCTTTCGCTTGCCGGGGTATTGCTGGTGTCGGCTGTGGTCGTGGTGACGCTGCTCTGGAGATGGCGCCTGGGGAAGGGACTGATCTCGTTTACTTCGACCTGGGGATGCGGGTATCAGCGCGGCACGGCGCGCATGCAGTACGGTGGCACGGCCTTTTCCGAGCTTGCCGTTTCGGTCTTCGATGGTATTATGCGCCAGCGGATCAAGCGCCCGGCGTTGCATGGTCTTTTTCCAAAACGGTCACATTGCAGCGATGTCCCGACTGAAACGCTTCTTGACAAGGTAATTTCGCCGCTGTTCTCGCTGGCCGGAGTATCGTTTGCCTTTTTGAGGCGTCTTCAGCATGGCCAGATGCACATGTACATGATGTATATTTTTGTCACCTTGTTTATCCTGATGCTTTGGGCACACTGACGTTTAGTACGTTGTTTTCTGCGGTTTTGCAGAAAACTGTGTGTGAACGTACTTATCCCGTGTGTCGGGCCGGAGAGTTGCCATGACGAACAGTATCATCCATATCTTTCTGGCGCTTGTGATGCCTCCCCTGCTGCTGGGGGTAATCGGTAAAACGAAGGCGCTGTTTGCCGGGAGAGTCGGGGCGCCTTTCCTGCAGCCGTATTACGACATCCTCCGTCTGCTGCATAAAGGCACCGTATTCAGTACCACCACCAGTTGGGTATTTCGCGCCGGGCCGATTGTTGCGCTGGCTACGACCGCGGTTGCCGCGCTGCTGATCCCGTTCGGCGCACATCCGGCACCGATCTCGTTTACCGGCGACATGATCCTGTACGCCTATCTGTTTGCCCTGGGCCGGTTCTTTACCATGGCTGCCGCGCTCGATACCGGTTCGAGTTTTGAGGGGATGGGGTCGGCTCGTGAGGCGACCTACTCCTGTCTGGCCGAGCCGACGCTCTTTTTTGCCCTGATCACCCTGTCGCGCCTGTCCGGCTCATATACATTGTCCGGGATGCTGGTCAACATCAACTTCAGCGTCTGGATGCACACCAGCGCTGCCCTGCTGCTTCTGGTCGGCGGAATGTTCATCGTGCTGCTGGCCGAAAACTGCCGCATTCCTTTTGACGACCCCAACACCCATCTGGAACTGACCATGATCCATGAAGTCATGGTGCTTGATCATAGCGGTCCGGCGTTTGCCATTATCCAGTATGCCGCTGCTCTGAAGCTGTTCGTGCTGGGAGCCTTTTTTGTCCACCTGGCGCTGCCGTACTCGACCGGCAACGCGCTTCTCGACTGGGGGCTCTTTATCATTTCCATGCTGGAACTGGCTGTTGTCATCGGCGTGGTCGAATCGGTCATGGCGCGTTTGCGGCTGATTCGTGTTCCCCAGCTTCTGGTCGCTGCCACTATTCTGGCAGCGTTTTCTACTCTGCTCGTCATCAGGTGATGTGAATGATTACTCTGGCCGATCAACTTCTAGTCCTGGTCCTGCTGATAAACTTTATCTCGCTCGGCACCAGCCGTCTGATGTTTTCCATTCGTGCGGTGGCGGCCCAGGGGGTCATCCTCGGGATTCTTCCCGGTCTGATCCATCCGTTCTCCTGGCACCTGGTCGCGATCACGGTCGTCATACTGGCGGTCAAGGGGGTGATTATCCCGATGATGCTGGGGCGCGCCGTTCGTTCCGCAGAAATCAAGCGCGAAGTGGAACCGTTTCTGGGATATGTCCCCACGCTGCTGCTCGGCGCGGTCTTTACGGCACTTTCGTTCGGCTTTGCCGGTCGGCTGCCGATGCTGGCGGAACACCAGAACTACATGTTCGTGCCGGCTTCGATCGCCACGCTGATGACCGGTTTTCTGGTGCTGACGACCCGTCGCAAGGCCATTTCCCAGGTTATCGGCTATCTTGTCCTTGATAACGGCATATTTATCTTCGGCCTGCTGCTGACGGAAGCGATGCCGGTCATGGTTGAAGCGGGGGCGCTTCTTGATCTTCTGGTCGGCACCTTTGTCATGGGCATCGTCATCAACCAGATCAGCCGTGAATTTTCATCGCTGGACACCTCACTTCTGACCTCGCTGAAAGAGGAGTAGTTCCATGTACGCTGCCCTGATCATACTTCCGCTTATCGGAGCCGCCGTCACCTGGCTGATTCCGTTTGACCGGCTGCGCCCCAAGGTGCTGTCGCTGTTCACCTTTGCCCACCTTGGTATCACCATCCAGATGCTCTCCTTCACGCCGCCACAATCTCCCGGCGGCTGGTTTTGCCTTGATGCGCTCGGGAAAATTGTGCTGCTCAGCACCAGTGTGCTCTTTCTGTTCTGCGCCCTCTATTCAATCGGGTACCTGTTCTATCGCCGGGAACGCTCCAACCGGGTGCTCTGCTGCGGCTTGCTGGTCTGCCTGTCCGCCGCATCCATGGTTACCATTACCCACCACCTGGGGCTCATGTGGGTGGCGCTTGAAACAACCACCATCTCCATGGCGCCGATGATCTACTTCAACCGCAATGCCCGTTCGATCGAGGCTACCTGGAAATATCTGCTGATCTGCTCGGTCGGCGTCGCGCTGGCCTTGATTGGTCTTTACTTTCTCGCCTACGCCACGATTGTCGCCAGGGTGGAACCGTCGCTGCTGCTGGATGATCTCATCCGGGATGCCGGCAAGCTCTCCTCCGGCTGGGTTCATGCGGCGTTCGTCTTCCTGCTGATCGGTTTTGGCACCAAAATGGGTCTGGCCCCGCTTCATACCTGGAAGCCGGATGCGTACGGCGAGGCTCCCGGACTGGTCGGCGCCCTGTTGTCGGGCGGCCTGGTCAACCTGGCTTTTCTGGCGTTGCTGCGCATCTATCAGCTCAGTCTGGCAACCAAAGAAATCATGTTTTTTCAAAATGCCCTGGTTGTCATGGGGCTGATTTCGATGATTGTCGCGGCGATCTTCATGGCCCGTCAGGCCGATTTCAAGCGCATGCTGGCCTATTCCAGCGTTGAGCATGTCGGCATCATGGCGGTCGCACTCGGCCTGGGGGGGAAGGCGATTTTCGGCGCCCTGTTTCACATCCTCGCCAATGGTCTTTCCAAAGGGGTGATGTTCCTCTCGTCCGGCAATATCCACCGATCGTACAACAGCAAAAGTACCGATCATGTGCGGGGTGCTCTCCGACGTCTTCCCTGGTCGGGCGGGCTGTTTCTGGCCGGTTTCATTGCCATTACCGGCTCACCGCCGTTTGCGCCGTTCATCAGCGAATTTACCATTGTCAGCAGCGCCTTTATCCAGGGGCGCATGCTGGTCGGCGCAATTTTCCTGATCTCGCTGATGATTATTTTTATCGGCATGGCCCTGACGGTCCTGCCGATGGTGATGGGCGAGGTTCCGGCTGACAGCGAAACAACGTCGTATCGTGACACCATCTATACGGTCGGTCCGCCGTTGGCCCTTTTGCTGCTGGTGTTCCTGCTGGGGGTATGGATACCTGCTCCGCTGATGACGCTGCTCAATGAAGCATCAGCACTTCTGGGGGTGCCTCAATGAGCTTTGGTATGAAAACCTTCTATAACGGCACTTCGTTCAAGCGGAGTGACATCCCGGTGCCGGATAACGATACGTTCTTTCAGGGTGTCCTGGATGCCATAACCGCGGGATGGCGGGTCTGCTCCTATTTCGGCGTGCCGACTGCCGACGGGGCGACGCTCTACTGCGTCATGTCCGCCCGGGCCGGGAGCGGTATTCTCGGCATTGCTGCGACAACGGTCGGACGTACGTTCCCGTCGCTGGCGTCTCTCTGTCCGCAACTGCACCTGTTTGAGCGCGAGATTGCCGAACAGTGCCTGACCCGCCCGGAAGGGCATCCCTGGTTCAAGCCGGTTCGTTTTCAAAAGCCGCTCTGTGAAGGAAAAGGGTTCTGGAGTGAAACCGACGGCGGTGGTCTGACCCCTGCCGTGATGGATTTCTACCGCGTCGAGGGTGATGAAGTTCACGAGGTTGCCGTCGGGCCGGTACATGCCGGGATCATTGAACCGGGGCACTTCCGCTTCCAGTGCCATGGCGAAGAAGTCTTCCACCTTGAGATCGCCCTCGGCTTTCAGCATCGCGGCATCGAGCGGGCGTTGATCGGCGGGCCGACGCCGCGTACCGTGCATGAGATGGAAACGATTGCGGGCGATACCACCGTCGGCCATGGCCAGGCGTACTGCATGAACATGGAATCGCTGGGCGGTGTGTTTGCGTCGCCGCGAGCCGAGACGGTGCGCGGCATTGCTCTGGAACTGGAACGGCTTGCTAATCATACCGGGGATCTGGGGGCGATTGCCGGGGATGTGGGGTATCTGCCGACCGCCTCGTTTTGCGGCCGCATCCGGGGCGATTTCCTCAATATGACCGCCTTGTTATGCGGAAGCCGCTTTGGCCGTGGTCTGCTCAGGCCGGGCGGCATCGGCTATGATTGCGACGCCGCACTGGTCGATGAACTGCACAAGCGTCTGCAGGCGGCACGGGAAGACCTGGCCGGAGCGGTCGGGCTGCTCTGGGATTCCCCTTCGGTAATGGCGCGTCTGGAGGATGTGGGCATCGTTACGGCGGCTGATGCCCGCGAGATAGGTCTGGTCGGTCCTGCGGCCCGGGCGTGCGGTCTGAACCGCGATGTCCGCCGTGACCACCCGTTCGGCATCTTCCGGATCAGCCAGATACCGGTTATCACGGCGACTACCTGTGACGTTGCCGCCCGTACGCTGCTTCGCTGGCTGGAGGCGGAGCGCTCGCTGGATTTTATCGATGAACAGGTGCAGCATCTGCCGCGTGGCACCTATCGCAACCAGATGAAGGAAATTGCCCCGGAACGGTGTGCCGTTGCCTTGACGGAAGGGTGGCGCGGTGAAATCTGTCATGTCGCCCTGACCGATGACCGGGGGCGTTTTGAACGCTACAAAATCGTTGACCCGTCGTTTCACAACTGGAACGGGCTGGGGCTTGCTCTGCGGAATCAGCAGATTTCCGATTTCCCGCTCTGCAACAAGAGCTTTAACCTGTCGTACTGCGGGTATGATCTGTAGAACAAAACCTTACCACCCCTAGCCCCTCCTACCAAAAGTAGGCGCTTCCAAGCGAAATAGGAGGGGGACTTTTACTCCCCTCCTTAGTTAAGGAGGGGTTGGGGGTGGTTGGAGTTACTATGCTAAAAGCACTACTCACACGTTTCCGACAGGGGCACCGCACCATGGCGTACCCGGATGCCCCGCAGCCGCTGCCGGCCCGGTTTCGCGGGTTGCCGGTTATTGAACCGGCACGCTGCGGCGACGGCTGCCGCGCCTGCGCTGCTGCCTGCCCGTATGGTTGCATATCCGCTTCAGGGTCCCTGACGCTCGATATGGGAACATGCCTGTTCTGTGCTGACTGTGTCGCCGCCTGTCCGCATGATGCGATCTCGTTTTCGGCCACGGATGCCTGTCTTGCCAGTCGCACCCGTGAGGGGTTGACGGTGACTGCCGGCGAGGAGTATCATGCCGCGGTTGCCCTGGAAGGCGAATTGCTGCGCCTGTTCGGACGCTCTCTCAAGTTGCGTGAGGTCAGCGCCGGTGGCTGCAATGCCTGCGAAGCCGACACCAACGTGCTCTCTACCATCGGGTGGGACCTGGGGCGCTTCGGCATCCAGTTCGTTGCCAGTCCCCGTCACGCCGACGGCATGTTTGTGACCGGCCCGGTCAGCGAGAACATGCGTGAGGCGCTGCTGGCCACCTATGCGGCGATTCCCGAGCCGAAGCTGGTGATCGTTGCCGGTGCCTGTGCTATCAATGGCGGTCCGTTCAAGGACCACGCCGAAGTTCATAACGGGGCTGACGGTTTTGTTCCGGTTGACCTGTACATCCCCGGCTGTCCCCCCAGTCCGTTGACCATTCTGGACGGACTGCTGCGGCTGGTGGGACGGGTGAAGTAGACGTAACGAATAAGTCCCCTCTCCCTGAGGGAGAGGGCTAGGGTGAGGGGGAAACGTTGATTTATATGGTGCTCCCCCTCATCCGGCCTTCGGCCACCTTCTCCCTCAGGGAGAAGGACTAAGGATATTAGAGTTTGTACGCAGGGCTTTGTGCCGTGCGCTGTTGGGAAATATCATACAAATGGGAGGAAGCTGTAATGGATTCAGAAAAGCAGGAAGTGTATCTTCAGGACTGGAAAAACCATGAAGCATGTGCCGAACGGATGTTGCCGATTATTGGCCGGATGTACCGCGAGAATAATGTTGTGCCCACGGTGTACGGTCGTCCGCTGGTGCATTGTTCGGTGATCGACATCCTCAAGGCCCATCGCTTTGCCAGGCTGATCATCGATACGGAGCTTTCCGTTACAGATACCCTGCCGCTTGTGGAAGCGATGGCCAAGCTTGATCTCGCACCTGCCCGTGTTGATCTCGGCAAGTTGATCGTGAAATACCAGAGTCTGAACGGTTCAATGACCGTTGAGGCTTTCGTCAGCCAGGAACTGGGCAAAATCAATACCGGCCGCGGTGCTCTGCGCCCTGAACCGCAGGATGTTGTCCTGTACGGTTTCGGCCGTATCGGCCGTCTCTTGGCCCGGATTCTGGTGGAAAAAGCGGGTAGCGGTGAAAAACTGCGTATCAGGGCTGCTGTCGTTCGCAAAGGAGGCGCTGACGACCTGCTGAAACGCGCCAGCCTGCTGCGTCGCGACTCCGTTCATGGCCCTTTTGACGGCATCATTACCATTGACGAGCAGGAAAATGCCATTATCGCCAACGGCAACATGATTCGTATTATTTACGCCGATGCGCCTGAAAACATCGATTACACCCAGTATGGCATCCACGATGCCATACTGATCGACAACACCGGCAAGTGGCGTGACCGTGAAGGCTTGGGTAAACATCTCAAGGCCAAGGGAATTGCCAAGGTTGTTCTTACCGCTCCGGGCAAAGGCGACATCCCCAATGTGGTTTCCGGCATCAATGATGAACTGATTACGGAGCAGGAACAGATTTTCTCGGCCGCCAGCTGCACCACCAATGCGATTGTTCCGGTGCTGAAGGCTGTCAACGACCGTTTCGGAATCGTGAGCGGTCACGTGGAAACCTGCCACTCATATACCAACGACCAGAACCTGATCGATAACTATCACAAAGCTTCACGGCGCGGGCGCAGTGCCCCTCTCAACATGGTTATTACCGAAACCGGCGCTGCCAAGGCTGTTGCCAAAGTTATTCCGGAGCTGGGCGGTAAGCTGACCGGTAACGCCATTCGCGTGCCGACCCCGAACGTCTCCCTGGCGATCCTGAACCTTGAACTGGCCCATCCGGTCGATGTTGCCGGGATCAACAGTTACCTGCGTAATATGTCGCTTGATTCGCCCCTGCAGAACCAGATTGATTATACCAATTCACCCGAAGTCGTTTCGAGCGACTTTGTCGGCTCGCGTCATGCGGGCGTGGTTGATTCGCTGGCGACAATCGCCCAGGGAAATCGCTGTGTCCTGTATGTCTGGTACGATAATGAATTCGGGTACAGCTGCCAGGTAGTACGCATGGTTCAGCAGATGGCCGGTTTGGAACTGCCGACCCTGCCGAGCTGATAAGCTGAAGCAACTCCATTCTGTGGCGACTGCTCGCCAAGGAGTCTTACGTATGACACTGCACACAAACTCCCCCCGCTCAGCGGGGGGAGATCATAGCGCTCATTTTGACCATCTGGCCTCCGACCATTCCCATGACAGCAATCCGCTGATGATTGAATACCGGCTGCTGTATGATGAATACTGTGCCCTGAAGCATCGGTATGAGATCCTCGACAAGGAAAAAAACAGTCTGAAAACGCAGTTGGGTGAGATGGACCGCTCGCTTGATCTGGCAACCCGGATCGACCCCATGACCGGGTTGGCTAACCGCCGTGATATCATGGAAAAGATGGAGCGGGAATTGAGCCGCTCCGAGCGTCACGGGAGAACCTTTTCCGTCATGCTTGTCGATCTGGATAACTTCAAACAGCTGAACGAGAAATATGGCTACAACGACGGCGACGATGTGCTGGTGGAAGTGGCGCGTGTGCTGATGAGTTGTGTCCGGAATGAAGATGTCTGTGCCCGCTGGGGGGGGGAGGAATTTCTCTTTCTGCTTACGGAAACGAACATCGAGGGAGCCACGACGCTTGCCCGCAAGATACTTGAATCCATTTCGATGACGGAATTCAAGGCCAATCGCCCTGGTATCAACATTACCGCAAGCATTGGTGTTTGTGAATATCAGGCGGGGCAGTCGCTCTATGAATGCGTATCAAAGGCGGATCAAGCGCTCAGGAAGGCCAAACAGGCAGGAAAAAACCGTTTTGTGATTGCAGCGTGAAAGGCTAAACGATAGTTGGCCACAGAGGCACAGAGACGCAGAGGAATCACAAAGCATTTGTTTATAAACAAGAACAGATTAGTGAAGCGATGTAATCATAATGTTTTTCTCTGTGCCTCTGTGTCTCCGTGGCACATGTTTTTCAAGAGTTCTTGTTTCCTTCGAAATGAACCGCAACCCAGACCGTTTTTTTGTCCGTGTCGGTCCGTTCCACCCGGTGCCGGCAGTGCGCGGGAATCAGCATATGGTCGCCAGGTTTTAACGTAGTCGGGGCGGCGTTGCCCTCAAACAACAACGTCGCCCCTCCGCTTACCAGCAGTACCCACTCATCCCATTTCTGATCGTACCACTCACCCTGTGGCGTTGTATGCCCGTCCGATACAATCCGCTCGATCCTGACATTACCCGACTCAGCCAGAATCTGAATAAGCTCTTCCTGAACTGTTGAGGGAATATCGCCGAACAGGTTGTGTGTCTGTGTGGGCACTATTTAATGGTTTTCTTGGCGGGGTCTTCAGCAGGATGTGCTGTTGTTGTACCTGGTTTGTCCAGTTTCAGCACCGAGGAAAGACGTGCATTTTCAGCTTTCAACTCCTCCACTTTACGGGTCAATTCCAGTTGTTCGATCTTGAGTTTGTCAGCCCGGCTTTGCTCCCCTGATAGCTGTGCAACCTTGGCGGTCAGGGCGGTTTTTTCGTCTTTAAGCGCCTCAAATTCCTTGTTCATTTTCTGGCAGGCGACGGATTCGGTGCGCAGCCGCTCCAGTTCTGCTTTGCGATCCTCAAACAATTTCAGTTTCGCCTTGACTGCGGTAAACTGCTTTTCAATAGCTTCAAGTTCCGTTGATGCCCGGACAAATTCAACGCGTGAAAGTGCTGATGCAGTGGCAACTTCAGCCGCATCTATGGCAAGTTTAATCTCTTTTTCCGCTTCCGGGTTTATGTCGCCAAAACCGAACAGTGACTTGCCGGTTGTAAGGCTTTCGTCCGCCTGTTTCAGTGCCGTTTTTGCCCGCTCCAGGTCAGCTGAAGCCTCTTTATTCCCTTCAATTTTTGCCGCAGTCGCTTCGACAGCCGATTTGGTCGCCTCCAGCTGAAGCAGCGTTTTATTTTTTTCTGCAGCGAATGCGCTTGAGAGTGACAGGCCGAACAATGCGATGAGAAAAAAGCTTAACTTATTCATGTTGATTTACTCCTCACCCTGACGAAATTTTTCCAGCCGGGCATCCGTTTTTTTCAATTCTGAACGGCGTACGGCAAGTTTTTCCAGAATTTCCAGCTCGGCTGCCTTGGCATCTGCGGCATTCAGCTGTATTTCAGCAAATTCCATTTGCCGGACCGCAAGTTTTTCCTTTCCTGCGGCAAAGTTGACTTTGGCGTCGGTAATGCTTGCTTTTGCTGCCTCAAGAAGTTTTTTTGCATATTCTCCAACGGAGGTAGTGGCCGCTTTCGCGGCTCGCTGTTCAAGTTGTCCCAGCTTGCTTTCAGAGGCGGTGGGGGCAGCGGCAAGGGCGAACGAAGAAAAACAGATCAGGAAAAAGATGGCTGGTAGAATTATTCTGCGCATACGTCGTTACTCCTTCAGAAAATTTCATCAGATAGTACCACCGAATTGTTAAATTTCAACTATAAAACGTAGAAAAAACGGGGGTGAGGAAATGGAGGCTGATCTTGTATAACTTTATTTTATGCATGTAATATTATTCTGGTTTATGGATCGTTACTTTGATATACACATTCACGAATTCAAATTGTCCGATACCTTTTTCCGGACCATTTTAATGTGGATATTCGCGGTAGTATATTTAGCTTCGCGCAAAGAAAATTAAGTATACCCTGTTTTAAATTGCTTTTTGTTTTGAGTATATAAGATGTTTGTGGAGGAAATGCACATGGCGCTGGTTACTCTTGAAAAAATTATGAAAAAGCGGGCGTTTGCACCGGTGCTTCATAGTATTGTTGCCGCCCTTGAGTCATCTGTCGTTATTGAAGATGTTGAGGGGAAGCTTTTGCTGGCTACCTATGGTGCTGAAAAGGGCGATCGCTACCCGGTGAGTGTCTCTGGTGAGGTTGTCGGATGGGTAAGCGGCTCCGAGAAGGCGGCTTCTATTGCCATGCTGCTCTCCTGCCAGGCGGAGTCGGAAATCGAAAAAAGAACTTTGGCAAGTGAAATGCTCACCAAATACAAGGAAATAACCCTGCTGTACGATATTGTCGAGAAAATCTCGTCCTGTCTTGATACCAAGGAAGTTGCCCGCCTCGTTATCGAGGAGGCGCGCAGGGTTATCAAGCTGAGCAGCGTGTCGGTGCTGCTGCTGAACAAGGAAACCGAAACCCTGGAGCTGATCGGCGAATTCGGCCATGACCAGGAACAGCCCACCGTCAGTTGGGGGGTGGGAATTGCCGGGAGCGTATTGTCATCGGGACGTGCCGAGATCGTCAATGATGTTCATTCCGACCCCCGCTTTGTCGAAGGAGTCGTCACGATCTGTTCGCTGATGTGCGCTCCTCTGAAAGCAAAGGATACGGTTGTCGGCGTCATCAAGCTGGGCAGTGATCAGCCGGTGACTTACACGGCGGAAGATCTGAAGCTTTTTACCACCCTCGCTTCCCTTGCTGCCGTTGCCATTGAAAACGCCGGTCTGTATGAACAGTTGAAGGAAGCCTTTTATACGACCGTTTACACGCTCGCGGAAACAATTGAAAAGCGTGATCCCTACACGGGGAATCATACCAAGCGGGTCATGGAGTACAGTCTGGCCATCGGCAAGAATCTCGGGCTGTCTGAACAGGATATGGCCCGCCTTCAGCTTGGCGCTGTCCTGCACGACATCGGCAAGATCGGCGTCCGTGACAGTGTGCTGCTCAAGGAGTCGAGTCTTAACGACGAGGAGTTTGAACAAATCAAGAAGCATGCCGTGTACGGCGAAGAGATCATCAGCCGTATTGCATCGTTGCAGTCAGCGATACCCGGCGTGAAGCACCATCATGAGAAATTCAACGGCAGGGGCTATCCCGACGGACTCAAGGGCGAGGAGATCGATATTACCGCCCGGATTATCGCCGTGGCGGATTCTTTTGATGCCATGACGACGAACCGGCCGTACCGCCAGGGTTTAAGTCTTGATGAGGCATTTGAGGAACTGCGGAAATACTCCGGATCGCAGTTTGATCCGGAGATAGTGGATGCGTTTTTTGCCGCCGATGTGATGGAAGCTTTTTTTGCGGCAAACTCGCGACAGAAAATTATACTCTGATATTTTATACGGGGAGCATGCATATGCCAAAGGTACTGATAGTTGATGATGAACCGTTTATCAGGCTGCTTCTGGAGCAGACGCTTGAAGATCTGGAAGACGAAGGGGTTGAGCTGATAACCGCCGATAATGGCGAAACGGCACTGCAAATTATCCGGGACGAAATGCCCGAAATCGTCTTTCTTGATGTCATGATGCCGAAGATGAACGGATTCGACGTCTGCAACACGGTCAAAAACGAACTCGGCATCAACGGGGTGTATATTGTCCTGCTGACGGCCAAAGGGCAGGAATTTGACCGGCAGAAAGGGATTGATGTCGGGGCTGATATCTACATGACGAAGCCGTTCAATCCGGATGAAGTGCTTGACAAGGCGAAGCAGGTCCTGGGGCTTTGAGGTTGCTCAGTAATGTTTACCGGAGTGTTGAATGCCTAAGATACTGATTGTTGATGATGACCCCTGTATCCGGCTTCTCCTCAGGCAGGTGCTTGAAGAGCTGGAGGATGAAGGGGTTGAGCTTGTCACCGCCGATAACGGATTGACGGCACTTGATATTATCAGGAATGAGACCCCCGAGGTCGTTTTTCTTGATGTCATGATGCCGAAGATGAACGGTTTTGATGTCTGTAAATCGGTCAAAGGCGACAGCACCCGTTCTTTTGTCGTCCTGCTGACGGTAAAAGGGCAGAGAGTGGACAAGCAGAGGGGGTTGGAGGCCGGTGCCGATATTTATATGACGAAACCGTTCAGCCCCGAAGAAGTCCTTAAGGTTGCCCGAAACATCCTCGGTCTATAGCGATGGGTACCCACGTCAACAAGCAGAATGCCCTCCGGTGGCTGGAAGGCGATGAACGGATGTTTGGCCGCATCAAGGCCATCTTCCAAAAAAACATCCCTTCCCAGGTGATGCAGCTCAAGGAATGTCTCGACAAAGGGGACAACGGGGCGGTCGAGCGGTTGGCGCATACCATCATGGGCTCTTCGGCAATGCTGGGAGCGGGGGGGATGAGCGAAGAGGCACGGAAGATTGAGCTTTGTGCCATTGAAGGTGACAGTGCCACGGCCCGTCTTCATTTTGAACGTTTTGCGGCAGAGTATGAGAAAGTGATGGCGGAACTGGGTGCGGAGGGAGAAGCGTGATGGACATCCTGATTGTTGATGATGAAGAGATGGTCCGGTATGTGTTGACGGAAAAGCTTACGGAGTCAGGATTTTCGGTTACAGCCGTCGCTGACGGGATGAGCGCGGTGAAACTGTTTCGCGATACGGTTTTTGATGCCGTGCTTCTCGACCTTAAAATGCCGGGTATGGACGGGATTGAAACATTAAAGGAGCTTCGAAAGCTGAGTCCGGACACCCCGATAATCATGGTGACAGCTTTTGGCGACATCGTTACCGCGGTGGAAGCGATCAAACTAGGTGCCTATGATTTTGTCGAAAAGCCCCCCCAGATAAGCAGAATTATGGTGACCCTCAGGCGTGCCATTGAAAAAGCCGCACTGGAGCGCGAACTCAGGAATATGGGCCGGAATGCCGAGGCTTCGGTTGCCCTGAAACAGGCGTATGAAAAACTGAAGGAACTGGATCTTGCCAAGACGGCATTTCTCTCCTCGATCTCCCACGAATTGCGCACCCCCCTCACTTCCATCATCGGCTATGCGGAAATCAGCAGAAAGAAGCTTGCCAAAGCTATTCCCGACATCCGGAACGACAATGCCAGGAGCGCCGAAAAACTGCACCAGGTTGAAGAGAATCTCGATACCATCGTTTCGGAATCGGAGAAGCTGACGAGATTGATCGAAAGTATCCTTGACCTGACGGCCATGGAGGCGGGAACCGCGGAATGGAAATGGGAGCCGCTTTCTCTGCGCGATATTGTTGAAAACTGCGCCGGCCAGTTTGCTGCCACATTCAGAAAACGGGGTCTCGATTTTACCGTGGAGATTGAGGGCAAACTCCCCCTGATCAAGGGAGACCGCTTCAGGCTGTCCCAGATGATCAGCCAACTTCTGGCCAATGCGGCTTCCTTTACCGCCCAGGGGGGGGTGACGTGCCGGGCCAAAAGAGGCAACGGGAAGATTGAGCTGAGTATCGCCGATACCGGCAAGGGGATCTGCGCCTCGCAGCAGGGGGTGATTTTTGAAAAATTCAGCCAGATTGGCGACATACTGACCGACAAGCCGAAAGGAGTCGGGCTTGGCCTCTCCATATGCAGGCTGATCGCGGGATACCATGGCGGAAAAATAGGGGTCGAAAGCGAGCCGGGCAGGGGGAGCGTTTTCACCATAGAACTACCGTTTGAGGAAGGGGTGTTATGATGGCCATTCCGGCAATAAAAATACTGATCGTGGATGACGACATCTTTGTCAGGGAAATGCTCTCATCCATCCTCGAAGGGAGCGGCTACACGATCGTGACCGCCGAGAACGGCCTGGAAGCGCTCGAAAAGTGCATCGCCGACTCAACCATCGACCTGATCGTCTCCGATGTTAACATGCCGGAGATGGACGGCATTCAGCTGATCAAGGAAATTCGCAGGCAGGGGTTGGATGTCCCGATCATCATGGTGACCGGGGTCAGCAGCATTTCCGTTGCGGTTGATGCCCTCAGCAGCGGCGCCATCGATTATGTGCTTAAGGATGAAGGTATTGAAGAAACCATCAACATTACCGTCAAACGGGCCCTTGCCAAGCATCAGCTCAAACTGCAGAACCTTCAGCTCATTGCCGATCTGGCTGCTAAAACAACCGAACAGGAAGACACGCTCTCCTACCTGACCGCCATCATCAATAATATGCCGGACGGCCTCCTCGTTACCAATGCCCAGGCCCGCATTACGCTTGCTAATCCGGCCCTCGGCAGGATGTTCGGGGTGAATGAGGCTGGACTGTTGAACATGAATTGCCAGGAGGTCTCCAGCGGGAATCTGGCGCCGCTCTTTGACATGATCTGTTCGCAGCTTGACCACCCGGTTTCGGTCCAGGTCGAGTTGGAAGGAGGGAGGACCGGGTCGGCGGTTGCCGCGGCAATCAGCAAGAAGCAGACATCCTCCGGCAGGCCGGATGAGTTTATCGGTAATCTGGTGATCGTGCGTGATGTGACGTCCGAGAAGGAAATAGAGCGGATGAAGGATGATTTCCTTTCAACCGTATCCCATGAACTGAGAACTCCCTTGACGTCGGTGCTTGGTTTTACCAAGGTAATCCGCAAAAAACTGGAAGATGTGGTTTTCCCCCAATTGCGTCAAAATGATGTCAAAACCGAACGGACGGTCCAGCAGATCAATGAGAATATCGGGATTATCATCTCCGAGGGAGAGCGGCTCACGACGCTGATCAATGATGTCCTTGACCTTTCCAAGATGGAGGCGGGGAAAATAGAGTGGAAACGGGAATGCACTCCGATCCCGGAAATTCTGGAACAGGCCATTGCCGCCACAACGTCGCTGTTTGAAACCAAGGGGATTGCCATTGTCAATAATATTGCCGAAGGGCTTCCCTCTGTTTCCTGCGACCGGGACAGGATTGTGCAGGTGGTGATCAACCTGCTCTCCAATGCCCTGAAGTTTACCGACAGCGGTTCCGTCACCGTAACGGCGCGGGCAGCTTCTGATAGCGACAGCCCAGGGGGGAGCGTGCAGCCGTCTGTTATGGTTTCGATTGTTGATACCGGCATCGGTATTGCCGAAAAGGATCAGCAGAATGTCTTTGAGAAGTTCAAGCAGGTAGGAGATACCTTGACTGACCGGCCGAAAGGTACCGGTCTGGGGCTTCCCATCTGCAAGCAGATTGTTGAACATCACGGCGGAGAAATCTGGGTGAAGAGCTGTCCGGGAAAGGGGAGCAGATTCTCGTTCATCCTCCCTCTGTCATCAGTTGACTGCGCATGACATGTAATTCAGAGAACAATGGTATGTTCCTGAATGATGCCGTGCTGGATGATAAGGTTGCGGTTGATCAGATGGATCTTTACTGTCGGGATCTGGTGCCGACCCTGTTTTCTTCGTCGCTGGTAAGCATCGGACTGACTTATTTTTTCTGGGGGCGCGAATATCCGCCCGCTCTCGTGGCATGGCTGGTATATCAGCTCTCGGTAAGTCTTCTCCGCTTCAGCACCAGCAAAGCCTTTGCGGCGCGGCCGGCAGGTGAAACCGATATCTCCATGTGGCTGGTCAGGCTGCAGGCGGGAGCATTTTTGGCCGGTGCGGGGTGGGGAGTCGGCAATGTGGTTCTGTATCAGGATATCGCCCTTGAATACAAGATTCTGGTGGCGTGTACCCTGCCGGCACTCTGCGGGGTGACTGCCAGCACCATGTCCATACTGCCCCGGACCTTCCCGGTTTTTCTGTTTCCGATCATGCTGCCGTTTCTGCTGGTCAATGTTCTGCCCGGTACGACACTTGGATACGGGCTTACGCTCTTTGGAGTCCTGTTTACAATTGTCCTGCTGATTACATCCCGGCGTAATCACGCAAACATGACCAAGTCACTCCGTCTCAGTCATCAGAACCTGATTCTGCGGGAATGTGCGGATGCGGCCAGTCATGCCAAAAGCGAATTTCTTTCATCGGTGTCCCATGAATTGCGCACCCCGATGACTTCCGTGTACGGTTTTGCCAAGGTCATCAAGAAGAAGCTGGAAAAGCACATTGTTCCGCTTATTGATGTGAGCGATTACAAGGCAATACGGGAAATACAGCAGATCAGGTCAAATCTTGATGTGATTGTTACCGAAGGTGAGAGGCTGACCAGCCTGATCAATAATGTGCTCGATCTGGCAAAACTGGAGGCGGGACGGGTTGAATGGCACTTTGATGATGTTGATGTGAGTGGTGTTGTCGAACATGTTGCAGCGACCATCATGCCTCTGACGGAGGCCCGGCAGCTTTTTTTGAAGCTTGGTGTGGAAAAGGGGTTGCCGTGTGTTCGGGGCGACCATGACCGGCTGGTGCAGGTGCTGATTAATCTGGGTTCTAATGCTGCCAAGTTTACCGAGCGTGGCGGGGTCACGTTTTCGGCACATCGTGAAGGTGAAGATATTGTGGTCTCGATTGCCGACACCGGCATCGGCATCGCTGCGGAGAACTGTGCCAAGGTGTTCGATAAATTTCATCAGATCGGGGATACGCTGACCGACAAGCCACCGGGAACCGGTCTCGGGCTCTCCATTTGCAAGGAGATCATCGACCGCCATGGCGGGAGGATCTGGGTTGAGTCGGAACTTGGCAAGGGGAGCGAGTTTAAATTTACACTTCCAGTGGAGTACTAATATGGAACCAGTACACGAACAACTGAAAAGCGACCAGATTCTGGACGAACTCAAACGCCGGCAGCGAACGAAAGACGTGGTCGATGTTGAGGAGGAGCGGGTCAAAATCGTCATTTTCAGCAGCGGCGGGCACCGGTACGCATTCTATGGCAACGATATCAGGGAAATTCTCCCGTCGTGCGAAATTTCCTGGGTTCCCTGTCTTCCCGAGTATCTCCCCGGCCTCATAAATGTGCGGGGGGATATCGAGTCGGTTATCGATATCCGCCATTTTCTTGGCGAGGAGCTGAACAGTAAGGGGAAACATCTGATTGCCATGGCGGTAAAAGGGGATTTCCACTCCGGCATCATGATCGACTCAATAGAAGATGTGGTTGATGTTCCGGTGAATACGATTCACAAGCCTCTGGCTACCCTGAGCGGAGTGGCACGGGATCTGGTGATAGGAGAAATTGAATGCGCCGGTGCAATGGTAACGCTGCTTGATGTGGAAAAACTGGCGGCCAAGATTTCGCTATGAGCGAACAGCCCGGAGCATATCTGAACCTGTTCCTCTTTTCGGTCGGAGGCGTCAATTTCGCTGTTGATGCCGAACAGGCTGAGGGTATGGTTCCGTATGCCGGGGAGGAAGATCCGGACCTCTTCTGGGCTCACGAGGAGCTCGGTTTCGGCACAACGCCGGTCTCCTATCGAACGCCGACAATCATCACGATCAGGACAGCAGGGGCGCAGCCGTACCGGGTTATTATCGACGCGATGGAAGATATCGCGGAATTCAGCCGGAATGACATCCGGCTTTTTCCCGGTCTGCTGGAACCGGCCGCGTTACGAAACGGGATGTGGGGGATTCTGCTCCGGGAAGGCTCTCTGGTCCTGCTGGTTGATTTTCAGCGCCTGATACAGAAAAAAAGATCACATTTTTCAGATACGCGACAAGGGAGGTAGTATGGAGATTACGCTGCGCAAAAAAGTTCTGGGTTTGACATTTATCTGCGTGTTTTCGATGGCGCTGGTCATTTCGACCCTCTCGATCATGAATATCGTTTCCCGGGGAGAGGCCCGGATTGCCGCATACCGTGCCACCCTGATCTCGGAACGGCAGCAGCAGATTAAAGGGTATGTCGATATGGCGGTGCGGGTGCTGGAGAAATCCACTCCCGAGGAGGCCAGGAAGACAGTCAGAAATATGCGCTACGGCGAAAGCGGCTATCTTTGGATCAATGACTTTAACAACATCATGCTTGTCCATCCGGACTCCCGCCTGGAAGGGAAAGATCAGAGCGACCTCCGCGACCCGAACGGTGTCTATATTGTGCGGGAAATTGTCAAGACCTGCCGTGAAAAGGGCGAAGGGTTTCTTAATTACATGTGGAAGGCTCCAGGGAAAGAGGAGCTTAAGCCGAAAATTTCCTTTGCCAAGGCCATACCCTCCCGGAACTGGATTGTCGGCACCGGTGTCTATGTGGATGATATTGATGCCGCGGTTGTCAAGGAGCGTACCGCCATTAGTCGCGAGGTTTCGAGCAGTATTACCCAATATATTGCGCTGTCGCTGACGGTGCTCATCCTCATGCAGATTCTGGCGTTCTTGCTGGTCAACCGTTTCATCGCCGGCCCCATTGAAAAAATTACCGGCATTCTCAGGAATTTTGACAACGACCTGACGGCGAATGTGCCGGTGACCACCGCTGATGAAGTTGGTGAACTGGCACGCTGGTTCAACGAGCACATCGGCAGGCTTCATCAGATCATCGGCAAGGTGTCGGGCATTACCGAAAAAATCCATACCCATACTGGGGCCATTGCCCTGACCATGGATCAGCAGTCCGGCTTCTCCACCCAGCTGTCCAGTTCGGTCGTGGAAATTTCTTCAACCATGGAAGAATTTACCTCAACCGCAAGCCAGATCGCCCAGCACAGCCAGGGGGTGGTGGAACGGGCCGACAAGACGCTTGAAGATACCAAGGTCGGCGCCGCCGAAGTCGAAAACCTGAGCTTCAAGGTCAACGATCTGAGTCACAACATTCAGGCCAATCTGAGCGAAATCGTGGAGCTGGGACGGAAATCAAAAGAGATCAACAAAGTCATGGAGATTATCAATAACATTGCCAACCAGACCAAGCTGATTGCCTTCAACGCGGCGCTTGAGGCGGCCAGTGCCGGAGAGGCGGGGAAACGCT
>Ga0154471_175_pt1 | contig 44238 bp, 25 predicted proteins | sample RifGroC2_FD_115950 | JGI IMG/M metagenome (GOLD analysis project Ga0154471, IMG submission 115950) | Geobacteraceae bacterium GWC2_53_11
TGGGACTCTGCCGCTACGGCGAGGGGGGAAGCTTCGTCGATTCCGGAGCCCCGTTTATGGCGAATATCGATTACGGATTGCAGTTTTCTGGGGAGAGCAGGTGGCCCCGCATCCCGGTCAATCCCTCCGGAGGCCTGCTGGCCTGCGGCCACCCGGTCGGCGCGACCGGCCTCATGCAGGCGGTCTTCGCCTTCTGGCAGCTTCAGGGTACGACAGGAAAGCATCTGGGAGATTCCACATTGCAGATTCACGATGCACGACGGGGGCTGATCCACAGCCACGCGGGGACAGGGACGTATATTACGGTATCGATACTGGAAAGAACCTGACCACCCCCCGCCCCTCCTGAATCAGGAGGGGCGTAAAAGTCCCCCTCCTTGTTAAGGAGGGGTTAGGGGTGGTCAGGTACTAACGGAGGCCATCATGAACAAACACGCAAAACTACCGGAAACCGAAGAAGGTACAATCCTCTTCAACACCGATCCGATCATCCTCAAGCACCACTACGAGATCGACTATCTTCACTCCTATGCCCAGGATTCCCCGTTCTTTGCCGGCCTGGCACAAAAGAAACTGATGGGGAGCCGCTGCACCGTCTGCGGCTACCGCTATGCCACGCCGCGCAGTCACTGCATGGAATGCGGCGCGGAAACGGAGTGGTTCGAGCTGCCGTTGAACGGGCGGATTCACACCTACACCACCTGTTATTTCGGCGGCGAGGCATTTCTCAAGGAGACTCCCTTTACCCTGATCATGGTGGAGTTTGACGGTGTGGACACCCTGTTCCTCTCCCGCCTCGTCGGCGCGGAGCCGGATGAGGCGGCCATCGGCATGGAGGTAAGGGCCCGTTTCCTGCGCAACAGCAAGTTCAAGCCAACCGACGTCTATTTTGTCCCGGCCTGACAGCAGGGAAATCGATCCCAAAGAATGACGGTTCACACATTCCGGGCGATAATCTCGTCCACCCGCTCCCCGTCCAGCGTCTCTTCCTCTTGCAGCGCCTCGGCCAGCAGATCCAGCTTGGCGCGGTTGGCGCAGAGCAGCTCCTTAGCCTGCTGTTCCGCCTGGCGGATAAGGGCTGAAATTTCCTGATCGATGCGCCAGGCCATGGCCTCGGAGAAGGTTTTTTCCTCGGCCAGCTTCATCCCCAGAAACGGATGTTCCTCCCCACGTTTGAAGGTCATTGCCCCGACCTTTTCGCTCATTCCCCACTGGCAGACCATCTTCTCCGCCAGCTCGGTGACCATCTTCAGGTCACTCTGGGCGCCGGTGGAAACCTCGCCGAAAACCAGCCGTTCCGCTACCCTGCCACCCATGGCCACGGCCAGCCGTTTTTCCAGGTAGCTTTGCGGATAGTGGTAGCGGTCGTCCTCAGGGAGCTGTTGGGTCACTCCCAGCGCCATGCCGTGGGGGATGATGGTCACCTTGTGGATCGGGTCGGTGCCGGGAAGCAGCCGTGCCACCAGGGTATGGCCAGCTTCGTGGTACGCGGTGATACGCTTCTCCTCGGGTGTGATGAACATCTTCCGCTCACTACCCATCAGGATCTTGTCCTTGGCTTTTTCCAAGTGCTCCATCGTGACCGTCGCGGCATTCTCCCGCGAAGCGAGGATGGCCGCCTCGTTCACCAGGTTTTCCAGGTCGGCGCCGGTCATACCCGGGGTGCCGCGGGCAACGATACTCAGGTCGATCCCCTCGGTCATGGCGATCTTGCGGATATGGACCTGAAGGATCTTCTCACGATCACGCCAGTCGGGACGTTCGATCACCACGTGCCGGTCGAAGCGGCCGGGGCGGAGCAGGGCCGGGTCGAGCACGTCGGGGCGGTTGGTGGCGGCCAGCACGATCACCTCCTGGTGTGGATCGAAACCGTCCATCTCAGACAGAAGCTGGTTCAGGGTCTGTTCCCGCTCGTCGTGGCCGCCGCCGAAACCGGCGCCACGGCTGCGTCCCACCGCATCCAGTTCGTCAATGAAGATGATGCTGGGGGCGGCCTTCTTGGCATTGGTGAACAGGTCCCGCACCCTGCTGGCGCCGACCCCGACGAACATCTCGATGAACTGCGAGGCGGAGATGCTGAAGAAGGTCACCCCCGCCTCTCCGGCCACTGCCCGGGCTAGCAGAGTCTTGCCCGTTCCCGGCGGTCCGACCAGCAACACCCCCTTGGGAACCTTGCCGCCGATCCGCTCGAACTGTTTTGGGTTGCGCAAGTAGTCAACGATTTCCTTCAGCTCCTGCTTGCTGTTTTCCAGGCCGGCAACATCCTCAAACGTCACGTCGACTTTCTCCTGAGTCGTGTAGGTTCGAGCCCCGGACTTGGCGAAGCCGCCCATCATCCCTCCCGGGCCCTGGCTGCGCATGGCCCTTATACTGTACCACCAGAAACCGAGGATGATCAGCCAAGGGGCCAGGCTGATCAGAACAGTAACAAAGAAAGACGTCTCCGTGGAGATTGCCGTGACTTCCACATTGCGGGCGGTCAGGTCGGTCATCAGGGTTTGATCGGCAATGGACGGCATGACGGTACCGAACGAGTTTACTTCTCGAACCGTGGCCTTCCCGTCGACCTGTTCGCTTACCTTGGCCTTAGTCCGGAACTCTCCCCCGATGATCTGCCCCTTGAGCCTGATTTTCTTGATGTTGTCGGCCGTCAGCTCGCTCCGGAAGCGGCTATAACTGATCTCCGCCGTTTGGGAACCCTGTTGGGCAAGGTAAGCGTAGTAGGCGTTAAATAGAAGCATGACCAGCATAATGATCAGCAGCTGTTTCCATAAAGATACGGACATGGAGTAGTCCTCGCGAAGGTAGTATGGCTTTTCAGGTGTTGACCTGGTTAACGGTCTTTTTGACCGGCCGTTTCGATCGCCCGTTCCAGGATATCCAGAGCCTGCCCCAGTTCCACGTCACTGATGGTGAGCGGCGGAATCAGGCGTATGATGTTGCGCTCCGGGCCGCAGTTGATGACGATCAGCCCCTTGCTCAGACACTCTTCCAGCACCTTCGCGCAGGCCGCGTCGTCCGGCGTGCCGTCCTCTTTCACCAGTTCAAGACCGATCATGAGACCCTTGCCGCGCACGTCCCCCACGATCGGATGATGTTCCTGGAATGCATTGAGCCGGGTAACCGTTGCAGTTCCCAATTCACGGCAGCGTGCCAGCAGGCCGTCATCGCGGATCGCCTCGATGGTGGCGATTGCCGCCGCGCAGGAGACCGGATTTCCTCCGAAAGTCGTGCCGTGGGCCCAGGTCGGCCATTTGTCCATCAGGTCAGCGCGGGATACCACCGCCGATAGCGGGAAGCCCGAAGCGATCCCCTTGGCCACCGTCAGGATGTCCGGGGTAACTCCGTACGTCTGAGCAGCGAACCAGTCGCCGCACCGCCCCATCCCCGACTGGACTTCGTCAAAGATCAGCAGGATGCCGTTTTCGTCACACAACCGGCGCAACCTCTTCAGGAATTCGGCCGGGGCCGGGACATATCCCCCTTCACCCAGGATCGGCTCGATGATGATCGCCGCCACCTCCCGGGGTGTGACGTAGCGCCGCAGCATCTCCTCAAGATAGCCGAAACAGCCCAGGTTACAACCGGCTCCCTTGCAGCCGAACTGGCAGTGGAAACAGTACGGATACGGGGCGTGGTAGACCGAAGGCAGCAGGGGAGCATAGCGTTCCCGGTAACGGGCGTTACTGGAGGTCAGCGACAGGGCACCCAGGGTGCGGCCGTGGAAGGCCCCGCCGAAGGCTAGTATTCCCTGGCGCCCGGTGACGTAACGGGCCAGCTTGATGGCCCCCTCCACCGCCTCGGCTCCGGAGTTGCTGAAGAACAGGCGGTCAAGGCCTGTCGGGGTTATGGAGGTCAACAGCTCCGCTGCCGCCACCGTGGTCTCGTTGTAGAAGACCCCGCCGGTGTGGCAGTAGCGTGCCAGCTGACGCGACACCGCCGCCATGACCCGTGGATGGTTGTGGCCGATATTCAGGGCTCCGAGCCCGGAAGCGCAGTCCAGATAGCTGTTGCCCTCCACATCAATGATGCGGCACCCCTCGCCCCGTTCGATCGCGATGGAGTGGTAGAAGTGGAAAGCAGGCGTAAAGGCCCGGTTACTCCGGGCGATGATGTCGCTGTTCGTAGTCATGGCTGTTCTCCGTATTCATTTTCTTCAATGTTTTCACCCTCCCCCAGCCCCCTCCCATCAAAGGGAGGGGGTTAATTCCCTCCCCCCTCGTGGGGGAGGGTTAGGGAGAGGGGGATGAAGCTGCTTCATTCGTCCCTTGCAGCTTCACCCACCCCCTAGCCCCCTCCCGTCAAGGGAGGGGGGATCACGATATCGCGTCGATGCCGGTCAGGTCCCGTCCCAAAGCCAGGGTATGGATCTCGTAGGTTCCTTCGTAGGTATCGACCGACTCCAGGTTGCACATGTGCCGCATGCTCTGGTACTCATCGCTGATGCCGACCGCGCCCAGGATTCCACGGGCTGTGCGGGCCGTTTCCAGAGCCATACGCACGTTGTTCCGCTTGGCAAGACTCACCTGTTCGGGCCGCATCTTCCCCAGTTCCTTGAGGCGCCCAAGTTGCAGCGCCAGAAGCTGTCCCTTGGTGATCTCCGTCAACATGTCGGCCAGCTTTGCCTGGGTCAGCTGGAATGCGGCCAGCGGACGGCCGAAGACCATCCGTTCCGCGCTATGGACGAGAACCTCGTCGAAACAGGCCATGGCCGCGCCGAGCGCCCCCCAGACGATGCCGTAGCGGGCCTGGTTGAGGCATTTCAGGGCGCTCTTCAGCCCGACGGCATCCGGCAGGAGATTCTCCTCGGGAACAAAAGCCTCGTCCAGCACCAGTTCGGCGGTAACCGAAGCGCGCAGTGACAGCTTGCCCACTACTTCGTTGGCAGTGAAACCGGGCGTACCCCGTTCGACCAGGAAACCGCGGATCTCCCCGTCCAGCTTGGCCCAGACAAGCGCCAGGTCGGCGACGGCGCCGTTGGTGATCCACATCTTGACCCCGGAGAGCAGGTAGCCGTTCCCCCGCTTAACCGCCCGGGTGGTCATGCCAGCCGGGTCCGAGCCGTGGTCGTGCTCAGTCAGCCCGAAGCAGCCGATCGCCCGGCCGCTGGCCAGAAGCGGCAGCCAACGCTGTTTCTGGGCCTCGCTGCCGAAGGTGAGAATCGGGTACATCACCAGCGCTCCCTGAACCGAGGCGAAGCTCCGTAATCCGGAGTCCCCCCGCTCCAGCTCTTGCATAAGAAGGCCGTAGGATATGTTGTCGATGGCGGGGAGACCGTAGCCGGAAAGATTGGCGCCGAACATCCCCAGCGCCCCCATGCGCGGCACCAGTTCCAGCGGAAAGGTGCCGGCCCGGTAATGTTCACGGATTGAGGGAAGAAACTCCCGCTCCACGAAGGCCCGGGCCGTGTCGCGAACCAGGCGGGCCTCCTGGCTCAGTTCCGATTCGATGTCGTAGTAATCGATGCCTTTGAACATGGTCATCACCTGTTCCCTGTCTATGGATTGGCCTCCCCTCCCTTTATGGGAGGGGATTGAGGGGAGGGTGAAGCTGCAATAGACTGAACAATGGCACCTTCACCCCCACCCTACCCCTCCCCCGTCAAGGGGGAGGGGACTTTACTTATCGATCTGCGCCTTTTGCAACCTGCCGCTGTAATCCCGGTAGATCACTTTGACCCTGCTGAAAAAATCGATCGCTCCGCCACGCCCGCCCGCCTCGGGATGACCCGAACCGGAGTGCCGCCAGCCGCCGAACGGGAGCTGGACCTCGGCTCCGATAGTCGAGGCGTTGATATAGACGATGCCGCTGGCCAGATCCCGCTCGGCCCGGGCGGTCTTGTTGACGTCACGGCTGTATATGGACGTGGAGAGACCGAAGGGGACGCCGTTGGCGATGGCAATGGCCTCGTCCAGCGATGCACAGGGAATCACGCTAATGACCGGTCCGAAGATCTCTTCCCTGGCTATGCGCATGGCCGGCGAGACTCCGCTGAAGACCGTGGGTGCTATAAAAAATCCATGGGCCAGCTGGCCGTCTTCAACCCTGAAGCCACCGGTCATGAGACGCGCCCCTTCCTGGGTACCGACATCAATATAATCGAGAACTTTCTGTCCCTGTGCCTCATTGATCAACGGTCCCACGTGGGTATCACCATCCAGGCCGCTGCCGAGCCGCAGCCGTTCAGCCCGTTCGGCCAAGAGTGCGGTAAAGCGGTCGTACACCTGTTCATGGACGATCATGCGGCTGGCCGCGGTACACCGTTGCCCGCTGGTGCCGAAGCCCCCCCAGAGCGCTCCTTCAACGGCCAGCTCCAGATCTGCGTCGTCCATGACGATGATGGCGTTCTTTCCCCCCATCTCCAGGGCCAGCGGGCGGTGCAGGTCGGCCATAAGCCGCTCCAGATGTTCCCCGGCGGCAAAGGAGCCGGTAAAGGAGACTGCGTCCACGTCGGGATGGGTGGACAGGTATTCACCGACCTCCTCTCCCGGTCCGCAGACGAAATTGACCACGCCAGGCGGGACGCCGGCTATTTCGAGAATTGCCACCAGTGCGGCAGCACAGGCCGGAGTTTCGGAGGAGGGTTTGAGGACAACGGAGTTGCCGCAAATAAGCGCGGCAAAAAGTTTCCAGGCCGGAATGGCAATGGGAAAGTTCCAGGGGGTGATCAGCGCCACGACCCCGATCGGCTCGCGCACGCTCTTGCAATCCTTGTCCGGCAGTTCCGACGGAACGGTCTCTCCCTGCAGACGGCGCCCTTCGCCGGCCATGTAGAATGCGATATCGATCGCCTCCTGCACATCCCCCAGCCCTTCCGTGAGCACCTTACCCATCTCCCGGGTGACCAGTTCGCCAAGCCGCTGCTTGTCACGGCGCAGCAGTTCGCCGGCCCGGAACAGGATTTCGCCCCGCCGGGGAGCGGGCATCAGACGCCATTCCGGAAAGGCCGCCCTGGCCGCCGCTACGGCCAGGTTCACATCGCTCCTTGCCGAGAGTGGCGCCTCGGCCACTGTCTCCCGGGTGTCGGCCGGGTTGCGGCTGGCAAAGCGCCTGCCGTCGCCGGCATCGATCCAGCTGCCCGCAATGAAGTTTTTGATCAGCGCGGTCATATCCCCTCACTTTCCACTGCGCGTGATGAAAGGTTACCAGATTTTTTCAGGGTTTCTTCAGATGCTCTCGATAAACAGAAGCGCCGGGTCCTCCAGATAACCTGCCACTCTGGACAGGAACTGCCCGGCGGTCACGCCGTCCGTGACCCGGTGGTCAAAGGTGAGGGAGATGGGGAGGATCCTCCGGATAACGATCTCCCCCCGGACCACCCAGGGCCGCTCCGCAATCCGGCCAAAGCCGAGGATCGCCACATTGGGCCAGTTGATGATCGGTGTGGCAAACAGCCCGCCGAAATGTCCGAAATTGGTGATGGTAAAACTGCTCCCCTTGAGTTCGTCCAGAGTAATGGTCCTTTCCCGTGCCTTCTTCCCGAGCCCTTGGATCTCAGCGGCAAGTTCAAGAATGCTTTTCCGGTCCACATCGCGAATAACCGGCACCATCAGGCCGTCCAAAGTTTCCACGGCAATGCCGAAGTGGTAATACTTTTTCAGGATGATGGTCTCCGTCGCATCGTCGATGGATGCATTGAAGACCTGATAGTCACGCAGGGCATGCTGGACCGCCTTGATGAAAAAGGGGAGAAAGGTCATGTGGGCGCCGTGGGCTTCGGCCGCATGCTGTTCATGGTTGCGCAAATCCCACAGGCCGGTGATATCGGCCTCTTCCATGGTGGTGACAAAGGCGGTGCGCTGCTGTGAGGCAAGCACATTACGGGCAACGATACGCCTGACCCCGCGCAGCGGCAGACGCTCCACCGGGCCGAATCCCTCATCGGACACCTGCGGGGCAGCCGGTACAGACTTCTCCAGATCTTCCGGCAGTATGCAGCCATGCGGCCCGCTTCCCCGGATCCCCTGCAGGTCGATCCCCCGCTCCCGGGCCAGCTTCCGCACCAGCGGCGTGGTGCGTATCTCATTGTCCGCCGACTGACCGGCTTGCGGCATGTCATCCGCCTCGGGCAGCACCCCGACCACGCCGACCGAGCGGGGCCGCTCCGGCGGTGCTTCTTCATCTGAAATGGTCAGAATGACGTCACCCACCTTGACAAGGTCGCCTTCATGCCGGTTGATCTGGTGAACGATCCCTGAATGCGGCGAAGGAATATCAACCACCGCCTTGTCGCTTTCCACCTCGGCAACAACCTGGTGTTCGGAGATCCGTTCCCCCTCCTTCACCAGCCATTTACGCAGCTCCACCTCGGCGATCCCTTCGCCCAGGTCGGGGAGCTTGAATTCGTACGCCATATCAGTACCTCATGACTTCGTAGAGAGCGCTGGTGATCTGATCCACCGACGGCAGGAAATGGTCCATAAGTTTCGACATCGGCACAACCACATCGGGCGCGGTAACCCGCAGCACCGGAGCCCTCAGGTAAAAAATTCCCTCTTCGGCCACGGTGGCTGCTATCTCCGCCCCGAAGCCGCCGGTCTTGACCGCCTCGTGGACGATGACCAGGCGGCCGGTCTTCCGTACCGACTCCAGAAGCGTTTCCCAGTCGAACGGCGACAGGGTCAGCGGGTTGATCACCTCGGCGCCATACCCGTCAACCGCCTTCAGCACCCGTTCGAGCATGCTCCCCCAGGCGACCACGGTCACGTCGCTCCCCTCACGAACCACACGGGCCCGGCCGAGCGGCAGGGTATACTCCCCGTCGGGTACCTCTTCCCGCAGCATGCGGTAGAGCCGGGTAGGCTCAAGAAAAATGACCGGATCGGGGTCGCGGATGGCGGCCAACAGGAGCCCCTTGGCCGTGTACGGACCGGACGGCACCACCACCTTGATGCCGGGAATGTGGCAGAAGATCGCCTCGCTGCTCTCCTCGTGCAGTTCCGGTGCCTTGATGCCGCCGCCGTAGGGGGTCCGTACCACCAGCGGGCAGGTAAAACGACCGCGGGAGCGGGTCCGCAACCGGGCGGCATGGGAGTAGATCTGATCAATGGCGGCGTAGATGAAGCCCATGAACTGGATCTCGGCCACGGGGCGCAGACCGTAGGCCGCCATGCCGATTGTCGCTCCGACAATGGCCGATTCAGCCAGGGGGGTATCGATGACCCGTTCGGCGCCAAAGCGCTCCAGCAGCCCTTCGCTGACACGGAACACGCCCCCGTCCTTTCCCACGTCCTCGCCCAGGAGAACCACCCGGTCGTCGCGGGCCATCTCCTGGCCGAGTGCCTGATTGATTGCCTGTACCATCGTAAGCTGCGCCATGTCAGAGTCCCTCCCGCTGCCATACCTGTCGCGGGCTGAGCGCCGCACAGGTATGGTCGAACATTGCTGCAGCTTCGAGTAGAGGTTCGGCCTCCATGGCCGCTATCCCCGCATCGACTTCGGCCGTGGCACGCTCCCTGATTTCCGTTTGGTATTGCTCGTTCCACAGGCCGCGACCGGTCATGAAACGCTCCAGTCTGAGCAGCGGATCCCGTGCGCTCCAGGCTGCAACATCACCGGCCGAACGGTAGCGGCCGGCGTCGTCCGAGGTGGTATGATCGGCCATCCGGTAGGTAAGGCATTCGATGAAGGTTGCCCCTCCCCCGCTGCGCGCCTTTTCCAGAGCATCACGGGTGGCGCGGTATACGGCAAACACATCGTTGCCGTCCACCTGCACCCCCTCGAAGCCGTACGCCACGGCCTTCTGAGCCAGGGTCTGCGCAGCGGTCTGCCCGCTCAGGGGAACCGAGATCGCCCACTGGTTGTTCTGGCAGATAAAAACGACCGGCAGGCGGAACAGACCGGCCATATTGAACCCTTCGTGAAAATCCCCCTTGGAGGTGGCGCCGTCGCCGAAATAAGCGATCACGGCAACCGGGTCGCGCCGGTAACGTGCGGCCATAGCCGCTCCCACCGCATGGGGGATGTGGGTTCCGACGGATACGGAGATGGGGAAGATATTGAGTTCCTGCGGAGAATGCTGGCCACGCTCGTCACCGGCCCAGTACTGGAAGAGCTGCCGTATGGGGTAGCCAAGGGTCAACTGGACCCCCATTTCGCGGAAGGAGGGAAACACCCAATCGGTCGGCTGGAGGGCAAAGGCGCTTCCCACCTGGGCCGCCTCCTGTCCGATGCTGGGAGGATAAGTACCGAGCCGCCCCTCACGCTGCAGGGCCACGGCCCGTTGGTCAAAAGTCCGCGCCAAAACCATGCATTCGTACATGCGCAGGATTTCGGCGTCCGGCAGAGACGGCATCAGGCTTTCATCGACAACTCCATTCTCGTCGAGAATGCTCAGTCGCTCCACCCTGAATTGTACAATTGTTTCATTGGACATGTCTTGTGCCCCCTTGTATCAAGAAAGCATTATTGCACGAAATATACCCAGAGTCTCCGGGATGAAATGCCCATAAAATCAGCCAACAGCTTCACTTCCGTGGTTTTTTAAGATGCAACAATTATTGCAAATGCAACAAAAATTTACAAACCTTCCTCCTGGTAGAGAATGTCTGGGGAGATGGTTCTCGATTGCCTTGCACGTCCGATGTTGATTAATCCCCATCAAGACTTCCGGATGCAAAGTGATTTATAAAAACAGGTGTTGTCACTCACAGGTACGTCTATTTCTTGTAAGTTTTCACAGTTTAATATAAGTATAAGTGTTTTACATTTTATAATTTGTACAATTATATGCAGAGTATATCCATATAACCATACTACCGGCTGTTATTTGCCCCTGAGAAACGAGTATATTCAATTGATTTCTACAGATAACATTCACAACATTTCAGAAGTTCTTCGCAAACTTTCACAACCTGTCCGGATCACCTCCGCGGGACCGGCCAATGCCCCTTGTGACGTTTACGTCCCCCCGCTGCTTCCGGAACAACTCGGCGACCGGGCGTTCTGTCGTGAGATAGGGATCCGCTATCCTTATCTTGGCGGTTCCATGGCCAAGGGAATCAGCTCTGTTGCCATGGCAGAGGAGCTTGGACGCGCCGGCATGCTCGGCTTCTTCGGCGCAGCCGGACTGCCGTTTGCCGCTGTGGAAGCAGCCGTTGACAAGCTGGCGGGTGCCGGTTTTCCGTGCGGTTTCAACCTGATACATTCACCCCACGAGCCTGATCTGGAGGCCGCCCTTGCCGAGCTGTACATCCGCAAGAATGTTTGCCTGGTGGAGGCATCCGCATTTCTGGCCCTGACGCTGCCGCTGGTCCGCTATCGTACCCACGGCATCCATCGCACAGCAGACGGAACGATCATCGCTCCGAACCGGATTATTGCCAAGGTATCGCGAGAAGAACTGGCCGAAAAATTCTTCTCTCCGCCGCCGGAAAAACTCCTGCGCCAGCTCCTGAACGACGGTGCCATCACTACCGAACAGGCTGAGTTGGCCGCGCAGATACCAATGGCACAGGAAGTCACTGCCGAAGCAGATTCAGGCGGACATACCGACAACCGGCCCGCTATCGCCCTGTTTCCGACCATTTTATCTCTGGCTGGCCGGATGGAACAGAAATTCGGCTATGGCGTCAAGCTGCGGGTCGGACTGGCTGGCGGCATTGCCACACCGACCGCTGCTGCCGCTGCGTTTGCCATGGGAGCTGCCTACATCATGACCGGTTCTGTCAACCAGGCCTGCATCGAATCCGGAACGTCGGATGCGGTACGCCGGATGCTGGCGGAAACGCGGCAGGCCGATGTGACCATGGCTCCGGCCGCGGACATGTTCGAAATGGGCGTTACGGTGCAGGTATTGAAGCGCGGCACCATGTTCCCGATGCGGGCAGCAAAACTGTATGACATGTATCGCAGCCATGACGGGCTTGAAGGCATTCCGGGCCCTGAACGGGATAAACTTGAAAAAACTTTGTTTCTGGCTCCGCTCACCGATATCTGGCGCGACACCCGGACCTTTTTCCTTGAGCGCGATCCCCGTCAGGTAGAACGTGCCGAACGGGATCCGAAGCACCTCATGGCGCTCGTGTTTCGCTGGTACCTGGGTCAGGCCGCCCACTGGGCCAAGGATGGCGCTGCGACCCGCACAATGGACTACCAGGTCTGGTGCGGACCGGCCATGGGAGCTTTCAATGAATGGGCCGCCGGCAGCTTTCTGGCGGTTCCGGAGCAACGCCGGGTAGCGACGGTTGCCCGCAATCTTCTGTTTGGAGCGGCTCTGCTCACCCGTGCCAACATGCTCCGTTACCAGGACATAAAACTTCCCGACGATTTCCGTATCGAACCGCTTGAAGACATACACATCAAGGAGTACCTCGCGTGACACAGGACACTACCAATCGGACCACCGCACCCAGCGCCCCACCGCTGGCCATCATAGGAATCGGCTGCCTCTTCCCCCAAGCCGAAGACAGCACCACGTACTGGGCCAATATTCGCGAGGGGATCGACGCCATCAGCGACATCCCGGCAACCCACTGGCACGTGGCTGACTACCATAATCAGGACCCCAAGGCGCCCGACATGACCTACGGCCGCCGGGGCGGATTTCTGTCCGAAGTTCCTTTCAATCCGATGGAATACAACATCCCTCCTGCTACCCTGGAGGCGATTGACAGTTCGCAGCTTTTAGGACTGGTCGCCACCGGACAGGCGCTGAAGGATGCCGGTTATGGCGCCGACCGGAGCTATGACCGCGACCGGGTGAGCGTCATCCTTGGTGTTACCGGTACGCTCGAACTGGTTATCCCGCTGGCTGCGCGTCTCGGACATCCCCATTGGCGGTCGGCCCTCAAGGACGCCGGTGTGGACGACACTACCTCTGAAGACGTTGTGCAGCGCATCTCCGATTCGTATGTATCCTGGCAGGAAAATTCCTTTCCCGGCCTGCTCGGCAACGTGGTAGCCGGCAGGATCAGCAAGCAATTCGATCTGGGCGGCACCAACTGCGTGGTGGATGCCGCCTGCGGCAGTTCGCTTGGCGCCCTGCATGTGGCCGCCATGGAACTGGCAACCGGCAAGTCAGACATGGTTGTCACCGGCGGAATCGATACGTTCAACGACATCTTCATGTATATGTGCTTCAGCAAGACCCCGGCGCTGTCACCAAGCGGAGATGTAAAACCGTTCGACGCCTCCGGCGACGGCACCATCATTGGTGAAGGGCTCGGCATCATGGTTATCAAGCGGCTTGCCGATGCGGAACGTGACGGCGACCGGATTTATGCGGTAATTCGCGGCGTCGGTTCCTCCAGCGACGGCAAGGGCGAGGCGATCTATACCCCCAGCGCCTCAGGCCAGAGAAAAGCCATCAAGGACGCCTATCAGCGTGCCGGAGTGACTCCGGACAGTATCGGCCTGGTAGAAGCCCACGGCACCGGCACCAAGGTCGGTGACGCGGTTGAAGTATCGGCATTGCGCGAGATCTATGGCACATCCGACAAACCTTGGTGCGCCCTCGGTTCGGTCAAGTCGCAGATCGGCCACACCAAAGCAGCCGCAGGTTCCGCCGGGATGATCAAGGCTGCCCTGGCGCTGCACCACAAAGTCATTCCACCCACTATCAAGGTACAACAGCCGTTGCGCGAGGTTGTGGACGGACAGTCCCCCTTCTACCTCACCAGCCACAAACGTCCCTGGCTTTCCCGCAACGGTCAGCCGCGCCGCGCCGCAGTAAGCGCCCTCGGTTTCGGCGGTTCAAACTTTCATGTAGTACTTGAAGAATACACCCCGACTGCCGCCATGGCGGACTGGGATGGCACCGTCCAGATTCTCCCTTTCTCCGCTGCCGATACAGCCGCACTGGAGCAGATGGTTGCCGGAGTTGCCGACCTGCACAGCGGGAAGGAAATCCGCGCCAGGGGTGCTGAGCTCCGCTCCTCCTTCGACGGGAATGCTCCGTGCCGCCTGGCGCTGGTCGTCGAACAGAAATCCAACCTGAAATCACTCTGCACCAACGCGCTGACCATGCTGCGCAAGCAGCCGGACTCCGCCTGGAGCACTCCCGATGGCGCCTGGTATGCAACCGGAGCCGCACCGGGCAAAATCGGCGTGCTGTTCCCCGGCCAGGGTGCCCAATATACCGGGATGCTGCGCGATCTCGCCTGCAGTTTTCCCGCCATGCTGGCTGCCCTTGACGCTGCGGACCGGGAATTTGGCACAGACACCGGCAGCAGCCTGTCCGACCTGATCTACCCCCCTACCGCCTTCAGTGACGCCGACCGGGAAGTTTTGGAAGCTGCCTTGCGCGCCACCGACGTTGCCCAACCCGCCATCGGGGCGGTCAGTCTCGGTGCCTTGCGTATTCTGGAATCATTCGGTTTTGCGCCGGATGCCGCTGCCGGTCACAGCTATGGGGAGCTTACCGCCCTGTGCGCTGCCGGTCGGCTTGATGAAACTTCATTCCATGCCCTGTCCCGCCTGCGCGGCCAGTTGATGGCAGCCGGAGACGGCGACCGGGGTACCATGCTGGCTGTGTCCGCACCGTTGGCCGATGTGCAACAGTTGATCAGCGAGGAAAAACTTGATCTGGTCATAGCCAACCGTAACGCGCCGAACCAGGCGGTTCTTTCCGGCAGCAGCGCCGAGATTGCCCGCGCCGCCGAGGCCTGTGCCTCCCGCAAACTTTCCTGCAAGCAATTGACCGTTTCTGCGGCATTTCACAGTCCGCTGGTTGCCGATGCCGCTGCCCCGCTGCTGGCTGCCCTGTCCGGCATCACCATTGCTGATGGATCACTGCCGGTTTACGCAAACACAACTGCGGCCGAATACCCGTCTGAGGCTGGGGCAGCCGCCACGCTGCTGGCCGGGCAACTGGCCCGGCCGGTCGAATTTGTTGCCGAAATAGAAGCCATGTATGCCGCCGGTATCCGTACCTTTGTGGAGATCGGTCCGGGAGCCCGCCTTTCAGGTCTGGTGTCCGCCATACTTGCCGGTCGTCCGCATACCGCTATCGCACTTGATGCGTCCGGCGGCAGACGATCCGGGGTTGCCGATCTGGCGCGCTGCCTGGCGCAGCTGGCCGTACTTGGCCACACCGTTTCCCTGACCGGGTGGGATGAAGGGTATCGCCCCGCGCCGCAGGCCACTGGCAAAAAACCGGCTCTGACCATAAACCTGAGCGGCGCCAATTATGTCAAACCGAAGGCAAAGCGGCCTGCATCCCCTCCCCGTCCGGCCGTAACGGTTGCCGTTGCCGCACCTTATTCCCCGCATGCTGGCATGACGGCTGTATCACCAGTTGGTCTACAGACGGCTCCATCCACAGTATCTCGCGACGTCCTGGCCGAGTCACTGAAGGTCACTCGTGAAGGAATGTCGGCTCTTACGCGGATTCAGGATGAGACCGCCCAGCTTCACCGCCGCTTTCTGGAAGGGCAGGATACCGCTGCAAAGACCATCCAGATGCTGCTCGAACAGCAGCAGCGGATTCTTCAGGGGGGCACTGCCGTTCAATCACCCATATCGTTTCCCGCATCTGCTTCAGCTCCGGTCATTACTCCGTCAGCAGTTCCGGCGTTCGTGCCACCAGCAGTTACATCAGCTGTGCCGTCTGTTCCGGTTGTTCAGCCGAAGTCAGATCGTGTTGCCGAAACCCTGCTTGCGGTAGTCAGTGAGAAGACCGGCTATCCGGTAGAAATGCTGGAGATGGAAATGGGGCTCGACTCAGACCTCGGCATCGATTCCATCAAACGGGTCGAGATCCTGTCTGCACTCCAGGAACGCCTCCCCGGTTCGCCGGTCATCGGACCCGAGCATCTGGGCACCCTGCATACCCTTGGTGAAATAGCCTCCTTTCTGGGCGCAGGATCAGTAGCCACGTCACCTGCCGTCAACTCATTGAACTCAACGAGCTCCCCTCTCATCGCCGAAACCCTGCTGGCTGTGGTCAGCGAGAAAACCGGCTATCCGGTAGAGATGCTGGAGATGGAGATGTGGCTCGATTCTGACCTCGGCATTGACTCCATCAAACGGGTCGAAATCCTGTCAGCCCTACAGGAACGGCTCCCCGGCTCTCCGGTCATCGGGCCGGAGCATCTGGGCACCCTGCACACCCTCGGCGAAATCGCAACTTTTCTGGGCGCAGGAACAGCCGCCGCACAACCTGCCGTCAACTCATTGAACTCTACAAACTCAATGAACTCCATAAACTCGCCCCTCATCTCCGAAACCCTCCTTGCCGTCGTCAGCGAGAAAACCGGCTATCCGGTAGAGATGCTGGAGATGGAGATGGGGCTCGACTCAGACCTTGGTATCGATTCCATCAAGCGGGTCGAAATTCTGTCCGCACTCCAGGAGCGCCTTCCGGGTTCGCCGGTTATCGGTCCCGAACATCTGGGCACCCTGCACACCCTGGGAGAAATAGCAGCCCATCTGGGCGCAGGTGCTGCTCCGGTGGATATCCCTTCTGACCGGCCAGACACGTCAGACCAGTCAGACAAAATTGCCAAGACCCTCCTTGCCGTCGTCAGTGACAAAACCGGCTATCCGGTAGAGATGCTGGAAATGGAGATGGGGCTTGAATCCGATCTCGGCATCGATTCAATCAAACGGGTCGAAATTCTGTCCGCACTTCAGGAACGTCTCCCCGGTTCACCGGTCATCGGCCCCGAACACCTGGGTACCCTGCATACCCTGGGAGAAATAGCCTCTTATCTGGGCAACGGTACGGTAGCCGCGCAACCTGCTGTTGTCTCAACAAACCCAACAAACTCAACAAGCTCCATCCAGGTCAACCGAAGTACCATTGTACCGGTTCAGCTTACCGAACCGGCCCGTAAACTGCCACTGGCTGGCGCGGGCGCACTGTGGATTACGGACGATGGATCGGATTTTTCCACCGAACTGTGTGCCAAGTTACGTGTTCAGGGACGTTCCGTTCAACTGGTTCGTATTGAAGACGCTTTTATGAATGCCTCTGGGGCGGACCTTGCCGGTCTGGTAATTTGCGCTCCTTCAGGTGGAACCGATGATAATTTTTACGAAAATGCCTTCCTGCTCCTGAAAAGCTCTGCGCCGAGTCTGCGCAGATCAGGAGAAAACGGAGGCGCCCTGTTTGCTACCATTTCCCGCCAGGACGGTTCATTCGGCTGCGGGACTGATACAATTCTGAATGACCCGCTCTCCGGCGGCCTTGCCGGTCTGACTAAGACAGCGGCCCATGAATGGAGCGAGGTGTCGTGCAAAGCGATTGATGTGGGACTATTTGCCGACCATTCCGCTGAGGCAGAAGCTGTTGCGATTGAACTGCTGCTTGACGGCCCGCTTGAAGTCGGTCTGACCCCTTCAGGCAGAACCGCCTTGCACACAATTGACCTTCCACAACAGCCGCAAACTGGCACCGTACCGTTACAGGCAGGGGATGTTGTCGTAATCACCGGAGGTGGACGCGGAGTGACGGCTGCTGCTGCCGTAGCACTGGCAGCTGCGTACAAGCCGTTACTGATTCTGCTGGGACGCAGCCAGGAATTTCAGACAGAACCGGAGTGGCTGGCACCGTTGCAGGAGGAAAGCCAGATAAAACGCGCCATTCTTGAGCATACTACAGAGAAGCTTCACCCGAGAGAAATTGAGGAACGATACCGGGCAATTGCAGCCGGGCGGGAACTTAAGGAAACACTGGCCAGGATCTCACAGGCAGGCGGCCGGGCGCTCTACCGTTCCGTCGATATTCGTGACACTGCCGCCGTATCCTCCCTGCTGGCTGAAATCCGCCAGGAGTATGGGCCTGTCCGCGGCATAGTGCATGGCGCCGGAGTATTGGCTGACCGGCTCATCAGCGATAAGTCCCTGGAACAGTTCACCTTGGTGTACGACACCAAGGTCAAGGGTTTAAAGGCATTGCTTGCCGCTACCGCGCAGGACGACCTGCGCTTTATCGCCCTGTTTTCCTCCACAACAGGCCGTTTTGGCCGAAGCGGCCAGGTTGATTATGCCGTTGCCAACGAAGTGCTCAACAAGCTGGCCCAGGCCGAGTCACGCCACCGTTCAACATGCCGGACCGTCAGCATTAACTGGGGACCGTGGGATGGCGGCATGGTTACCCCATCGCTGAAAAAGGTTTTTGAAGGCGAAGGGATCGGCCTGATCGGACTGAAAGAAGGTGGAGAACTCCTGGTACGCGAGATCGCTGCCACCGGTGATCCGGTAGAAATCATCGCCCTGGCCGGAGTGTCTGCCGCTTCGCTGGCAATCTCCCCGACGCTTCCGGAGACACCGCTCACCGAAGCTTTCCGCCTGAACCTGACCGTTGAGGATTTCCCCTTCATCCGTTCCCACGTGATCGACGGCAAAGCCGTCCTTCCCATGGCCATGGCTGTAGAATGGCTGGCCCACGGCGCCCTGCACGGCAACCCCGGCTTCCGGTTCCACGGGTTCAACAACCTTCGCATCTGCAAGGGGGTCATCTTCGACCAGGGGAGCACGTGCAGCCTCAGGATCATGGCCGGTCGCGCCGAGAAACACGACTCGCTCTTCGTCGTTCCGGTTGAGCTGACCGGCACTGCCGCTGATGGACAGAACATCCTGCACGTGCGCGCTGAAATAGTACTTGCATCAAAGCTGCCGGAAGGGATCCGCTCCATTGTAGATGTGCCGGCCACGCCATACGCCCCCGGCAACGGCGCCATCTATGGCCAGGAACGCCTCTTCCACGGATCGGACCTGCAGGGAATCGAACAGGTCAGCGGCTGTTCTGCCAAAGGCATTACCGCGCTGGCCAAGGCTGCCCCAAAACCGGAGGAGTGGATCAAACAGCCTCTGCGCAATATCTGGCTGACCGATCCGCTGGTTGTCGATTGTGCCTTTCAGCTGATGATCCTCTGGAGTTTCGAGCGTTCCGGTTCCGGCTCACTGCCGTCGTTTGTCGGAAAGTACCGCCAGTTCCAGGAAAACTTCCCCCGGGAAGGCGCCCAGATTGTGATCAGGGTTACCGCTGAACGGAATCATGGCGCATCCGCCGATATTGAATTTCTTGACCGTACCAGCGGCAAGCTGATTGCCCGTCTGGAAAATTATGAGTGCATCATCGACCCTTCCCTGCAAAAGGCTTTCCGGCGTAATCAACTGGCACAACCGGGGTGTGTAGAGCTGGAAGTCGCCTGATGACTGATTACCGTTCTACCGTAGCCATTGTCGGGATCGGCGGCATTTTCCCCGATGCGCCCGACCTGACGGTTTTCTGGGACAATATCAGCACCGGCCGTACCGCCTTCCGTGAAGTTCCCGAGGGGCGCTGGATGGTGCCGGCCGATTCCGTGTACGATCCGGAGCCGGGCAAAGCCGATTGCGTCTATTCACGTCGCGGCTGCTTCATTAACCGGCTGCCGTCGGCGGCGACTCTTCCTGATCTTGCCATTGATCCGGCGCTGCTCGACGGGCTCGATCCGCTTTTTCATCTCCTGATCCATGCCGGAAAACGTGCCTTTGACGATGGCGTTACCGCACCTCTCGACCGCTCCCGCGTCGGCATCATCATCGGCAACCTGGCTCTGCCAAGTGAAACTTCTGCCGTCCTGACCCGCAACTGGCTCGGGCGAACCTTTGAAGAACAACTGCTTGGCTCTGCCTCGCCACCTTCTCCCACGTCGCCGCTTAACCGTTTTCCCGCCGGTCTGCCCGCCGGAATCCTGGCCCGTGCCCTCGGCCTGGGTGGCGGCGGTTGTACGCTCGATGCCGCCTGTGCTTCATCGCTCTATGCCCTGAAACTGGCAATGGATGAACTGCTGTCCGGCAGGGCCGACGCCATGCTGTCCGGTGGCGTTTCGCGTCCCGATCCGCTCTTCACCCAGATGGGGTTCTCCCAGTTGCGCGCCCTTTCCAAGCGGGGCGTCTGTTCCCCCTTCGATGCCGCAGGCGACGGCCTCGTGGTTGGCGAGGGTGCAGGCCTGTTCCTGCTCAAGCGGACCGAAGATGCCGTGGTCCATGGCGACAGGATTTACGGCGTTATCAGAGGTATCGGCCTGGCCAACGATGTGGGTGGCAGCCTGCTCGCTCCCATGTCGGAAGGTCAGTTGCGTGCCATGCGTTCCGCCTATCTTCAGGCCGGCTGGCAACCGGGCGACGTTGATTTAATCGAATGTCACGCCACCGGCACCCCGGTTGGCGATGCCGTCGAAGTTGCCAGCCTCAAGCAGCTCTGGTCCGGTGTAGAGCGTGATGCTACGCGCTGCGTTATCGGTTCCGTCAAGTCCAATATCGGCCACCTGCTGACCGCAGCAGGCGGCGCAGCCCTGACCAAGGTGCTGCTGGCTCTGCAGAACGAAACACTGCCACCCACAGCCAACTTCAACACTCCCCAGACCGGTATGGAACTGGACAATAGCCCGTTTCGCGTCCTGACGTCTGCGGCTCCGTGGCAGCGACGCGGCGACGGTATTCCCCGCCGGGCGGCGGTCAGCGCTTTTGGTTTCGGAGGGATTAATGCTCATCTGCTGATTGAGGAGTGGCTCCCTTCGGCTCCGCTCAGGGATCGGCTCAAAGATCGGTTGGTGAGCGGAGTCGAACCAATCGCCGTCATCGGCATGGATGCCCGTTTCGGCCCGTGGCAATCGCTGCGCGCGTTTCAGGAACGGGTGCTCGGCGGCGATGATACGGCGGCTCCCACCACTCCGAAAGCGTGGCATGGCGCATCACAGAGCAAATGGTTCCGCGCGGAAGGTCTGGATACGACGCCATTCTCCGGTTTCACCATGGATGACGTAACAGTGCCATCTAACCGCTTCCGCATTCCGCCGCGCGAGATGGAGGAGATGCTGCCGCAACAGCTGCTCATGCTGCAAACTGCCGCGGAAGCGCTGCATAATGCCGGTTTCGACCGGGACAGCAGCGCCTCTACCGGCGTCTTTATCGGTATTGCCCTTGACCTGAACAGCACCAATTTCAGCCTGCGCTGGGCTCTGTCTGGACAGGCTTCCCACTGGGCTCAAAAACTGGGACGGGAACTGACGACGGAAGAACTGTCGGAATGGACATCCCTGCTTCGAAATGCCGCAGGACCCTCTCTGACCGCCAACAGAACCATGGGGGCGCTCGGAAGCGTCGTGGCCAGCAGGATTGCCCGCGAATTCCGCATCGGCGGGCCGAGTTTCACGATCTCCAGCGAGGAAAACTCCGGCATCAGAGCGCTGGAAGCCGCCATCCGCCAGCTTCAGAACCGTGAACTGGACCAGGCGCTGGTGGGTGCCGTGGATCTTGCGGGAGACCTGCGCGCGGTTCTTGGGCAGCATGGCGTACGCCCCTATTCCCGTTCGGGAATAGCCACTCCGTTTGACTCGGCTGCCGACGGTGCCGTTTTTGGCGAAGGCGCTTGCGCCGTGGTGCTCAAGCGGCTGGAAGACGCCGAGCGGGACGGTGACCGGATCTATGCCGTCATTCGTGGTATCGGTTCAGTGAGCGGCGCCCCGGTAGCAGCCGGGGAAGAAACCTATCGCCATGCTCTTGATAAAGCCTATGCAGACGCAAAAGTTGACCGGGCATCCATTGGTTTCATCGAAGCAAGCGCCGACGGCACTCCGGAACAGGACTTAGGCGAAGCGGCAGCCCTCGCATCCTGGTTCGCATCCGACACGGCTCCGGCCCGGTCTTGCGCGGTCAGCAGCGTCAAAGGTGATATCGGCCACAGTGGCGCCGCCTCCGGCCTTGCCTCACTGCTGCGCGGCTGTCTCGCCCTGTACCACGAAATCATTCCCGGCTGCCGGGGACTGGCAGCAGCCGGTCCGTCACTCCCGGAACAGTCGCCGCTCCATTTCCCCCGTTCCTCCCGCTACTGGCTGCGCAACCGGGAAGACGGCCCGCGCCGTGCCGGAGTCAGTGTGCGCGGCATAGACGGATCGTGCAGCCATGTGGTTCTGGAAGGTTATGACATGGCTCAGCCCGGTATTGAACTGGATCGCTGTGCTCCCCTGGGAGCCGGGTCGGAAGCGCTGTTTGCCATTGCAGGAGATACGACTTCTGAGCTGCTGACCCAGTTGGACCTGTTTGAGGATATGACGCGGGATTCTTCTGCCAACCTCTCCGATCTGGCATCCGCCTGGTATCCAAACTTTGCGGCAGCCGCCGGTACAGCACGTGCCATGGCCATGGTTGCCCGGGATCGCGATGAACTGGCTCTGTTGATTGATCTCGGACGAGCCACTTTGAAGAATAACGGCGCTATTCCTGCCATTCCACCGGGTCTGCGCGACCGGCTGTTCTATTCAGCGTCACCTCTGGGAACAACAGGAAAAGTAGCGTTTGTCTTTCCCGGTTCCGGCAACCACTATGCGGGGATGGGGATGGATCTGTTCAGCCGCTGGCCGGGAATCCTGCGCCGCCAGGACGGTGAAAACCTTTTACTGCGGGCGCAGTTCCAGCCGGAACTGTTCTGGAACGACGCACCACCAGCCCTGATCAATGACGACCATCGGGCCGTTATTTTCGGACAGGTAGCCACCGGCTGCGCGGTCAGCGACCTTGTCCAGCGCTTTGACGTCCACCCGGATGCGGTTATCGGCTACAGCCTTGGTGAGTCGGCGGGGCTTTTTTCACAACGGGCGTGGCGTGACCGGGATGGCATGTATGGGCGCATGAAGGACTCGACCCTGTTTACGGATGATCTGGCCGGAGAATGCCGCGCCGCCAAACAGGCCTGGGGACTGGCAGACGATGCGACCGTAAACTGGGGACTCGGAGTAATCGCGGCCCCGGAGCTGACTGTCCGGGCGGCGTTGCCGGAATTTCCCCGCACCTATCTCCTTATCGTCAACACTCCCGATGAATGCGTCATCGGCGGTGATGCTGACGAACTCGCACGGCTGGTGACAACGCTCGGCTGCCGGTTTTTCCCGCTGCATGGCGTGACCACGGTGCATTGCGCGGTGGCGGAGCAGGTGGCAACCCCATATCACGACCTGCATCTCTACCCTACGGAAGCACCGGCAGGTATCATCTATTACAGCGGCGTCAAAGGCGATTCCTACGATGTCACCCGCGAAAGCGCCGCTGCCTCGATCCTCGGCCAGGCGCTGCACGGCCTCAACTACCCGCAGGTGATTGAATCGGCCTATCGCGACGGCGTCCGCCTGTTTCTGGAGATGGGACCCGGCGCATCATGCAGCCGCATGATCGGTCGCATCCTCAGTGACCGTCCGCATCTGGCCCGCTCCGCCTGTTTTGCCGGTCAGGATCAAGTCTCCGTCGTGCTGAAGATGATGGCCAATCTGATCGCCGAACGGGTGCCGGTTGACCTGTCGCCGTTATTTGATGTGCCGCGCGTAGCCGTTGCTGACAAAACAGCAACCGGAACGGTACGTGTTGTACTTGGCGGCGCGCCGTTTCAGCCGCCGCAGCCACCTGTTGCGACAGTGATGAAGAAACCTGTTCCCGTTCAGAATGTGGCGGTACCATCGGTAGTTACGGCCACCGTTCCCGCTCCTGCCCCTCTTGGTGAAAGCGCCCGTGACTCGCTGATAGGCGAACTGGCCCGTTCGCAGCAGACCCACACGGAAGCCCATGCGGCGTTTCTTGCCGTCAGCGAGACCGTGACCCGGTCCATGGCGCAAGCGCTTGAGCTGGAGATGTCACTGCGGCAGGCGCTGGGGGATGATGTTCCCTTCGACTCCGCTCAGGGAACGGTTAGTTCCGTTCAGGAAACGGTTGGTGAGCGTAGTCGAACCACCTTCAACCGTGAGATGTGTTTCGAATTCGCAATCGGTTCGGCCGGTCTCATGCTGGGTCGCGAGTTTGCCGAGGTGGATACCTTCCCGACCCGTGTCCGGCTGCCGGACGAGCCGCTCATGCTGGTGGACCGCATCATGAGCGTCGAAGGTGAACCGCGCTCCATGACCCATGGCAGGGTTGTTACCGAACATGACATTCATCCGGGCGCCTGGTATCTGGACGGCGGCCGCATCCCCACCTGTATCGCCGTGGAAGCCGGTCAGGCCGACCTATTCCTGTCCGGCTACCTCGGTATCGACTTTATCACCCGGGGTCTGGCGGTGTACCGCCTGCTCGACGCCGTGGTCACGTTCCATCGCGGCCTGCCCGGACCGGGCGAGACGATCCATTACGACATCCGTATCGAGCGGTTCTTCCGGCAGGGTGATACCTGGCTGTTCCGCTTCTTCTTCGAGGCCACGGTAAACGGCCAGCCGCTGCTGTCCATGCGTGACGGCTGCGCCGGGTTCTTCAGCCAGCAGGAACTTGACGCGGGCAAGGGTATTGTTCGTCCGGCGCTGGATCTGCGTCCCACGACCGGCATCCGACCGGCTGACTGGCAGGATCTGGTGCCGCTGGCGCGCGAAGGTTACAGTGCGTCACAACTTGATAAGTTACGCGACGGTGATCTGGCTGGCTGCTTCGGTCCGATGTTCGCCGGGTTGTCGCTGTCCCGCCCGCTGACCATTCCAGGTGACAGGATGCGCCTCGTCCATCGCGTCATCGAAATTGATCCAGCGGGCGGACGCTGCGGTATCGGCATCATCAGGGCCGAAGCCGACATCCACCCGGACGACTGGTTTATCACCTGTCATTTCGTCGATGACCGGGTCATGCCGGGCACCCTGATGTATGAGTGCTGCATGCACACGCTCCGCATCTACCTGCTGCGACTGGGCTGGGTAGCCGAAGCTGCCGGTTCCGTCTGGGAGCCGGTGCCGGGCGTGGCAAGCAAGCTCTGCTGCCGGGGCCAGGTTCTGGAAAGCACCAAGGTCGTTACCTACGAGGTAACTATCCGCGAAATCGGCTACAGCCCTGAGCCGTACGTGATCTGCGACGCCCTCATGTATGCCGACGGCAAGCCGATTGTCGAGATCACCAGCATGTCGGCGCGCCTGACCGGTACGACCAGGGAACAGTTGCAGGCCCTCTGGTCCTCAACCTCCCCTGTTCAACCGGTAACAGACCTGAGCAAGGCAAAACCGGCCATCTACACCAAGGAACAGATCCTTGCCTACAGCAACGGCAAGCCATCCGAAGGCTTTGGCGACCGCTACCGCGTGTTCGACGCCGAACGCAAAATTGCCCGCCTCCCTGGGCCGCCGTTCCAGTTCATGGATCGCGTCACGAGCGTGCGCGGCGAGCCGTGGCAGATGACCGCCGGTGCCATGGTTGAGGCGCAGTATGACCTGCCTGCCGACGCCTGGTTCTTTGCCGCCGAGCGTCAGCCGCGCATGCCGTTTTGCGTGCTGCTGGAAGCGGCGCTGCAACCGTGCGGCTGGCTGGCTGCCTATGTGGGGTCGGCGCTGACCACCCCGAACGATATCTCCTTCCGCAACCTGGGTGGCAGCGCCGTGCAGCACCGTGCTGTCACGCCGGAGAGCGGTATGCTGACCTGCTGCGCCACCATGACCAAGGTTGCCACCAGCGGCGGCATGATCATCCAGGAGTTCGACTTTTCTGTCGCCGACCGCCACGGCATTCTCTATGAAGGCGATACCATGTTCGGCTTCTTTGCCAAGGAAGCGCTGGCCAACCAGGTCGGCATTCGTGACGCGAAACCGTACGAGCCGACAGCGGATGAGTTAGAGCGGGGCCGCGCCCTCTCCTATCCGGATTCAGCTCCGTTCCCGGAAAAGAAACTGGCGATGATCGACCTGATCGACCTGTTCGTGCCTGACGGCGGCCCAAAAGGGCTCGGCTACATTCGTGGCATCAAAGATGTCGATCCGGATGAATGGTTCTTCAAGGCGCACTTTTACGAGGACCCGGTCACGCCCGGCTCACTGGGGCTGGAATCATTCCTCCAACTGGTGAAGTTTGTTGCCGTGGAACGGTGGGGCTGGCAGGATGGCGAGATTGTCTCGGCTGTGGCGCTTGAGCACAAACACCGCTGGCTCTACCGCGGCCAGGTAGTGCCTACCAACAGCCGTGTGACGGTGAGCGCCTGGATCACCGCCGTTGATGATCAAAAGCGGATTTTGACCGTGGATGGCTTCCTGTCCGTGGATGGAAAGTTAATCTATCAGATGAATGATTTCACCGTAACTATGGAGTTATAAATATGAAGTATCGAAAAGTCACCATAGAGGCTCTTGGCTATGAACTGGCACCGGTCGTCGTCACCACCGCAGAACTGGAGGCCCGTTTGGAGCCCCTGTACAAATATCTGCGCATTGTGCCGGGACAATTACAGGCACTGACCGGTATCAGGGAACGCCGCTGGTGGGAGCCGGGATATCCGCTTTCCCATGGCGCCATTGCCGCTGCCCGTAAAGTGATGCTTTCCTCCGGCGTTACCGCTGACGATATCGGCGCACTGATCTATGCCGGTGTCTGCCGTGAACAGTTCGAGCCGGCCACCGCCTGCCGCGTGGCAGCAGGACTTGGTATCGGCGGCAAGACCGCCGTGTTCGACCTTTCCAATGCCTGCCTCGGTGTACTGAACGGCATTCTTGACGTGGCCAACCGGATCGAATTGGGACAGATCAAGGCTGGTCTGGTAGTCTCCTGCGAGAGCGCTCGCGAGATCAACGAAATCATGATTACCCGGATGCTGGAAGAACGGACAATGCAGCATTTTGCCGCCTCTCTGGCGACCCTGACCGGCGGTTCCGGCGCCGTGGCAGTCCTGCTGACCGACGGCTCCTTCTCGGGCGCCACGCGCAGGCAGTTGCTGGGCGGCATTACCCAGACCGCGCCGGAACACCACCGGCTCTGCCTCTGGGGTGTCACGCCGGACGGCAAGGGTGGCTATGTCCAGTCCATGTCAACGGATGGCGTCAATGTCATGAATTACGGCGTCGAGCTGGGTCGGCGAACCTGGGAGGAATTTCTGCCGCAGGTCGGCTGGAAAACCGAGGACGTTGACCAGGTGGTCTGCCATCAGGTCGGCTCCGCCCACCAGAGCGCGATTCTGAAATCGCTCGACATACCAGCGGAAAAAGACTTTACCACTTACGAATATCTGGGCAACATGGGCACCGTGTCCCTGCCGCTCACCGCAGCCATCGCCGACGAACGGGATATACTGGAAGCAGGCGACAAGGTGGCGTTTCTGGGAATCGGCAGCGGTCTGAACTGCCTGATGCTGGGGATGGAATGGTAAACAGCGCACTGACAAAAGAATATCCGTTCACCGGTAAACGCCTTGATCTTGACGGCCCTTCGACTTCGCTCAGGGCAGGCCTCTCCTACCATTACCTGGATGAGGGTACCGGCGCGCCGGTGGTGATGGTGCACGGCAACCCGTCCTGGTCGTTCTATTACCGCAACCTGGTGCTGGCGCTGCGCGACCGGTACCGCTGCATCGTGCCCGACCATATCGGCTGCGGCCTGTCCGACAAACCGGGCGATGATCGCTACGACTACACCCTCTCCCGCCGCGTCGATGATCTGGAGCGTTTGCTTGACACGCTTGGAGTTACGGAGAACATCACCCTTGTTGTTCACGACTGGGGCGGCATGATCGGCATGGCCTATGCCGTACGCCACCCGGAGCGGATCGTACGTCTGGTGATTCTCAATACCGGCGCGTTCCATCTGCCAAAAACGAAGCCGTTTCCGCTCGGCCTGCGTATCTGCCGTGACACGGTACTCGGCACACTGCTGGTGCGCGGCTTCAATGCCTTCAGCGCCGGTGCGTCATATGTGGGGTGCAAGCGCAACCCGATGACCCCGGAACTGCGCGACCTCTACCAGTATCCATACAATTCCTGGCAGAACCGCATTGCCACGCTCCGCTTCGTGCAGGACATTCCGCTCTCTCCCGGCGACCGAGGCTATGAACTGGTCAGCGCCGTTTCAGACGGCATCGGCCAATTCAGCAACCTGCCGATGCTCATATGCTGGGGCGAGCTGGATTTTGTCTTTGACCGGCATTTCCTGGCTGAATGGCAGCAGCGGTTCCCCCATTCGGAAATCCACCGCTATCCGGATTGCGGACACTATATCCTTGAAGACGCCAAAGAGGAGATCGTGCCGTTGATCTCCGGGTTTCTTGACCGGACGGAGCTGTAAGCAATGGTTGCAAGCGACATCGTCAACATCTCCCGCCCCCTGACCGAAATGGCCCGGCTCCAGCCGGATACGCCCGCCATCATCTTTCCGCAGGAAAAACGTTCACTGACTTTTCGTGAACTGGATCAGGAGAGCGACCGGATTGCAGACGGACTGGGGCGGATCGGCATTGGCCGCGGCACCAGGGTGGCACTGCTGGTCCCACCCTCCCCGGAACTGTTTGCCCTGACCTTTGCCCTGTTCAAGGCCGGGTCCGTGCCGGTGTTCATAGATCCGGGCATTGGAGCACGCAATATGAAAGGATGCCTGGCCGAGGCGGAGCCGGTGGCGTTCATCGGCATTCCCAAGGCGCATGTGGCCCGGCGGCTGCTCGGCTGGGGACGCGGCAGCATCCGCATCAATGTTGTCGTTGGTGGCGGTTCCTTCTGGGGCGGCGTGCCGCTTGATGAAGTGCGACGTTCCGCGCAACCGGCACCGTTTGTGGCGGCGAACACCCTCCGTGATGATGTGGCTGCCATCCTGTTTACCAGCGGCAGCACCGGCGCACCCAAAGGCGCGATCTACAGCCATGGCACCTTTGCGGCCCAGGTCGAGGCCTTGCGGGAGCTCTACGATATCCGCCCCGGCGAAATAGACCTGCCGACGTTCCCGCTCTTTGCCCTGTTTGCTCCGGCCCTCGGCATGACCGCCCTGATTCCGCAGATGGATTTCACCCGCCCCGGTTCAGTCGATCCCCGCAAAATACTCGGCCCGGCAGCTGAATATTCCGCCACCACCATGTTCGGCTCCCCGGCCCTGCTGAACCGGGTCGGCCGCTTCGGTGAGTCTCACGGAAGCATGTTTCCCCATATCAAACGGGTCATTTCCGCCGGGGCTCCGGTTCCGGCCTCGGTATTGAAACGCTTTGCCGCGCTGCTGCCCGATGATGCCGAAATTTTCACCCCCTACGGCGCCACCGAAGCGCTGCCGGTCAGTTCCATCGGCAGCCGCGAGATCCTGGCCGAAACCGGTGCGATGACCGGCGAGGGGCATGGCGTCTGTGTCGGCTACCCGGTCGCGAGCATATCGCTTGCCATAATTCCGGTCAGCGATGCACCGATCGACGAATGGAGTGACGACCTGTCGCTCCCTCCCCTGGAAGTTGGTGAAATTGCCGTATGCGGACCGCAAGTCAGCCGCGCCTACCTGAACCGACCCGAGGCGACCAGAATGGCGAAAATACCGGATGCCGACGGCACTATCTGGCATCGCATGGGCGATGTCGGCTACCGGGACAAGAGCGGCCGGATCTGGTTCTGTGGCCGCAAGTCCCACCGGGTGGTGACCTCCGGGGAAACCCTCTACACAATTCCGGTGGAAGGGGTGTTCAACACCCATCCGGCAGTGTTCCGGACTGCGCTGGTCGGCGTGGGCATGTTGGGCAGCCAGCAGCCGGTGCTCTGCGTGGAGCTGGAGAAAAAGGCCGGAAAGCCTGAACAGGAGCGGATACGTCAGGAACTCCTTGAACTCGGCAGCCGCTATCCCCACACCCGAGGCATCCGCACAATCCTCTTTCACCCGGCATTTCCGGTCGATATCCGGCACAATGCCAAGATTTTCCGCGAAAAGCTGGCAATCTGGGCCAGGGATGCACGGTCATGAAAGTTCTGGTTACGGGAGGCGGCGGGTTTCTCGGCAGCACGATTGTACGGATGCTGCGCGAACGGGGCGATGAGGTGCGCAGCTTTTCACGAGGCGAATACCCTGCCCTGGCGGCGCTCGGTGTCGAGCAGATCAGAGGAAGTCTGGAAGATCGTGACGCTGTCGTTGCGGCGGCAAGGGGATGCGACCTGGTATTTCATGTCGCCGCCAAAGCCGGTATCTGGGGAAGTTACCACGATTTCTACCAGGCCAACGTGGCCGGCACCGGACATGTCATCGCCGCCTGCCTGAGCAACGGCATCAGCAGACTGGTCTACACCAGCTCTCCCAGCGTCGTCTTCGACGGCAGCGATGTGGAAGGGGGCAACGAGTCTCTCCCCTACCCGGAGTTTTATGAAGCCAACTACCCGGCCACCAAGGCACTGGCCGAGCAACTGGCGCTGGCAGCCAACTCGCCAGAGCTGGCAGTAACAGCCCTGCGCCCGCATCTGATCTGGGGCCCCGGCGACAACCATCTGGGACCGCGCATCATCGCCAAAGGGCGCGCCGGAAAACTGCGCCGCATCGGTAGCCGTCCCAACCTGGTGGACACGGTGTATGTAGACAATGCCGCCCGCGCCCATCTCCAGGCCGCGGATATGCTTTCTCCCGGCAGCAGCGTGGCGGGAAAGTGCTATTTCATCAGCAATGGCGAGCCGTTACCGCTCTGGGACATGGTAAACCGTATCCTCGCCGCCGCAGATGTCCCACCGGTAACCCGCAGCATTTCGCCGAAACTGGCCTTCGCCATCGGCTGCATCTGCGAGGGAATCTGGAGCCTGTTCCGGCTTTCCGGCGACCCCCCCATGACCCGCTTTGTCGCCCACGAGCTTGCCACTTCCCACTGGTTCGATATCAGCGCCGCCCGGCGCGACTTCGGCTACACCCCCGAGATTTCCATCGACGAAGGTTTAGTGCGGCTGCGCCGGTCGCTGCAAAATCCCCCTGCATGAAACCATCTCCTCTGCCGCTTGACGGCGAAGTGCACCTGTATTGCCTGAACCTGCCGCACGATGCCTCCAAGCTGACCGGTTATGGATGTCTTCTTTCTGAAGCGGAAACGAAACGGGCGGGTTTACTGAAAAGTGAGCTGGTTACAAGCCGCTTTATTGCCGGACGGGGAATACTGCGTACCATACTGGGCGCGTATCTCGATGTTGACCCTGCAGACGTGAAGCTTGCCACGGGAGAACACGGCAAACCGTACCTTGCGGATGGTACGAAGGATCTTCGTTTCAACCTGTCACACGTGGATGATCTGCTGGTTCTGGCCGTTGCCGCCGGTTTAGAGGTGGGTATTGATATTGAGAAAATTGCAGCAGGCAAACCTGTTCATGATATTGCTCGTTTGGCGTTTTCCCGGCAGGAGCAGGAAGTGCTGCTTGCCATGCCTGCGTCACGGCAGATCCAGGCTTTTTACCGCTGTTGGGTCCTCAAGGAAGCCTGTCTGAAAGCCTGCGGCAGCGGGTTTTCTTTACCAGGCAGCAGTTTTGATATGCCGTTGATTTTTGAGCCAATGGTGAAACTCATTAACTGCAATCAGACGTTCTGGCATGTCCGGGATATTGAGGTGCCCGAAAAATACTGCGCCGCGCTGGCAGTTGAAGCACGCGGTGGTTCTCCGTCTCTACCAGAAATTGTTTGGTGTGTTCCGAATGGAAAACTGGCTGATAACACCTGAAGCATCTTATCAGCGGGCCAACTTAAACTGCGCGATTTTTCGATACAATGTATTCCTGCCGATCCCCAAAGACCTGGCCGTTTCAGTAATACTCCAATGATGCAGATTCAATGTTCTTTTAATAGTATCAGCCTCCGACTCCTTAAGCCCCCCACTGATAGCTGAAACCATCCCTTTTTGCCGCATATCCGAAAGCACTGCCTCCTCAATGCCGTGCAGCGCATAAAGCAGTCGATCATATTCCGGATTTTTGAGTGACTCAAAAACAGTGCTGCTGCGAGACCGCTCCAGAAAACGCTCACTTGCCAGCAGAAAATCCGTTGCATCTGGTTCCTGTAACGTCATAGCGTTCGCCGAAATCGCGGCGCCGGTCTGAAACCGGTCGTTAAGATGGTTTGGTAAAATCGTGTCATCCTGGCACATCACCACGGCCCGTCGCATGACATTGGCCAGCTCACGAATGTTGCCGGGCCAGTTGTAGCTTTGCAATAGACGCAACGCTCCAGGTGACAGATTTGCCTTCGGATTGAACTGCCGGGCAAAGTGAGCTGCAAGCAGCGGAACATCCTCGCTTCGTTGATGAAGGGAAGGAATCTCAAGGCGGACAACATTAAGACGGTAGTACAGGTCTTCCCGAAAGGTTTTCTCCCGGATGGCCTCTTCCAGATTAACATTGGTGGCGGCTATCACCCTTACATCGGTTTTTATCGTCCGTTCTCCGCCGACCCGCATGAATTCGCCGGTCTCCAGCACCCGTAACAACTTCACCTGGATCATCGGACTGGCATCGCCGATCTCATCAAGCAGCAGAGTACCATGATTGGCCAGTTCAAAAATGCCGCGCCGGGTCTGGTTAGCGCCGGTAAATGCGCCTCGCTCGTGACCGAACAGCTCACTTTCCAGCAGATTTTCCGGCAGAGCTCCGCAGTTTATCGGAATAAATGCCCCTTCGGCACGGGTCGAGGCCGCGTGGACAAAACGGGCCAGAACCTCTTTACCAGTGCCGGTTTTACCTTGAATCAACATGGTGATGTTCTTACCGGCCACCTTGTAGGCCAGCGACACCAGTCGCTGCATAAGGGGCGAACTGCCAACCTGAAAGCCAACTGCAGCGGCAACTTCGGCCCATTCCTCCTTGACCTGCCCCGCTTTCCGTTGAGGATCACCGTGGGCTACAGCCCGGCTGATCAACGTTTCAATTTCACCAATATCGTCGAATGGTTTCTCCAGGTATTCATACGCGCCCTGCTGCATGGCTGTTACCGCTGTCTTAACGGTGCTGTAGCCGGTCATGATGATGACCTCGCAAGCTGGCTGCCTTGCCTTGATCTCCTTCAACAGCATCAGTCCGTCGGTGTCCGGTAGCTTGAGATCAACCATGGCCACGCTGAACCGGGATTCGGTCAGGGCGCGCAACGCTTCAGGTTCATTGGTGGCGGTGGTCACCTCATACCCTTTTTTCGTCAGTAGACGGCGGAAAAAAGTGCAGATGTCCGTTTCGTCATCGATAATCAATATCCGGATTTGCGACATGGATTCCTCCCCTCCGACAACCTTCCCTCATCTTCACCCTTCACCCTTTCATGCCTGGTCAATGGGCAGGATCAGGGCAAAGGTGCTGCCCTGATCAGGTGTGCTTGCTACTTCGATGGTCCCGTTATGTGACTCGGCAATTCCCAGGCTGACCGAAAGGCCAAGGCCGGTTCCCTTGGTAGCTTCCTTGCTGGTGTAGAACGGCGTAAATATTTTTGCCAGATTTTCAGGTTGTATACCAATACCGTTGTCGGTAACACTGAGCACAGCAAACCTCTGCCCGTTCTTTATCTGTAGTTCCGTTGCAATTTCAATGGTCTTTTCCTGGCGTTCCACTTCCGTCAGGGCATCCCTGGCGTTGATCAAAAAGTTGGTAAGTACCTGCTGTATCTGGGGACCGTTAGCGCTGAGGCGCGGAAGGTCCTCGGTAAGATGCTCGGTAATCGTAATCTGACTCCGGTTGATCTGATATTTGATCATGCCGAGCACCAGTCGGGCTTCGGCGTTCAGATCGATTTCCGTTGCCGGTTGCTGATCCTGCCGGGAAAATGTCAGCAGATTCTGGATAATCCGTTTGCAGCGCAACCCGGAATTGACGATGTCATCCAGCTCCTCGGCTTGCTCCGGTTGTCCCGCTTCCTGCAGTTCCCTGGCAACCAGCTGGGCAGTGCCGATGATGACGGTCATCGGGCTGTTCAGCTCATGTGCAACACCGGCGGCCATCTCGCCAAGAGCAGCCAGTTTGGCTGTCTGCACTAGCCTGCCCTCCATTTTGATTTTTTCGGTCACATCTTTAAGAATAATGGTTACGGCTGAGAGCAGCCTGTCTTCAGTAAAAACCGGATAGTAGGACAGATCCAGCACCAGCCCGGATTCCGTCTGCCAGCGCTGGTACACCGGCTGCCCGCTTCGCTGCACCTCCTGGATGGGGCAATCCGGGCAGGGTTCCGTGCGGCCATGCAGCTTGGCAAAGCATTTCCTGCCGAGCGCCTTGTTCCAGAAATCCTGCATTTCAGCGGGCAGTCTGCCGTTGTGGAGCAGAACATTGTAGTCGGTATCGATCAGCATGATCGGATCGGTCACTGCCATGAAGGTGGATTCCCATTCATCCTTGGCTCGCGACACCTGCTTGTAGAGGCGCGCGTTCTGGATGCTGATCGACAGCTGGTCGGTCAGGTGCTGCACAAAACTCAGGTCTGCTTCATCGTAGCATTCAGCTTTGGCACTGCCGACGATCAGGGCGCCGATGACCTCATCACGTTTGAACATGGGGGTTATTGCCAGCGACCTGAGCGGCCCCGGATAAGCCGGGTTGATCAGTATGTGGCTGAGTTCCTCTGGTGGCAGATTAAAGATGTCAGCTTTTTTTTCCTGAATAACCTTGAGGGACGGGGAATGGGCGGGAAAATCGTCGATCCGGCAGAAGTCGCGTGGCATGAGCGCTTTAAGGATCAGCCCGCTGCTTTTTATCGCCACAAGGCCGAGAAAATCACAGGGGAGTGCCTGGGGGAGATTGGCGAACGCCCGCTCGACAATATCGGCGATCGACATGTCGATATTAATGTCCCGTGACAGTTGATGCAGGATCTCCAGGCGTCCATTTTGTTTCAGCACTTCCTGGTTCCGCTTTTTCAACTCCACATAGTAGTTGAGCTTCGACGAATCGACGCCGGTCAGCTGTTCAAGCAGTTTTTCTCTCTGATCCACGGCTGTTTCCTTGCTCAACGGAAATTACATGCATTTCCGGAAAATTCCTTCAATATCCTCTCGGGATGCCGCGCGCGGGTTGGTCACCAGGCAGGCGTCTTTCAGCGCGTTTTCGCTCAAGAGCGGAATGAACTCCGCGGCCAGTCCAAGATTGCCCAGCCCTTTTGCCAGGCCGATATCGCTGATCAGCTGCCTCACCGCAACCACCGCCCGTTCCGCTGCCGCCATGACTGACAGCCCGGTTATGTTTTCGCCCATCGCCTCGGCAATATCCCGGAACTTTTCGGGGCACGCGCTCAGATTGTACTCCATGACAAAGGGGAGAATCGCGGCATTGGTTTCGCCGTGATGCTGATCGATCAGGCCGTCCACCTGATGGGTCATGGCATGGGTGGCGCCGAGGATGGCGTTGGAAAACGCCAGCCCTGCGGTCAGGCTCGCCATGGACATGTTGGTGTTCGCCTCCATGTCATGACGGTTGGACACCGCCTGTCGAAGGTTGCGGGAAGCCAGGTTGATTGCTTTCAAGGCATGGATGTCGGTCAGCGGTGTTGCGGCCAGCGATACATAGGATTCGACGCCGTGGGTGAACGCGTCTATTCCGGTGGCAGCGGCCAGTTTGCTGTCCATGGTCTGGACCAGTTCCGGATCGACGATGGCAATATCCGGCACCAGCGACTTGGAGATGATCGACATTTTAAGTTTCCGGGCCGTATCGACAATGATGGCGAACTGGCTCACCTCCGAGCCGGCTCCAGCAGTGCTCGGTGCGATGACCATGGGGGGGAGGGGATGGCTGATCCTGTTAATTCCCTCGTAATCCTGTAACACCCCGCCGTTGGTGGCCAGAATGGCAATCGCCTTGGCAACATCGGTAGGACTGCCGCCGCCCACCGCCACGATGCCATCGCAGCCGGATTCCCGGTAGCGCCGTGCGCCTTCGGTTACCTCGCAATCTTTCGGGTTGGTGGTCAGCGAGGAAAATATCTCCGTTTCAAGTCCGGCGGCATGCAGGTAATGCACTGCCTGATCGACCCACCCCGCCTTGATCACTCCCGCATCGCTGACGAGAAATACCTTTGAGGCGCCGATGCGGATAACGCTCTCGCCGAGTTGGCTCAGGGACCCCCGGCCGAAGATGATCTCGGGGGCGACGAACTTGCTGATGTTCATGGTTACTCCTTGCCGGTGTGGTGACTGTTCAGGATGGTGTTCCATTTTAGGGCCATGTGCGCCGGAATGGAACAGTTTTGTTGCTGGAGCTATCTGTTCGCTTTATCTCTGTGATCGATGCCGAGTGCGGTCAGACCGGCTTTCAGGTCAGCCATGGCTGCCTGAAGCAGAGGTGCCAGTGCCGCTTCGTCCTGCCCGGTCGCGTTGAGAGTGATGTCGAGTTCGCTGTTTTCATCGATGGTGGCGGCCAGGGATTTGATGTACACGGCCGGATGATCGTTCGCCACCCTGCTGAGTACCGGTTCCATCAGCGACTCGTCGTTGCACTGGACCGTTATGGTCCGGAGCAGGGAGAGGCCGCTTTTGAAGGTAGTCCGGAGAAACGGCTGGAGTGAGGTCGTGAAGATTCCTTTCAGTTCCGACGGGACGCCGGGGAGGCAGATGATGGTGGTCGAACCGCTTTCAATCATGACCGCCGGAGCGGTGCCGACCGGGTTGTGGAGCGGATGGGCGCCTGCCGGAAACCAGGCCATTTTTTCCCGCGCCGGATTGAGACCACCCTGGCTGAGAGAGCCCTGTGCAGCCAGCTCATCGTAACGGTCGCGAATCATCATCAGGGCAGCGTCGTGGGGGGCCAGCTTGCGGTCAAGCCCCTGAGCCAGGGCCTCAAGGGTCAGGTCGTCGGCGGTGGGGCCGAGTCCGCCGGAGGTGATGATCACCCGTGGCGCCCGGACGAGCGCAGCCCGGATCTCGTCCGCGATGACCGGAGCCGTATCGCGCAGCAGCGTCGCCCGGACCACCTGCCCGCCAAGAGCGTTGAGTTCGCGGCAGAGCCAGTGGGTGTTGGTATCCTGAATCTCGCCGATAAGCAATTCGTTGCCGATGATGAACAGTTCTACGGTGAGCGGTGTTGTCATGTGTGCGGCTCCTTTATAATTCGCTGCTAGTCCCTTCTCCCTCAGGGAGAAGGTGGCCGAAGGCCGGATGAGGGGGCAGCCGTGCAGCATAAGCCAACACTTGTCCCCCTCACCCTAGCCCTCTCCCTCATGGAGAGGGGACTGTTTGATCACAAAAACGGAAGAATAGTACCAACCAGATTTTTTTACTCAGGTTAATTCACTGCACCGGTGAGGTACGTATTAATCGCCGACGCAACCTGCTTGCCGTCACCCATGGCGAGGATGACCGTGGCTCCGCCGCGCACGATGTCACCGCCGGCAAAGACGCCGGGAATGCTGGTGACGCCGGTGTCATCCACCGCAATATTGCCCCATTTGTTAAGCTTCAGATCCGGGGCGGTGGCGGTCAGGAGCGGGTTGGCGCCCGTGCCTGCCGCGTTCACCACCACATCTACCGCTATATCATGCTCGGAACCGGCCACGGGTACCGGCTTGCGCCGCCCCGATTCATCCGGCGGTCCCAGCTCCATGCGCTGACAGCGGAGCGTTGCCGCCCATCCTTCCTTGTTGCCGATGATCGCCAGGGGGGCGGTCAGCATGACGAATTCGACCCCTTCCTCCTTGGCGTGTTTGATCTCTTCCACCCTGGCAGGCATCTCTGCTTCGCTGCGGCGATAAATGATCATGGCATGCTCCGCGCCCAGTCGGCGCACGGTGCGGACGCAGTCCATGGCCGTATTGCCGCCACCGATGACTGCGACCCGGCGCCCGGGAATAATGGGCGTGGCCGAGCCGGGGGTGCGTCCCGCCTCCATCAGGTTGACGCGGGTAAGCAGTTCGTTGGCCGAATACACCCCCTTCAGGTTTTCTCCGGGGATGTTGAGCATGGTCGGCAGACCTGCGCCATTGGCAATGAAGACCGCATTGAAGTCATCAGATAGCTGGGCGAGCGTCAGGGTCTTGCCGATGATGACATTGCATTCGATCGTTACCCCCAGGTCAAGCAGGCGTGCTACTTCGGTGTCGATAATGTCTTTAGGGAGGCGAAATTCTGGAATGCCGTAACGGAGCACACCGCCGGTGTCATGGAGCGCCTCGAAAATGGTAACTGCGTGCCCGTGACGGGCCAGTTCCCCTGCGGCGGTCAGGCCGGCAGGCCCGCAGCCGACGATGGCGACGCGTTTGCCGCTGGCGGGAGGAAGTTGTTCGCGGGGAAGTTCTGAAGCATTGGCCATGGCCCAGTCGGCCACGAAACGCTCCAGATAGCCGATGGCAACCGCGTCCCCCTTTACGCCGCAGACGCACTGCGCCTCGCACTGGGTTTCCTGGGGGCAGACACGGCCGCAGACCGCGGGAAGGGCATTGTCACCCTGCAGAATACGGGCTGCCTCGGGAAGGTTTTCAGCGGCCAGGGCGCTGATGAACTCCGGAATTGAAACTCCGACCGGACACCCGTTTACGCAGGGGCGATGCTTGCACTGAATGCAGCGCTGTGCCTCCCGTACCGCCTGATCGTAGCCGAGGCCCAGGTTGACCTCGTCGAACGTGCGGCTCCGAACCTCTGCCTCGCGTTCCGGCATATGTACGCGGGGTATGGCCAGACGATCTTTGACACTGAGCGTCTCACGCGGTGCCTCACAGGTCAGACGGCACTCGTCGGCGGCATGACGCGCCAGTTCCTCAAAGTTGCGATAAGTCGTGAGGCGGTCGGACAGGCTGTCAAAATCCACCAGATGGCCGTCGAACTCCGGGCCGTCCACGCAGGCGAATTTTGCGACACCGCTGACCACGACCCGGCAGCCGCCGCACATGCCGGTGCCGTCGATCATGACCGGGTTGAGGCTGACGACCGTTTCAATGCCGTGGGGACGGGTCAGTTCTGCCACTGCCCGCATCATCGGCACCGGGCCGACCGCCACCACCAGCTGTGGGGCACGCTCCGGATCGGCAATCAGGTCAGCCAGTTCGGCGGTTACAAACCCTTTGCGCCCGACGCTGCCGTCTTCGGTGGTGATACGGACCGATTCGGAAAGCGCCGCCAGTTCATCGGCCAGAATGATGTACTGGCTTGAGCGGCCGCCGATGATGGTGGTCACCTGGTTGCCTGCCGCAGCCAATGCCTTGACCAGCGGATAGAGTACCGCCGTGCCGACACCGCCGCCGACGCAGGCTACCCGCCCCCGCTTTTCTATGTGGGTCGGCTGCCCTAGCGGCCCGGCCACATCGCGGATGAATCCCCCTTGCGGAATGGCAACGATCTTGCGGGTGGATGCCCCGATCGCCTGAATAAAGAGGGTGATGGTACCGGAGAGCGGGTCGGCATCGCCGATAGTAAGGGGAATCCGTTCGTCGCCCTGGTCGGCGCGGACGATGACAAACTGCCCCGCCTTGCGCGCAGCAGCCACCCGTGGCGCCTGAACCACCATGCGGTGGAGATTCGGTGCAAGGATATCGTTACTGAGTACTTTAAACATGTGTCTCTACCTCTCTGATGAGATTATTTGTTGATTTGTCTAGATTCACAGACAACCCCCCTTAATCCCCCCTTGTCAGGGGGGAGACTTAAGCTCCTCCCCTGATAAGGGGAGGCGGGGAGGGGTTGGCTCTAATCAAGACAACGAAAAACTCCGGAACTCCAGAGGCAACTGCCGCATGGTTCCGTATTGGCGTAACAGTCCTGTTCAAAGCCGTCATCCCGGACCAGGTCGCACGGGGAACTGTTGCAGTCTGAACAGGAGGGGTAGTTGTGGCGCAGGACGTTTTCCCGGTACGAGCGGAACGAGTCGCTGTTCCAGATGTCCTCTGCCCTGTCCGCAGCAACAGTGCCGAAAACCCGCGGCTGTACGGGGTGCTGCCAGCCGTTGGCAAACGAATGGCAGGTATGCCAGAGCTGATAGCAGGGGTGCATGGCGCCGTCGTGGGAGATGAATGCCGCGCCCTGCTCGACAAAGCCGCAGCTGCGGTTCCCGCGCGGCACTATTTCCGGAAGACTCAGATGAAGACCGGTCTGACGGGCGATGTCACGGGCCTGTCCAAATACGTTGTCAACCGCCTCTATTCTGGCATAGTCCATGGCAAAAAGCCGCTTCAGGTCGAGGGGGATGCCCCGGTTCCGGGCGTCAGACTTCATAATTTCGACAAAATTCAGGACACGGTTTTCCTCGGGACTTCTCCGGTATTTCCAGAGCAGCTCGAAATTCCGGGCAATTTTTACCCCGGCAAGCTCTGCCTTGCTGTTCCAGGCATGGTACAGGGAATGCGCCTCATCGCTGCAGGTGTCATAGGCGCATTGGCCGAGATGCTGTTCATTGTACGGGTGGAGGTGCGAGACGATGGCAAAGGTTGCTCCCCGTTCCGCTGCCCAGCTGAGTGCCGCCGGCAGTTCTTCCAGGTTGTCGCGCATGACGACGTACTCCACTCCGACCTGAAGATCCGGACGAGAACAGAGGTCTTTGGCTGCGCTGATGGCCGAGAGCGCACGTTCAAGGTCATGCAGGTAGCCACCGGCACGGATGGAGCTGAACGTCGAAGGGGTTACGCCATCCATCGAAAGGCATATTTTATCAAGTCCGGCAGCAACAAGCGTTGTGGCACGTAGGTTGTTAAGAAGCAGACCGTTGCTCTGAAAGCCGATCCATCCGTGGTCAGGCATCAGCTTTTTTGCCGTGGCAATATAGATTTCCAGATGCGGATTGAGCAGCGGTTCTCCGATCCCGTTCAGCACCAGCGCGTCGAGGTGCGGAAATATCTCTTTCAGGGCGGCAAAGGTGTCAGGCTCCAGATCTCCGTCAGCGTTGCCCCCGCTCCGGTTCTGTTTTGGGCACATGACGCAGTTCAGGTTGCAGCGGCTGGTGGTTTCAACAAACAGTTTCGATGGATACTCCCGGAAAGCCGGGGCTATCGATGGTTCTGTTACATCGCTTTGTGCAGATAAGAGTCCGGACATTTATTCTCCATAGGATGATGTAAAATCAACCCCCCTCAATCCCCCCTTGTCAGGGGGGAAGCGTTTAAGCCTCCCCTGATAAGGGGAGGTTTGGAGGGGTTGGGTTGAAAAATGTTACCTAAGCCCCTCGGCAACCACTTCGGCAATATCCTTAACCATGACATTGCCTGCTCCTTCGTCTTTCAGTGCATCGCCGAACATGGTCATGCAGTAGGGGCAGGAAACGCAGATCGTATCCGGTTTTGTCCGCAGTGCTTCCGCTGCCCGCTCCCGGTTGATTCTCGTGCCGGTGTGCTCCTCCAGCCACATGCGACCGCCGCCGGCACCGCAGCAGAATGAGTTGTTCCGGCTGCGTTCGAACTCTTGCGGCGCCTGGCCGGTGGCGGCGGTGATCACGTCGCGCGGGGCCTGATAGATGTCGTTGTGCCGTCCCAGATAACAGGAGTCGTGGAACAGGATCGTGCCGAAGTCACGAGCCGTTCCATCCAGCTTCAGCCGCCCTTCCTGCATCAGCCGGTTGATAAGTTCGGAATGGTGGATGACCTCCAGCTCCAGCCCGTACTGACGGTAATCGTTCGCAAGCGTGGTGAAGCAGTGAGGACAATGGGTAATTACTTTGGTTACGCCGCGTTCCTGGAACATCTGCACGTTTTCCCGGGCCAGACGGTCGAAAGCGAACTCGTTGCCGAGACGGCGCAGGCTGTCTCCGCAGCATTTCTCGTCACGCCCGAGCACGCCCCAGGAGACGCCGGCAGCGTCCAGGATGGCAGCCAGTGCCACGGTGACCTGCTTGCTGCGTGAGTCAAAGGCCCCGGCGCAGCCGACGTAGAAAAGATATTCAGTCTTGCCCGCTTCGAACGGCCTCACTTCCCGTTGAGCACTCCATTTGCTCCGTTCGGTCGGGGCAATGCCCCATGGATTGCTGCGCCCCTCGATGTTCTCGAACAGACTTAACAGCTCCACCGGAAAACGCGCCTCCATCTCCACCAGATGGCGCCGCATCTTGATGATTTTCGGCATCTGTTCGATAAGGACCGGGCAGGCTTCCATGCAGGCTCCGCAGGTAGTGCAGGACCAGAGCGATGCCGCACTGCTTGCCCGTTCGTCCGTGTCATGAATGAGCGGCACCTCTGCTGCTTCCCCACTTTTCAAAAGCCGGGCGTTGGCCAGCAGATTGGCCTTGATGGCATGCACAACCAGACGCGGATTGAGCGGTTTGCCGGTTGCGGCGGCCGGACAGGCGTTCTGGCAGCGCCCGCATTCGGTACACGAGAAGGAATCCAGCAGGTCCTTCCAGGTGAACTCCTCGACACTCCCGGCCCCGAAGCGGTTTCCGGCGGTGAATTCTTCGCGCGGCTGGGTGTTGGAGCGTTCCAGATTATGGAAAAAACAGTTGGGGATAGCGGTCAGGATGTGCATGTGCTTGCTGTAGGGGAGGTAATTCATAAACGCCAGCAGCACGGCCGCATGGAGCCACCAGCAGATCAGAGCGATCAGGTGGAGCGTAGCCGTGTCAAACGGTGAAAACAGGGCGGCGACAGTGCGGGAGACCGGCATGTAAGAGGCGGTGCTCTCGGTCCCCTGTGCGATTTCGGCGCCATGCATACCGAAAAACGCGAGCATGAGCAGGGCGATCATGCCGAGTATGGCAAAGGCCTCGCCGGTTCGGGCTCCGTCGTAGGGTGGCGCGACAATCCGGCGCACGACGGCGACGGCAATAGCTGACAAGGCCAGGAATGATACCAGGTCGAAAACCAGCGCTGATGCTCCATACATGGCAGGAGGCAGCAGGGACAGGCTGATGCCGGGAAAAATGCCGTGAAGAAGGAACTCGCCATTGGCAACGGCAAGGATCAGGAACGCCCAGAAAATGACGGCATGGTTGATGCCGAAACGACGGTTCAGCACCCGCTTCTGGGCGAATGCATTGTGCAGAGCCGCAGCGATGCGGGCACCGGTGTTGCTGAAGCGGTCATCGTCTGTTCCGAGCGTGACCAGTCCCAAACGCCGGTAGCAGCTCCAGGCGAACAGGGTGAGAGAGGCAATGAGCAGTGGTGTGAAGATTATGTGAGTAGCGGGCATAAAAAACCTCATAATGTAGTTGTGGCGAACCAACCACCCTCAGTCCCCCCTTATCAGGGGGGAAGCCTTTAAGCCTCCCCTGATAAGGGGAGGTTTGGAGGGGTTAAAAATGGAACTAATCCGGTTGTGTTTTCAGCTCACGTATCTGCCTGATCATCTCCGGTATCACCTGAAACAGGTCGCCGACGATGCCGTAGGTGGCTACCTCGAAGATCGGGGCTTCTTTGTCGCGGTTGATGGCGATGATCACGTCAGAATCCTGCATTCCCACCAGGTGCTGGATGGCACCCGAGATGCCGCAGGCAATATAAATCTTTGGCCGCACGGTTTTGCCGGTCTGCCCCACCTGCCGATCCTGGGGGAGCCAGCCGGCGTCAACGGCGCTACGCGAGCCGCCAATTACCCCGCCAAGCTCGTTGGCAAGCTCGTGAAGCAGACTGAAGTTGTCTTTCGACATCAGGCCGCGCCCGCCGGAAACGATGAACTCGGCCCCGGCAAGATCGATGTCATCGGAACCATTTTTTTCCCGGATTATTTCAAGCACTTTGGTAAAGATATTTTTTTCATTCGGGGCAAAACTGTCTCGGACAATCTCACCTGAGGTGTTGTCACGTTTTTCCGGAAGCGGCATCACCTGGGGACGAACCGTGGACATCTGGGGGCGGAAACGATCACACATGATGGTGGCCATGATGTTGCCGCCGAACGCGGGACGGGTCTGCATCAGGTTGCCCTTGTCGTCGATGCCCAGGCCGGTGCAGTCAGCCGTGAGACCTGTTTTCATGCGGGTCGCAACCGCGCCAGCCAGGTCGCGCCCCATGCCGCTCGCTCCCATCAGCACGATCTCCGGTTTGTGCCTGTCGATCAGGTGACAACAGGCATCCAGGTATGGTTCAGTGCGGTAATGGTGGTACACCGGATGGTCGAGAAGGTAGGCCCGTACCGCCCCATAGGTGAAGGCCTCCCGGCACAGCTGCTCAACCTTGTCTCCGATAACCACGGCACACAGCTCGACCCCCAGGGTGCGAGCCAGTTCCGCGCCCGCCCCCATGAGTTCCCAGCTGACCCGGGCCGCTTCTCCTTCGCTCTGCTCGACGAAGACCCAGACATTCCGGTATCCGGCGATCAGCTCGCGCCGTTTCTTTTCATCCTCATCGATCTCATCGACGGGGAGTGCTCCCTGCTTTTCCCATGCGGCAAGGAGGGTAAGCTCCTCCTGGGTGTAGAAGATCTCCAGGGCGCTGCCAGGGCAGGCTTTAACGCACTTGACGCAGCCGATACATTTTTCCAGAACGATCTGTGGTTCCCCGGACTCGCTCATCTCTATGCCGTTCACCGGGCAGATGCTCTGGCAGCGGGCGCCGCAGGCGATGCACTTCCCTTCGACGAGGCGGACCTTGCCGCGCGGTTTCTTCAATGGTTTGTTTGTTTCGCTCATGTCATTCCTTTCAGACTGCCAGCATGTCTGTGGCAATTAGACGTTCAATCAGCATCCTCGTCGTTCCGGCCGGATCGCCCAGGCCGTCGCCCAGCATCTCCCCTGCTGCCCGTTCCGGTGAGAAGATTTTGCTCACCCAGGTGGGTGATCCCTTGAGGCCGATGGTGTT
>Ga0154471_181_pt1 | contig 41757 bp, 29 predicted proteins | sample RifGroC2_FD_115950 | JGI IMG/M metagenome (GOLD analysis project Ga0154471, IMG submission 115950) | Geobacteraceae bacterium GWC2_53_11
GGCGCCTATCTGGTGAAACTGCCGGTAGCGCCCCTTTTGCGGCCTCTCATAGCGGAACATCGGGCCGAGGTAATATAATTTTGCCACCGGATCCTGCGCGTACAGCTTATGCTCGATAAACGCACGCATGACACCGGCGGTTCCTTCCGGACGGAGCGTGACGCTGTTCTCGCCTTTGTCGGTAAAGGTATACATCTCTTTCTCGACAATATCGGTCGCATCGCCGATTGAACGGCAGAACAACTCGGTCTTTTCCATAACGGGAACGCGGATTTCACCAAAACCGTTCAATTCGAAAACCCGGCGGGCAGTCTCTTCAATATACTGCCAGCGACCGGATTCATCAGGGAGAATATCATTGAAACCTTTAACTGCTGTAAGTGCCACAATTCACCTCAAAAAATTGATACAAGAAACATCACATCCAGCAAACGGATCAGTCCTGATCCGGTACGACCTGCACTCTCTGCACGCAGTTTTTTCCGGAGGTCTTGCCGGAATACATGGCTTTGTCGGCCATCTCAAGCAGGGTATCTTTAGATGCCGTATCGTCGGGACAACAGGCATAACCGATGCTGCAGGTCAACCGTATGACCTGCCCTTCAGTTCCGGTAAAATGATGGGCTTCAACCTGCCTGCGAATACGTTCGGCGACAAGTTCAGCCGTCACACAGGTGGTTTCCACCAGAATGGCGGTATATTCATCGCCGCCGTAACGGATAACGATATCAACATCACGAACCGATTTTTTTATCAGAGCTCCGAATTCAGCCAAAACCCGGCTGCCGACAAGGTGACCGTGGACATCGTTTACCTGCTTGAACGAATCAACATCGATAAACAGAACCGCCAGATGCGACGCATACCTCTCTACACGCTTCATTTCCCGTTCGAGGGCAATGTCGAGATAGCGATGATTATACAGACCGCTCACATCATCTATAAAGAGGAGATCCTTTGCCTGTGAATACGTTTCCGCATTTTCGAAAGCATTGAGTGACTGATCAATCAGGAAATGGATATTTTTCCTGAAGGCATCAATATCGGGAAGTGAATGTGTGTTTGAATTGAGCAACACGATCATGCCGGTCGGTGTTGAACCACTGATAACCGGAATCAGGAATGCGCTCGAGAATCCTTCGGCAGCAAATTGAGCTGAGAGATCGACATGCTGAATTGAAAATTCCAGTTCTGATGCATCCGTAAGTCTGCTGGAAATTACTTCCAGAAGAGACTTGCCCAGATCCGGAGTTATGCCCTTGGCAACTTTGAGCTCAAACGCCGCAGCTCCCATAAAGAAACCGAGAGCATGACTGAATCCGGCTTCCCGGGCAATAGCTTCAACAAGAAGATGATACAAATGTTCCCGATCCAGGCAACCGGCAATTGCCTGGCAGGCTCTGAATAATGCCAGCATGTTCTTCAGTTCCTGGTTCTCATCCAGAAGACGGCGCTGCTGAATACACTGGGCAACCGAATGCTTGAACTCATCCGGGTTGACCGGCTTGATGAGATAGTCGCGGGCGCCGTGTTTCAGGGCAAAAATTGCCGATTCCAGATTTGCATTTCCGGTAACCATGATGACATCAACATCAGGATGGTCTTCGCGAACCCGTGACAGGATTTCAAGGCCGCTGATATCGGGCATCACCAGATCGGTAATCACCAGAGAGTATTGACCGTTGGCAAGCATCTCAAGACCATCACTGCCGCATGAGGCTGTCTCAACCTGATATCCTTCAGCCTGCAACAGGTTGGAAAACATTTCCCGGAAAAAACGGTCATCTTCAACTAACAGGATCGTATCCATGTAACGTCTTCCGATATAGGAAATTGAACAAATTTTATCTCATATATGTACTCCATTTTCCGGTATGGAGTCAATGTCATTCGGGTTTGTAGGCATTTGAAACTGTCCAGCCATCACCATCCGTAACAATGTCAATCGTCCCGTCACGATCAGTACGGTAGAGAGGTATTTTTTTCGATTCCAGCAGTTCAACTGTTTGCGGTGAAGGAAGTCCGAAGCGATTTCCGGCACCTGCGGAAATGACAGCCAATTCAGGATGAACCCGCTTGAGAAATTCTTTCGACGTTGAGAAACGGCTGCCATGATGTCCGACCTTAAGAACGGTGGAGTGCAGTTCATAACCACCGGAAATCAACCGCCGTTCGGCCTCAAAACCCGCATCAGCGCAAAAGATCATACTGAATGAACCGTAACTGAGACGAAACACGAGCGACTGTTCATTGACGCTGGATTCGTCACTGCCTGCCGCCCGGCGGCCTGACCCGGACGGTGAAAGCACCGTAATAACGACAGGTCCCGGAAGCGTAACAACATCCCCTGTTGCAAGGGTACGCTGCGGAATCTGCTTCATATCAAGCTCTCTCCGTAGTTCCGTTGATACATCCGGACCGCTCCAAAACTCGTCAACCGTAAAGTTCTTTATAACAAAAGGAAGCCCGCCGCTATGATCAGGGTGATCGTGGGTGGCTATCACCCTGTTGATATGACCTGCATGCAGAACCCCAAGCGCGGGTGCAAGGACCCTCTGACCAAAGTCGTGACCGGTATCATGCAGATAGCCGCCGCCATCCACAAGCAGAGTAGAACCATCAGGAAGACGTATCAGCATCGATTCGGCCTGACCGACGCTGAGCATCGTAATATGAAGGCGGCCGTCTGTCATGTTTGCCGCGTGTATATGCAGCGCAAAAGCGGTGACCGGTATCAAGACCCCGGACGCGGCAAGAAGAAGCCTGCTCCGTAAAAAAGTCATACAGAACATCAGCATCAAAAAAAAGAGCATATCCCAACCGGTGATACCGTAAAAGGAGATAACCGGGAGAGAGGTACACCAGATAATAAACACGTTGGAGAGGGCGATCAGTGTAGCGGAGGGCCAAAGCAAAAGCGGAGCAACAGGCGGAAAGAGCAACACAAACGGCAAAGCAATGAACCCGGTAAGTACGGCGCCGTATCCAAGAAGAGGCACGACGATGAAGTTGGTCAAGATTCCGTTGAGCGAAGCAACCTTGAAGATAAACAGCACCGGAAGCAGCGTTACACATGTAGCCGCGGCAGATGCGGCGGTAAACTGGATCAAACTGCGTAACCAGAGCGAGGTTACAGTTGCAGTAAGCCTCATAATCAATGGAACCGCAATCAGTATTCCCCACAACGAGATGAATGAAAGCTGAAACGACACATCAAAGAGCGTCGGCGGATTACCGGCAACCAGAAAAAACGCCGCAAGCAGAAGAGTATTGATTGAATCCCGCTCCCGCTCAGCAAAAAGTGCAGCTGCAAAAACCGTCAACATGATAACCGAACGGGCGGTCGCCGGTGCGGAACCGGTCAAAAACAGATAGGCGACCATTGCGGGAACAGCTACCAACAGCGCAATCCGGCGAACATTCCAGTAAAGCGCCGGATATTCAAAACGGGTAAGAAACCAGATAACCAGAACCGTTATGAACGCTGCAATAATGCCGACGTGAAAACCGGAAATCGACAGGATATGATTAACGCCCGCTCTGGTATACGCTTCGGCAAGATCACGGGGGATTCTTCGTTGATCACCGATCAGCAGAGCCGTCAGCACGGAAGATACCCTTTCATCAGCAATCGAAGTCCGGATAGCGTCGCCAAGGCGACGTGCGGCAAGATCAACCGTGCGCAGCATTGATTCAACCGCTGCAGCGCGAATAAGAACAATGTCGTTTTGAGAAGCGACTCGACCAGCGGCAGATATTTCCTGAAAGGCAAGATAGCGCCGGTAGTCGAACTCCCCCGGCAACCCGAGCCGACGCGGGACTGACAGCCGGGAAATGAAGCGAATGCGGTCGCCTCTGCTCAACGTAACATCACCGTCACCAATATTCAGCAACAAACGGCCTGAAACTGTGCCTGTACGCCCGTCAATAAAAATATGTTCAACATCCACAACCAACCGGCTGCCATCAGGAGCAACCTGGGGACGAGCTGAAATAACTCCTTCAATGGTAACCGGCACGTCAGCTGTTATCGCCCGGGTTGAGAGAGAAGACGGTTCGGGAGCTAGCCATGGATGCAGGGCATATGATCCCCAGAGAAAGAAAAACAAGGCCGTACACACAGAAAACAACCTCGAATCCCGTACAAAGCACGAAAGCACCAGGCACGAAAAAACGGCTATAACTGTGACAACATCACAATAATAGCCGTTAAAGGCAGAGAACGTCATGCCTACCGTCATGAACAGGAACGGAATCAGGAACGGCCAGCGGCGTAACATGGCAGACCGTTATTTTCTGATTTGAAAGGAACCTTGAATTTTCTTCAGAACTGCAGCGGCCTCTTCCGCTCCGATAAGACGATCAACAGGTCCGGTCACGCCAGCCAGACGCAGAAAATCATCCGGAGTGGAACTTTTCTTGTTGAACTGCACACTATCAATCCCACCTGCTGGAGGAAGGGTAACAGATAACGTATTATCTCCCGCTTCAAGGCGGTAAAGACCAATATCATGCTTATACAGGTATGGTTTACCGTCCAGCTTGAAGGGGGTATCATTCACGCTCCCAATCACGGGTTGTCCCATTACATTAAGAACGAGACCATAATACCCTGTTTCTGCAACAGTAAGAGGAATCTGAAGAGTTTCACCCCGAAAGTCAGCCCGGAGCCACTTTGGGGATGTGAATGGGCCAAGGTATGAGGCCGTTGTATACGTAACGGTGGGAGGAAGAGCAATCTTATCGAAATCGGCCCGTGCTTTTGGTGCTGTTTTTTGTTCCACGTCGGGAAGCTGAGAATATCGATTCGTCAATGCGACTGCAGTTTCAGCCAACCGCCCTGCAGTCAAGCCATCCTTGAAACGCCAGCCATTAAAAGGCTGAATTGAAGGGTAGTTGGGTGCTGATAACGAAAATGAATCTATGGCGCCTTCAGGAGGAATCTGTAACGTAATACTGACAACTCCCTCTTTTAACTTCACTTTTGCTATCGTGATCTCCTGGAATTTTGCCGATTTTGAATCCGCACGGTACTCTTTGTTGCCAACCTTCCACACAAATCCGTTCCCTTTTATAACGGCTTTAAGGTCGTATTCACCCTCAATAGGCAGCAGAATAGTAAAGGTAGAGGTTGTTGTATCTGAAACACCAAGAATCCACCCTGTTCCGGTGAATGCACCAAACATGGGATTACTGTTCATGGTAACCCGGTCCGTCTTTTCGTTGTAGGCCGTTTCAGCCTCATAGCGATAGGTACGTTTTCCGCCAAGGATCAAAAGATAATCGCGATCAACCGGCTCTTTTGGCAAGCCGCCGTTCCACGAAAACTGTTGCAGGATCAACCGGGCAAAATCTTTTTGCGTAAAGGCAGGAGTCTTGTCTTCCCCCCAGGAAGCCGGTACAAAAAACGATAAAGTCGTAATGATTACTAATAGATAACGGAACATCAACCCTCCCTGGAATACCTGCAGGCAACAATTGGGGATAAAGAAACACTTCATTGCGTATATACCATAGGTCATGCCGCTTGAAAACATGACAATTGAGTGATAGAAGATTGATGTTGCTACAGCATATCACTTACCGGAGAAAAGGTGCCAGTAGGATGAATTCAGACCAAGCCATATCCGATGTTGTCAGCCAGCATGCTGAAATGGAATTGCGCAAGTTTTTCCGTGCCTCCGAGATCGGTTCCAGTCAAATACTTATGACCGATAGCAACGGGACTATTGAATATGCAAACCCGGCTTTTTGCAGGGTAACCGGTTACTCATCCCATGAAGTTGTCGGAAAAACTCCTGCCCTTCTCAGATCTGAACGAATGTCTGCTTCATTCTATCAACGCCTGTGGGAATCACTCAAGTCCGGAACTGAGTGGCATGGTGAGTTTTTTAACCGTCGCAAGAACGGTACGTATTATCTTGAAAAAGCGGTAATTTCAGCAATCAAATCAAATGACGGTTCCGTATCACATTTCATAAAAGTATCCGAAGATATTACCGAACAGAAACATTCCGAAGAACATCAGCAACGACGTCTGAAACTGACAGAAGCAATAAACAACGCTAATCTTAGTTTCATGGAACACGGCAATCTGCACCAGATGGCTGAGATTATCCTTGAAACATGTATGACCATTACCAGCTCGTCGCGAGCTGTTTTGTATGAAATGCTTCCGAACGGCAACGTCGGAGTTCTGGCATTGTCAACGACATCACTTGATCCGGTTCCGGGGTTTCAGGAAGTCCAATATGAGCTTCTCCGTAACGGTCAATATGAGGTACCGCTCCATACATCACTGCTTATGGCTCCGGTCATCGAAGACAGAACGGTTGTTGTCAACGCTCCTGAAGACAATGAATGGTGCGCCTGCTCCTGCCGCATCTGCTCCGCCCCCATTGTGACCTTTGCCGGATTCCCTCTCAAAATCGGCCCTACGACAATTGGCATGATAGGGCTGGCAAACCGGGAGCAGGGTTACTCGCAAGATGATTTAGTAGACCTTGAGACTTTTTCGCACTCCTGTGCTCTCGCCATTTCTGCCGCGCGAGCAGAAACCATCCGCAAATCAACTCTTGACCAGCTTCGCCAGTCACAGAAAATGGAAGCGATTGGCCAACTTGCAGGCGGGATATCGCACGATTTCAACAATCTTCTTACCGTCATCACCGGCTACAGTACGCTTGCCTATCAGAAAATCGGCTCCGAGCATCCGGCTGCCAAAGACATAGAACAGGTTATCAACGCGGGTGAACGGGCAACATCTCTGATCCGGCAGCTTCTGGCATTTGGTCGGCGCCAGATACTTGATCCGCAACCTATTAACGTAAACATTTTTATCGCCAGTATTCAAAAAATCCTGAGTCGGCTGATCGGCGAACACATTTCTCTTACCACCCAACTCTCCCACGATATAAGCATGGTGCTTGCTGATCCAAGCCAAATTGAACAGATCATCATGAACCTCGTTATTAACGCCCGTGACGCCATGGAGCGGGGTGGAACCATCACAATTGAGACAGCCAATCAAACCCTTGATTCTTCGTTTGTACGCAAGAACCGCGGCGCCATGGAAGGAGATTACGTCGTTATTTCCGTTCGTGACACCGGAATGGGCATGACTGACGAAGTAATTACCCGTATTTTTGAACCGTTTTTTACAACAAAGGCAGAATCGGGAACAGGACTTGGGCTGGCTACCGTCTATGGAATTGTAAAACAGAATAACGGTTATATTAAGGTCGTCAGCCAGGTTGGTATCGGAACTGAATTCAAGGTTTATATCCCGCGTCTTTTCAAGCATACTAAAGACAAAGTTGTTTCCGGTCCCCCCGGAATTGCGACAAAAGCAGAGCGAGGAGAAGGCTTGATTCTGGTCGTAGAAGATGAGCAGACAGTCCTTGATCTTGCCGCTGTTTCCCTGCGCTCTCAGGGATACGATGTATTAACGGCAAACGGCCCTCTGGAAGCGCTCAAAATTTTTGATCGTGCCGGAGAGAAAATAGACCTGATACTTACCGATGTCATGATGCCTGACATGTCCGGGACTGAAATGGTTCAGAAAATGAGATTGAAATACCCTGCCGTCAAATTACTGTTTATGTCAGGATATTCAGAAGAAAAATTGAACCCCATCGACTTCCAGGGAGAAAAAATCCGGTTCATGACTAAACCATTCAGCCCCGCGGATCTCGCCGCACTGGTCCATACTTGTATGACTGATGATTCCACAACTCATGGAGAGCACAAGGAATGATGGAACATATCCTGATTGTTGATGATGAAGAGATGATTCGGAATTTACTTTCTTCCGCTCTTCTTCAGGAAGATTATATCTGCCACCAGGCTTCCAACGTTGATGAAGCGTTTGTGCTTCTAGGCGAACAGCCAATTGACCTCGTTATATCCGACATCATGATGCCGGGAAGAAGTGGTGTAGAATTACTTCGTGATCTGAAAAAAGTGGACCCGGATATTGCAGTGTTAATGATCACGGGACTCTCGGACATGAATACCGCCATGGAGTGCGTTCACCTTGGCGCTGATGACTATATCACGAAACCATTCGGCATAAATCGCGTTGTGCTGACCGTCAAGAACCTGATCGAGCGACGCTGCCTTGCAATAGAAAAGAAAAATTATCAGGTCAGCCTTGAATTCAAAGTCATGGAGCAGACGGCTCAAATTAGAAAAACCATGAATGAGCTTTCCAGCGCTTACGACAATACCCTCACCGCTTTGGTAAAGGCTCTGGATGCTCGCGAAAAAGAGGTCGGCTCACATTCGGAACGGGTTATGAACTTTGCATCGTTTCTTGGCGGGAAATTAGGGATGGCAGGAAAAGAGCTCCAGGAACTGGCAAAAGGGGCGCTTCTGCACGACATCGGCAAAATCGGCATTTCCGACAACATACTGCTCAAACCTGGTCAACTTGATGATGGCGAGTGGATTGAAATGCGCAAACATCCGCAAGTCGGTTACGCAATCCTGTCAGAAATCGAATTTTTGAAGATTCCGGCTGAAATCATCCTCACTCACCATGAACGCTATGACGGCACCGGCTACCCCAAACAACTCAAAGGGGAACAAATTCCAATTGGCGCCCGTATTTTTGCGGTGGTCGATACACTGGATGCCATGACATCTGATCGCCCGTATCGAAGGGCTCTTCCATTTGCAGCAGTCGCCAACGAAATCATTAAATTTCGCGGCGCGCAATTTGATCCGGCCATTGCCGACCTGTTTCTTTCAATACCTCGAAAGCATTGGGAAGAGTGTGCGGGAAAACAGTTCATATAAAAAAGCGGGGATCAGTCAAAACTGATCCCCGCTTTAGCATCATTGGTTACGTTAGTCTTCCCAACCGTCGTCTTCTCCACCCTCAAAATCATCCATAGAGAGCTCATCATCCACATCAAACCCTTCTTCACCTTCATCCGCTTCAGCATCAAGTGATTCAGAGATATAACGTTCCGGAGAGCGCCGTTCTACATCGGCTATTTTCTCGAAACGAACAAGCATATCGGAATTGGTGCAGAAACGATTTTTATTAAACTCACAAGCGCCCAGATCACATAAATCGAACAACTGAATTTCACTGCAAAGGCGCTGAGGCTGAATTTCGGGCTTCTGTGTAGTGGAGGACATACACACCTACCCTTTAGCAGGAGCCGTTCAGGAATTCAGATGCTTTGGCAACATCCTCTTTACAACCTATATATACCGGGCAGCGCTGATCCAACCCTTCCGGAACTATGTCGAGAATAGGAATATCGCCATTTGTGGCAGCACCACCAGCCTGCTCAATCAAAAAGGCCATCGGATTGAGCTCGAAAAGCAGCCGCAGCTTACCGTTGGGACTGTCACTAAGGGCAGGATACATAAAGAGCCCCTTCCCTTTCATCAGAACCTGGTTGATATCAGGCACAAAACCACCGGAATAACGCAGTTTGGCCCCCTTATCCTCCAGGAAACGGATAAAGCGCTCATTACCCTCACTGTATTTTTTCCGCAGACCGCCAGGTGAATACATATCGCCACACGGCTTCATCTGGATATTTTCACGGGTAAGTGTGTATTCCATCAGCTGATTCATCGTAAATTCATACACACCTTTGCCAACGGAATACACCATTGAAACGCGGGGCCCGTACAGGATATAGACTGCGCCCACCATTTTGCGGCCCGGCTGAAGCAGGTCATTGCCCTGATATATACCGACAATGGTGCCGACCGCCAGATTGACATCAACAAGCGAAGATCCGTCCAAAGGATCATAGGCGACAGAGAACATTCCCTGAGGATTGCTGGTTACCTGAAAGATCTCCTCCATCTCTTCAGAAGCAATATTGCACACAACTCCTGAATGCTGAAGACGCTTGCGCATAATCCGGTCTGAGAGGACGTCAAGAGCAAGCTGCTCCTCACCATACAAGTTTGAAGTGCCGGCAACGCCCAGATCACCGGTACGTACTGCGTTAATAACATACTTGCTTGCCTCGGCAATTTCACAGATAAGATGGACAAGATTACCGCTGATATTCTGATCTCGCAGATGTTGGCGAAGATCGATCTGAAATTTAGTCTTGCCTGCCTGACTGTACATGCTTCCTCCAAACGAAATAAAATGGGAACGTAACTCCAACAAACATACTGAAAAGCATCTAGTTTAGCAAGGCTAAAAGTCCGGTGAGAGGCCGATGAAAAGGGATAAATACGGGATAAACATCATGACTAGATCTGATATTCGGAACCGTCGCGCAGCAATTCGACACCGGATATCGACAGTTCTTTTACTTCCTTATTGATCTGGTCGTAGTATTGCGGTTTGGGATGGGTAATGAGGATACGCTTTGGCAAAATAGCAATTTTCGCGAGCTCATCAACCAGCATGGAAGCTGTCAAATGCTTTGTCAGCTGGGCAAGCGGCACCATTGAATTGGGAAAGGAAACTTCAACAATCAAAACATCCACTCCGGAGCAATGGGTCCAGATTTCTTCGGTTGGTCCCGTATCCCCGGTGTAGACGAGCGTTTTTCCACATGATTTCACCACATAGCCGACCGTCGGCACGGTGTGATTCACCGGAATTGCTGTAATGGAGTACTCTTTGACCTTGTATTCGTGATACGGAATAATAGTTGAAAAGGTAATAACCGGATTCTTTTCATCCGGTATTTTGGTAAAATCGGGCCAGATAATATTGTTAAACAGATGGTTCTGCATGGCAACTATAACTTCATCGGTACTCAGAACAGTGACGGTATGGCGTTGATTTTTAATAATTATATTATCAGCAAGGGCGGGAATACTTCGAATATGATCCAAATGAGAGTGGGTAATAAAAATAGTATGGATTTTCCATTGTTCTTCTTCCGTAAGAACCGAACCGATTGTTCCGGCATCAAGGAGCAACTGGTCATCCAGTAAAAATGCAGGCGGCCTGAAGTCTGGAAGTTCAGCACCCGCACTTCCCAACACTCTCAGTTTCATTTTTCCTCCCGGCTTAATGGGCTGCGTCACAATGTGGCCGCTATTCATTACCACTTCTATCGGCCAAAGTCATCCCATTTTGATAAAACCAAACTAACATTATCAGTGATTCTCGTTACCACAATTGTTCACAAGCAACTTCCCGAAGTATATATGAATATATCTTGAGATATACTTGAAATCTGCTACTCTTACTAAGAGAATATCCCTTCCTGCTCGACAAATGCATATGTTAAAGAAACAAGTCGCTGCAAAAATGCATAGAACGTACCTTCTCGCTAGCCAAACAGGATGACGCCATGCCTCAGGAAACAGACGCACTACGACAGCAGCTTGAATACCGCAAGCGGTTAATGGACAAAATCAATGAAATCCACTCCGCAGACAATCTTAATACGATTCTTATTAATATCAAAGATAGTATTGCCGGACTTTTCAGCGCTGAACGCATAACCATCTATCTGGCAGACGCCAAACGTAACCTCCTTATTTCCAAAGTCAAAAGCGGCACTGAAGTTCAACAGATCGTCGTACCGATCAGTGATGCCAGCCTTTCCGGCTACTGCGCGATTACGGGCACTATCATTAATATCAAGAATGCCTATGACCAGCACGAACTGAAGATGATCGGCAGCAATCTCAAGTTTGACGACAGCTGGGATAAAAAAACCGGATATGTCACCAAACAGGTACTCTGCGTACCGATGAAATTCCAGAAGACCCTGATCGGCGTCATCCAGATTATCAATAAAAACGGCGACATTCCCTATGATGACACCGATATCAGTTATGCTGTTGAGTTATCCACCTCTCTCTCAATTGCAATTCACAATATCTACCGTCTCTCCGTCACCACAAAAGTTATCCGTCACAAGGCGCGCTACAACTACCTGCTTGATAAGAATCTTGTCGATGACAAACTTCTGGAAAAAGCATCAACACATCCGGATGTTGCCAAGTCAGGGATGGACTCTGTCTTGATGCACGAATTCGGAATCAGCAAGGAGGATATGGCAAAAAACCTTTCCTTCTATTTCGGCACTGAATTTATTGGTTACGAGCCCACTTCACCGCCACTTGAAGATGAGTTGCTCAGACGCGTCAGACCTGATCGTTTAAACAAAGAGTGGTGGGTTCCGTTCAAAATTGAAAACGGGATCCTTCATATTATTATTGATGACCCAACTGATCTCGGGCGACAGGACATGCTGCGGTTTGTGTATCCCGAATACAAACGCATCAGCTTTATTGGCGCCTTTAGGGAAGATATCCTGAGTTATATCAACCTGTTTTACTATCAAGGAGCTTCAGGAACATCCAGCAGCAGTATCGACGATATTCTTAACAAGCTTGATTCCAGCGATGATCCTGAAATTGAATCTGAATCTCAGAGGGTGTCAGAGCAGGACAGTGTGATAGTCCAGCTGGTCAACAAGATTATTATTGACGCGGTTAACAACAAGGTCTCGGACATTCACATTGAACCATTTCCTGGCAAGGAAGACGTACAGGTCAGAATGAGGGTTGACGGCCGCTGTAAGGTCTATCAGAAAATTCCTTACAAATACAAATATGCCATACCGTCGCGTATCAAGATCATGTGTAACCTGGATATATCCGAACGTCGCAAACCGCAGGACGGAAAGATCGACTTCAAGAAATTCGGACCACTCAATGTGGAATTGCGCGTTGCAACCGTACCGACAGCCGGTCAACTGGAAGACGTCGTAATGCGTGTGCTTGCCTCCGGCGAACCAATTCCCTACGACAAGTTAGGTCTGACCGAACGCAACTCCCGCGTACTGGATGCCTGCGTTCATCAACCATATGGTCTTGTACTGGTTGTCGGACCAACCGGTTCAGGAAAGACGACTACGCTTCACTCGGCAATTTCAGTTATCAATACCGTTGATACCAAAATATGGACCGCAGAAGACCCGGTTGAAATAACCCAGCGCGGCTTGCGCCAGGTTCAGGTACACCCTAAAATAGGCTTTACCTTTGCTGCAGCCCTCCGCTCCTTTCTCCGCGCCGACCCGGATGTCATCATGGTTGGCGAGATGCGAGACCAGGAAACCGCAGAAATCGGTGTTGAATGTTCACTGACGGGACATCTGGTTTTCTCAACGTTGCACACCAACTCGGCACCGGAAACCATTACCCGCCTGCTTGATATGGAACTCGATCCGTTCAGTTTCTCCGACGCGATCCTCTGCATTTTGGCGCAGCGCCTGGCACGACGTCTCTGCAGTTGTCGCGAGGAATACGTTCCATCGCAAAAAGAAATTGAAGAAATAATTATTGAATATGGAGAAGAAGATTTCGCCAAGACAGGATTAAAGTCTGCTGATATAAAACTTTTCAAAGCTGTAGGATGCCAGAAATGCGGGGATTCAGGATACAAAGGACGGCTGGGACTTCATGAATTGCTTGAAGGGACTGATGCTATCAAGGCGCTGGTAAAGCGGAAATCAGAAATTGAATTCATCCGAAAGCAAGCCATTGCAGATGGTATGACGACACTGAAACAGGACGGAATACTCAAATGTTTTCAGGGTCTGACTGACCTGAAGGAAGTGAGAAGAGTCTGCATTAAGTAGCTCATGAAACAGCAGTTCCGCAATATTTACACGCCGTATCCTTCCAGGGAAATGTTCTGCCGCATTGGCTGCATTTCCGGAAATACCCCTTGATCTCGTGTTCCGGCTTGTTGAAATGAAGTATCAAAAGAAAAAAAGGGAAGACGCCCGACAGCAGCCCCCACATCAGGGGGTTCTTCCCCCGTGAAATAGCCAGCCTGAACCCAATGGCAGCCGGAAGACCAAACAACAACAGCAAAAAAATCATTTCGTTCATAACAGGTCTCTCCTAGTGTCAATGGTGTCAATACTGCTGCGATGCAGAATTGAAAGGAGTGAGGAAATAGCCCCCACCCCGATCGTACTTTTCCCCTGCTTAATACGTATACGAAGATGAAATAAACAGTGTCCAGTTGTTTGCTGTTACATCTTGAACAGGACTTGTTGGCATGATCTGTGACTTACCATTGCCAAATTTATAGCTGCCTCCGCACGAAATTGATGTGTTTTTTGTAAAATGACTTACCGTCATACTTCCGCCGTACATATCAATATGTTCCAGCTGATACGTCCCATCTGATACAAGATCTGGTGTATTTGCAATATCAGTAAATAATCCGCCACGCACCGCCCAATTCTTGTTGATATAATATTCCGCGCCCAGTGCACCATTTATAACTGAAGTACGCTTTGTCAAACCATCTACCCATTCGTAGTCATACGCAGAATAATAACTCAAGTCACCTGAAATCAGGAGTGAACTGTTTGGAAAGAACGCTACTCCAGCTGTAACTTGATAAGGATAACTCCGTTTTTGCGAAGTCGTATTCAATGATTTATTTGTTTGCAGTACAATATTGGCATTATTGGTTGCTCCGCTTGTTTGGTTTTCTGCAGCTGATTGGTTAGCTTGATCCAATATTTCTGAACGAAGTATCACAGTCTTTGAAACAGTGAGTCCTAATGATATTTTTTCAGCAGGTGACCACATTATACCAACAATTGGCTTTACACCGAGTTCATTAGTTTCGCGGTAGGAATTAACCCAATTATGACTTTTACCGTCATCAGATTGCTGCACCCAATTCAAAATTGCTTCAGTATTTCTGGTGTGCGCATAAAGAGTTGCACCAACTGAAAACGAATCCGACAGTTGAATGGCAGCAGATGGTCCAAAAAGATTTACATCATTTTTATTATTAAAGTTGATTACATGGGTCGTGTTTCCCCAACTAGCGCCGTTGTCATAAGTGAATGACTGATCCTGGTCCTCTTGATTGCTATCAGGGACCGCATACGAAAAGCCGAGCTTGATTTTACCGACCGGTTGTATGATACCGAAAAAGTTCGGCAGCAGTGTTGAGGAGGTTCTGGTCCAATCCTGACCAGCAAAAACACCTTTATAGGTTTTATTTGATACACTATAGGCATTAACACTTGCAGAAAGATTCTTTCCTGTTGAATAAGCGATCCCTGCAGGGTTGTAATACATACCACCAGGGTCATCTGATACCGCAGTGTAGGCACCCCCCATCCCAGATGCTCTATCCCCGACAAGTATATTATTGTAATGAAATTCATCACCCCATGATGTTGCAGCAAATGTTGTTACGGCAAGCAGTACGGCAACCTGAGTTTTTGTTCTAATCATGGGCTCCTCCTGGGATAACTTTACGGATCATATCAATAGGATTGGCAAGATCAAGCGGATTCAGATTTATCTTTTTGTCAGTTTTCATTGCGTTTGCAAATCGTTCCGTATTCAAAGCGAGTTTCATATCGGCAATTCCTTCATCAGACATTGCCCGCTGAAGAGTGGCAAGGCGGACATCATATACCGGATATGTTTTACCAACACCGCTCTTGACCTTGCCGATCTTATCAAGAAACGTTACAAGACCTGATGGATCATATCCCGAAAATGCGCACAGCACGACCGCAGTAGCGTCTGCCTGCATTTCATCTTCTTTTTTGTAGCCATCCCGCAATAGAATATCGACCGCCTTGTCAACCGCTTGCGAAAAAGCAATTTCAGCAGATTTTGAAGCGCCGCCAATCATCGCTGCAATCGACGAAGCAGCAGATTTTTCAGTGCCCTTCAGGCTAAGTTCTTTAACAATATGCCGCTCGGTAACATGGGCTATTTCATGGGCAAGAACTCCGGCAAGTTCTGCTTCATTACTCATTCTGGACAGAACCGCCGTGGTAATAAAGACGTATCCGCCCGGTGTTGAATAAGCATTTATTTCACTACTGTCAACAACAATAAAATGAAAATCAAGCTCCGGCCTGCTGCAATTCTGAGTGAGCGTAGCGCCGACCAGGTTGACATACTTTTGCAGTTTAACGTTCGTTGACAGTTTGTACTGGCCAAGCAGGCGACCGGCAATTTCACGACCGAAATTAACCTCTTCTTCGGTATCGGAATCAGCGTATGTATCACGATCAGCAACCGAAGCACGCGCACGCCAATCATCAGCCTTGGACTCGGAGGCGTGGCAGGTCAGCGTTTGAAAAACAAACCATAGAGCAAGAACAGAGGAAATTTTCAATACTCTCATGGTTTACCTCCTTCCAGCTGAAACTGCTTGAGCTCTTCGGGAGAAATCTTGAGGGCGTCAACTTTATCAAGTGCACCAAAATCGCTATGTTCCCCTTTGGTAACCCTCGCCCGATCTTCATAGGTAAGCCCCTTCATTCCGGCGACAACAGCCGATGAGGATGAGGTTCTGGCTCTGGCACCCAGTTTGGGGCCTGCTTCCCCGCTTTGAGCAGCAGCTTTGCCAAGAGGAGGTGTTTTTGCGGTCTGAACAGACGGGACAAAGCCAGTTTTACCTTTATACACAAGCTTGACCCAGCTCCCCTCTCTGCCGGTGGAGGAAAACTGGAAACCGGATTCAACCGTGCCGAGGATATCGGAAGAAATTGCAGGCTTGGAAAATATCTTGGCTTTGAAGGGTTGAACGTAAAGAGATTCAGCAATGGTAGGCACAGCAGTACACAAAACCAGTGATCCAATCAGCAAAACATGCAAAAGGTGTATTTTCATACCGAGTACCTCACTTGGCGAAGATGTTTAAACTTCAAACAACGTTTAAATTACCATGAAATCAGTGGAAGTCAAAGAATTGCAGTAAAACCAATCGTTATTGTTCCTGATAGAGAATGCCCCACACATCACTTAGATGAGTGGGGCATTCTCCTTACGCTAGGCAGATTTCACAAGCTCACGGACAGTTCAGAGTCCGCTGGAAGTCACTGTCTTGCCGAAGTTAATGCCTGAAGCAAGCGCAGTTCCATTCTCATCTGTCGCCTTTACAGTAGTAACGGTAAAATCAACAGCAGATAATGTCTGACCAGTTGTACGATCAGTTAGAAACGAGAAAAGCGGACCGGTTAGTGGGTAGCCACTTGCTATTTGTAACCTCATCTTGCGGGAGGAAACGTCCCAATACAAAACTTTAATACTTGCATTTTGATCTACTCCAGCAGCAAGCCTCAGTTTGGTTTCTAATTCTAGAAAGCTAAGTTCGGCAGCAGTTGAAGTGATTGAGACAGCAGGCATGGTTGCCGCAACAGGCATGGTAATATCCAGTATAAGTCCGTACAAAGTGCCTGCTGGAACATCAGTGCTAATGTCAAGCTGAACCCGTGACGGTGGCACATAAGTATCAATGCTTTTGGTAATAATCGGTGCAACGACAGCCTGAGTTACAGTGGTCAGCGTGGTTGGTGTGCTGGGAGCTGCAAGCGTAAACTGTTTTACGTCGCTTGTCGTAACATCAATAGAGAGAGTGCTGTCGTTCATCAATTTCGTCGGATCAGTGTTTTTATCAATGGCAGCAATAACCACATTGAGGGTATTCACCAAGTCAATCAGTGATTGCGTGTTAATTGCAGTATAATTACCGCTCGATATTGCCGCCTTCATTGTGGTTTGCGCATCGGTTATCTGCTGCTCCAGCGCCTGAGGCGAAACATCGGTAAAGATCCTTTCAGAAAGAGTTGTCTTCTGGGTCGCAGTCAAGACAGTTGGCTCACCAAGCACCAGATTAGTCAGACCAGCATCCGTCCCAAGTTTTTGTGAGGCAACCGTTACGGCAGCAGTAGAAACCGCACTCAGATCCTGACTGGGTACTTCCGCGTTAGGAGCAACAAGCGCTTTTTCAACAAGTTTGCGGAGCACCTGTCCGCCACTGACCGCCTTGATAACATAATCGGCTCCAGGAGCAAGGTCGGATATTGTGAATGCGCCGGTCGCTAGATTAAGATTGGCACCTGTTGCTTCACCGACAAAAGTGCCGTCAAGCGTGTAGGCTTTTACGGTAGTTCCAGCCGGTAACGCTAATGCCACAGTTTTAGAAACTTGTTTCCCAACCAAAGAGGAAAGCGAAGGAAAAGAAACTGTTCCGCTGACTGATGTTTTTGCCGCAACCGAAGTCGGTGGTGTCGATCCACCGCCCCCTCCTCCGCCGCCCCCGCCGCCACAACCAAGGAGCGTACCCAAAATCATAATGCAGAGAGTCTTAAGTATAGCCTGTATTTTCATATCACACCGCCTTGTCATTTTATTGTAACTCAATTACCAACTTACCAGACCAACCAACTTACGAAGAGCAACTACAACATCTGATACATCAACGACACCATCAGGGCTTGGTTTTCCTCCTACCAGCGGTGCGATGTCAATCCGTTTGAGTTGGGCTGCGCTCGGAGTGCTTCTCATAAGTGATGCCTTGAGAATTTCATTTACATCCGCAATAGTGAAGATTCCATCAGCGTTGTAATCTCCGTCAGGAAGCGCCGTAGTGAATGAGCGGTTAAGCGCAGTTACTTTGTTCCCTGCAAGGTCTTCAACATTGGCAACAGACAGGTAAATTACAGCCCCGGAAGGGAGAAGCGCAGCCGGAGTGAATGTTGCGATTTTCGTACCCGGACTATAGGTTATCGAGCCGGCGATTGGTGCCGTTGCAGTTGAAACCTGGATACTGGTGCTGCTGATCGTGCTTTCCTTTAACGCTTCGCTGAACGTAACGGTTACCGTACTGTCATACGCCACACCGGTTGCTCCGGCAGACGGTGATGTTGCCGTGACCGCCGGCTTTACCGTATCGATGGTGTACGTTTCGGTTCTAACGGCCTCACTGTTGCCAGCCGAATCTTTTGCGAAGAATTTAAGTGTTGTTGTCGCAGAAATCGTGATAGCTGCGGTGTATTTTGTCGATGATGCCGTTGGTGTCGCACCGTTGACCGTGTAATAGATTGATGCACCGGCTTCGCTGGCGCTCAATGTGACGCTTTGCGCAGAATTATACAGCCCTCCGACAGGAGAAACCGTTGTTACAGGCAGGCTTGTATCAATAACATAAACAGCAGTCTTTATCGTTTCACTGTTCCCTGCGGTATCCCTCGCAAAGAATTTAAGGGTTGTATTGGCAGAGATCAGAATCGGCGTGGAGTAAGCTGATGATGACGTTGTCGGATCAGAGCCGTTCGTGGTGTAATAGATCGTCGCAGTTTCATTGGCAGCCAAAGTAACGTCAAATGAAGCACCATACGTACCGGCAGCGCGGGATGAAGTAGTTACCGGAGCGATCTTGTCAATGGTGTAGGCCTGAGTCTTGACCGTCTCCACATTCCCGGCAGTATCTTTCGCGAAGAACTTGAGGGTAGTATCGGCAGAGATCGAAATTGGAGCGCTGTAAACGGTTGAAGATACCGACGGAGTAGCGCCATTTGTGGTGTAATAGATCGTTGCAGTTTCATTGGCGTTCAGAGTAACGGTCTGATTAGCGTTGTACAGCCCACCGGCAGGAGAAGCAGTCGTTACCGGCGCCGTAGCATCAGTAGTCTCTGTCGTAAAGGTCAGCGTCGTAACCGGTAAAGCATTACCAACCATATCGGTAACGGTGCTGAACTGAATACTGTATGTTGTTCCGGGTGCCAGAGGTGCACTCGGGACAAACGTGTGTGTTTTGCTATCTGCTGTTGACGAACCAAAACCCTGAACATACTGATTTGTTGTATTGTTCTTCAAAGCTGCGGTCAAATCCGGCATACCCTTGATTGCTTCGCTGAAGGTTATGGATATTGCAGCGTTTATCGATACACCGGTTGCATTGTTAGCCGGAACAGTTGAAACAAGTGCCGGAGCTGTTGTGTCGCCAGCAGTACCTGACGTCGTTGGGGTAAAGTTGCTGCCTGTTGTGGCCTTGTTGCCATTCTGATCTCTTACACTGACAGACCACTTATACGCGGTGCCGACCAGAAGTGTCGAACTTGAAGATGAACCACTGCCGTACGTTATAGACCTGATAGAGCTGGGAATTGACCACTGTTCCCACATTTTATTATTGTTAGTGGCATTATCAACCCACAATGAATACTGATAATTTCCGGCAGGAGCAACCGTAGGCGCTGACCAACTGAAGGTTGGCACAGTGGACACCGGACTACTGATTGTCGGGTTAACCGGATAATTGTTTATGACGCCGGTAATTGCTGCGGTGACTCCAGTTTCTGTAGTTCCATCAGAATATCTGATGGTAAATGAATAGGTATCTCCAACAACCGGGGCAACGTTATTTCCTCCCCAGAATTGGATATCCTTACCGTTATCATTTCCAATGGTAAGATCCATTGGTACATAAAATTGCGTTGAAGAGGAGGGAGCAGTATCAAGCGTAACAGAGACAGGCCGTTTTAATTGTCCTGTGACAGAGCCATTCACATTAAACCATTCGTCGGTTCCGCTTTTAAAATGATCTGTCGTCACGCTTACAGTAGAATTTTTGCTTACCAATGCAATGGTACCCATTGCTGTTCCGGCCCCGCCAGAAAGATTGATGATCGGAGCCTGATCATTACTTGTATTTGAAATATCGCCATTGCCGATTATTCCATCTTTATTCAAATCCAGAATTACATACACCTCATACCCGCCATCCGGAATCCCGGAAACACTGAAAGCCTGGCTGGCTGTAGCATTGGCAATGGATGCAAAGTGCACCGAGCCGATTCCCTTATCGCTTCCCGTACCAGCAACAGCTATGAGCAGTGGGGTGCCGACAGGGATGGTTCCGTTATACGTTACCGTTCCTGAAACCGTATTCAAACCTGTTCTGGCTCCGACTGTGATCGGGCCAACTACAGCAGAGGCGGTACCAGTCAGGGTTCCTGTACGAGGTACAACCATGAAATAATAATTTGTGCCATTGGTAAGAGAACTAATGGTAATAGGCGAATCCAGACCGGCAGGAATTGACAGTTTTTTGCCAGCAGATGAAGTACTGACCTGAGCGGTCGTATCCCAGTAGATATCGTAATAATCGGCATCAATTACGTTGTTCACCGTATTTGGCTGCCAAGCCATGAGAACCGCCGAATCACCCGGTTTAACCTCAACATTCTGCGGTGCGCCTGGTGCAACTTGGGCAGGCGCGTTTAAGGTAATATCTCTTGCTGTTGCAGTGCTGCCTGATGAGCTGCCAACCGGTGATGAGGCGGTACGAAAGCCGGTGTCCTGAGAATCCAGATAGGCAGTAATGGTATTGCTGACATTACCGGAAGGAACGCCGCGAATCGTATAGTTTGCGGAGGTCATACCGGTCGTCCATTTAATTGCCGTACCAAGTGTACCGTTATTGGTCTGAACACTTACATGCACATAACCGGTTTTTGTGCCGCTATAGGATATTGTGCCGGTGAAGGTAACCGGCCCGGTAGGAGTCACGCTGGAAGGAGTTGTTACCGTAATGGGGCTTGATTGTGCCGAACAGTTATTTGCCGCATCACATGCAGCTACCGAATAGCTGTAGGTTGTCATTGCAGCAACAGTTGTATCCGACCAGAAGGTGTTTGTAGCACCTGATGGCTGCGCGACGAGATTACCATCACGGAAAACTTTGTAAGAGGTAACACCCACGTTGTCCGTAGAACTGCTCCAACTGACATCAACCTGTGAAGCACTCACAGCAATGGTCGTTACATTTGCCGGAACTGTAGGAGGAATGGTGTCAGTAGTACCGCCAATCAAAGAGAACGGATAAACATTCGCATCGTTATCATTGACATCAACATCGGATGCATACCCATCACCATCTGCATCAGTGAGAGTCGAATAATTATAGCCAGTCCCATGATACCCAACCATCATAGAGCGGCTACGATTGCTATAAACCATAGTATTGCTACCATCATTACACTGAACTCTCAGCATAAGCTGCGACGGGGCAAGCGTAGCTGACGTAAAGGCTACGGAAGAAGCCTGAATCAGTGAAGACGTCACAAGAAGATCTGGAGTGCCTGTTCCATAAATATCTGTATTGGTAAACACAAGTAAATTGCACCAGGTAGTAATATCACTGATGACAGGAGCCCATGAGAAACGCATGTCACCATTTGGATCCGTAGTTACCTGAATGGTTTTCATATCTACAACAGGTAGTGCATGTGGGGATGTCAGATAATCATAGCGGAAGGAATTATTACCGTTACTGTCAAAAGCGGTGAACTTGTACAGACCGGACTGTAGTGAGCCTGATTCATACAAACGATATTGGCCATTACCAACATTTGATGCTTGAGTCATCATATTCCTGGTAAAGCCGTTCGGTCCCTCGACACGCAATTCAGTAATAGTCGCACTCGTGCTTGAAGCAGCAAACCATATTTCAGTTGATGCAATGCCATTGGACGGCACTGCATTTGCTATGCCGTAGTTCCCGATTGTCGGCAGAACCGCTGAGTACGGCGGCGTATCTGACAGTACGCCCACAGACCATAACCCGTTACGCCTATTACGTTGGGTGTTGTAATTGCTGCTGTCATACACCTCCACGCGCCATTTCACATTTGTAGAATTACCAAAAACTGAGCCAAGCGTCGAGCTGGGAACATCAATAATTGTTTGATTAAGCCGTCCAGTAGTATAGTACGTCCCGGTAACCATATCCTTAATCTGAATACGATAATAGAGAGCACCATTGTAATCTACATTAGCCCAGCTGAAGCGAATATTGCCGTTTGACTGTTCAATTGCTTGGTAAGTACTGTTGTCTGGTGCCGGATATACAACCGGAGTTGTCAGGGTAACATAGCTGAAGTGATCCAGTCCGTTGGCAACAAAACGTATTTTATAGTTTCCTGCAGCAGGTGCAGGGTTGAAAAAATGTAAAAAATCGACACCATTTGATTGTTTATCAGCAACCAGGTCATATGTGTAGTAAAGCGAACCATCCGGGGCGTAAATTTCAGCTAATGTTACAAGACTTGCATCAGATGCAGAGCAAGCGGTGCCGGTCGAGTTGCATGCTGCAAAGCCAAAGTTAGCGCCCTGGGTACCATCAGCCTCAACTTGGTTAAAAGCACCTGCATAGGAATATAGAAGCATTCCTGCATTATCCGACACCTGAGGTGTGAACGGTACATAGGACGAACTGGAACGGTTGGTCATCATATCAAATGTTGCCGATTCTGAAGCCTCAACCCTCACTTGATACGTTGTTCCAACCACCAGGCTTGCCGCAGGAACATCATCAAACCCCTGCATGGTTCTGTTGCTGAAATACACCGGAGCACCCGTTCCATCATTAATCCTTACTCTATAATTATATGTCTTTGTGTCATTCAGTGAAGCCCAACTGAGGCGATACGAGCCATCAGATTTTCGCTGGAATTGAATTTTTGTACTGTCTACAACCGGCACAGTTGCTACGCCTCCGTGAGTATCCACGCGCTTGGACACATGCCCCTGACCATCATCAAGCGTGAATGTATATACACCTGGAGTCAGCGCAGTCGGCAACTGATAGTTAAGATCAATCTGGCCATTGATAAACGGCTTAATGTCTGCATTTGTAAATGAATAGTTGAAGCCGTTCGGCCCGGTAACTGTGGCCGTTACATTTGTTGTCGGAGAAAGCGCCGTAGCATTTTTGACTAACATGTCAAGAGAATCTGCCTCGACTCCACTAGACAAAGTACCATGATACACACCGGCTGAAGAAATAGCCGGAAAAGCAGTGTCAACAGCAATATTAAGAGTACCCTGTGCTGTCGCAGAAACGGAATCCGTGACTTGTACAGTAAAAGCATAATTGCCCGTTGCCGTATTAGAAACAGTTCCAGAGAGGACGCCAGTACTGCTTAACGTAAGCCCCCCCGGGATTGAGCCTGTCGCAATTGAGAATGTATATGGTGGTATGCCGCCAGTTGCATTAATCTGCTGTGAATAGGCATAACCTGCTACACCATTCGGTAACGACGTTGTGCTGATTGCAAGCGGAGACGTTGCCGTTGCCGTTGCTGTTACAGGAGTTGAAGATGCAGAGCAATTGCCAGCCGCATCACATGCCACCACGGTGTAGTTGTAGGGAACGCCGGTGGTTACCGTAGTGTCGGACAGGGAAGTGTTGGTTGCACCAAAAAGCTGGTCGAAAATCGAACCATTACGGTAAATGGTGTAATAGTTAACTCCGACATTATCGGTGGCAGCATTCCACGTAACATTTATCTGATTGGAATTCACTCCTGCGGCGGTAACGCCGCTGGGAACCGATGGTGCCTGACTGTCTCCGGTTGTGCCATAGGTAAAGCTGGCTTGCTGCGTTGCGGAGTTGCCTGACGCATCAAAAACCGAAACTTTCCAATTATAAGCAGTATTGTCAGTCAGCGCTGTCTGGCTTGCACTACCGTCAAAGTTAAAGTTTACGGAAGTTGCAGCACTGGACATTTCCTTTGGATCCCAGAATATGCCGCCTCCATTTTGCTGTTCGAGAGACACCTGATAACCGTAGAATCCGGCTGGGGGGGAGGCCGGTGCCGACCATGTCAAAGCAGGAGTGGCATTGAATGCCGTTGCGCCAACCGGTGAAACAGGGGTGGCAAAACTGTTCAACACACCGGTAACCGAGCCGGTGATAGTTCCGATACTCAGATCGGAATAGGTAACATTAAACGTATAGGTATCATTGATCTGTGGAACCACGGAGGCGATCCCGGCCCAACTGTTGAACCTGCCGTAATCATCCAGGGCAATGTCAAGCGGACCGGTTACATTTGATCCAGTAATCAAAGTAACTTTAACCGGACGTTTGTACTTCCCTTCAATTTCAAAATTGAGTCCGTAACTTTCATTGAAATCGTCTTTCCAATGATTAGTGCGAACGGAAGCTGCCGATTCCAGAGCGGAACTCAGGGTAATATCAGCATTTGTAGCTGGGCCGTTAGCAACAGTCACTACTGGTGCCACAGCGTCACTAACATCCAGATCTCCTGCATCCATCAAGCTGTTGCCGTTCAAATCAAAGAATGCATATACCCGATAGGTACCATTTGGAACACTGCTAACCGTATAACTTTGGGGAGAAACCGGCGATACGACCTTGGTCATATAAATCTGGGAAGGAGGACCATTCTGGTTGTTGTCAACCACCGCAAGCAACAAAGGCTTACCCAGCGTACTGCCGGTAAATGTCACCGTTCCGGAGACAGAGTAGCCGCCGAGAGCCGACCCGATAAACACGGAATTTGCATGAGTTGCCGGAAGACTTTCATTGGCACCGATTTTTGCGGTGACGGCAAAATAGAGGGTGGCTCCATTTGCTATGGGCGTTCCGCTTGAAACGGTCGTCAAATCCGTCAGGATCAGTCCGCGCATATCGCCGGTTGCAGGAATGTTTATCAGACTGCCACCTTGGGTGGCATATGTACCGACGACATCGCTTGAGGTACTCCAGAACAAGCCATATTTGTCGGCCAACTCGCCTTGGCCGTTGTTAATGCTGTTCCACATGACCAACGCGCTATTATCTGACGGCAACACAATAAGCCCGTTTGGCGCAGGAACGGTTGAAACCGTGGGCGTGGTCAACGCTACATTGACTCCGCCTGTATTTGCAGTCACGCTGATGGAGCTGGAAACACCAGAAGGGTCACTGGCATGACGGCTGCCAGTATCCAAGACATCCTCGAACGCAGTCACGACATAATTGCCCGCTGGGACACCCTGTATCGTGAAGATCCCCGGAGCACTTGCGATGCTGGTGCCAAAATTGCCATTCTGAGTTCGAATACTCAGGTAGACCGTTTTGGCGTGCGTAGATGTCACTGTACCGCTGATATCAAACGCCAGCGCCGCTGTCGAAAAGACCGACAGTAGCAAAACCAACGACAACAGGTACTTCCATAATCCGGCATTCTTTTTCATAATTCCTCCTGACCTGTTTCTGTTACTGGACTCGAAATTTTAAAAGACATTTCTATTAAAGTGTAAACACGCATCTGGTTAACTTATTCTTCCGGTATAAATATTACAATATAAAATATTTCAACAAACCCAATAGATATAACTACTTAGACTTAGCTACAAACACCCCATCCCAGTCTTGTGGGGGTGGTGAAGCAATAAAATCCAGACAACGTCCGGCATACAGTTTCGATACATTGTCATTATTCTGGTTATAGAGGCGCTCAAACATCTCCAACGCCGCAGGAAATTCCCTGTTTTTGTACAACCGGAGCGCTTCGCCGAACTCGGCTCTCAGGGAGGGATCGTCAGCTACCATCAGCTCATAAATCGGTACCGGCAGCTGTTTCCCCTTTACCGCCACCAGATCAATTTCACGGAACGGGAGATCACTTCCAGCCATTACCTTGGTCGATTCGCTGACGATGATGTGCGTGCCGTACATTTTATTGAGCCCTTCCAGGCGGGATGCAAGGTTAACGTTATCACCAATTGCGGTATAGTCAAACCGCATGGCTGCCCCCATATTGCCCACTACGGCGTCACCGGTGTTGATCCCTATACCAATGTCTATTGTTTGAAGGCCGCGCTCGACAAAAGAACGGTTAAGCTCATCCAGCTTTACCATCATTTTAACGGCAGAATGACAGGCGTGGCCGGCATGACCGGCGACATCCAGCGGGGCATTGTAAATCGCCATAACAGCATCGCCGATGTACTTGTCAAGCGTCCCCTTTTCTTCGAGAACAATCAACGTCATCGGGTTGAGATATTCGTTGAGCACCTGAACAAGGTCTTCCGGCGACAGTTTCTCCGAAATTGAAGTAAAACCACGGATATCAGAAAACAGGATGCTGATTTCACGCTTTTCTCCGCCAAGTTTGAGGCTGTCGGGATTCTTCATGATCTGAGCAACCAGATCGGCTGAAACGTAATTGCTGAACGCTTTCTTCATATAGCGTCCCTTACGATCAACAACCAGACTACGGTAAATTTCGGAACCGACCGTCGTGAGTCCGAGTGCCGTCAACGGAGGGAGCAGCGACAGATCCAGACGATACCTGGTAAACAGCAGGTAATTTGTCACGATATACAAAACGCTCAAACCGACACCGGCAAAAAAACCGAGTGAAGCACTGGGAGCTAACCCAAGCAGCAGAGCAAGAACAAGCGGCAGTACGACCAACAGCACCCGCTCCGCAATGACCGTGCTGTTGTTATGGATAATGAAACTCTGCTCAAGTGTGTTGGCGGCCACCGTCGCGTGGATTTCAACCCCCGGCAGGATGGGGTCGAACGGAGTGGGACGGACGTCGTAAATCCCCATTTCAGTAAATCCGGCAAAGGCGATTTTGTCCTGAAGTTCATGCGGTGGAAGTCTTTTATGCATGATATCTGCGGCAGAGTAGGTTTTAATGGTACCGCCGGGACCGTAATAATTAACCGACAACACCCCCTCCTGGTTGGACGGGATCACATATTTTCCCAACTTAATCGCGCGTACCCCGGAGCTTCCGATTTCAACCTGAGCCATTTCACGGGTAAACTGCTGCAATGCCTGTAGCACCATGGACGGATAGACATCACCGTTATACAGCATAAGCAAAGGCAACTGCCTGAACAGACCATCACTGTCGGCTATTACGTTAAAAAAGCCGTACGCGAGCGCCCCTTGACCGATAACGGCAATATTTGCATCCATGTTGGCATATTCAATAAGGGGAACGGAGGTTACACCGGGATCAATAAATAGCTGCTGGATTTTTGACGATTGGATTTGCGCCAGGACATCAGGATCAACGGGGTGCATTTCATTTCTGAAGAAATGTCCCGCAATGACATTGCCGGACAAGGCAATGCTTTCAGCAAGTGCACTGTCGGAGGCTGGATTTTGTGTTTCGGAAAAAACCACGTCAAGGGCGGAAACCTTAGCACCGTACTCTGCCATCCCCTTTACAAGTTCGCCTATTTTTTCACGAGACCATGGCCAGCGCCCGATTTCCTTGACGCTTTTGTTGTCAATGGCAACTATTACTACCGATGATGGCGGCTTAACCGTTCCCCGCAGCAATAATCGCAGATCCTTCATTTTGAGATCTACATTGTGAACAAAGGTAAGTGAGGCAAACTCTACGCAAAAAATAGCAGCTGTAGAGGCAATTGCCAGCAGAACATACATGAGGTATTTACGCATAATAGCACCACAACATGGGGTATTTTCAGAACGTAAAAAGGCTGAGCTACTGCCCAGCCTTTTTTTGCGGCGGTAATGCTTCGTCCAGGACAATCAGATAACCATCGGGATCAAAGCACCACATCTCCTTGACGCCATACGGCTTGATATCCAGCGGATACAGGACCTCCAGCCCTTCCTCCATGATAGCGTCACGAATATCTTCTATTTCAGTAACTTCAAAATGAAGGGTAATACCGATACCGCGAGGAAACATGCTGAAACGAGGTTCCAGTATTGGATGGGCCTTGATGACATCCGTCTCTTCTACAAAAATTATGGTCATACCCTCCATTTCAATAACCAGATGGTCGGGAGCACCTTTTGAGGTAAAAGAGCGTCGCACCGGCAGTTCCAGAATACCTGCATAGAAGGCTTCCGTGACAACAAGCTGGGCAACGGCAAGCTGAATTGAATGAGGAGTGCTGTGTGCTTTCACTCAATCCCCTTGTAGAACAATGAGACGTACCCGGAAAGACGAGAAAGCCAGTTGGTGTATATCAAGATACCGATCACCATCAGGAAAACACCGGTTATTACTTCACATACACGGATATATTTTTTAAAGCGATTAAAGAGAATAAGGAAGCGATGCATGGCAAGCGCGGAAAGAAAGAACGGCACCCCCAACCCCAGAGAGTAGACAAATAACAGGAGAATCCCCTGGTATACCTTCTCCTCGGTAGCAGCAACAGCTAAAATAGCCGCCAGTATCGGCCCGATACAAGGGGTCCAGCCAGCGGCAAAGGCGATGCCGACCAGGAAACTACCGATATAACCGGCAGGTTTATGTTTAATGGAAACGCGCTTTTCACCCAGAAGGAATTTGAGAGGAAGGATGCCGGTGACATGTATGCCGAGCAGTATCAGAAGAACGCCGCCAACTTTTCTGATGAGAGTAGCGTGTTCATGCAGGAAAGAACCGATGTACGTGGCAGAGGCGCCGAGGAGAACAAAAACAGCGGTAAAACCGGCAATAAAACACAATGAATGAAGGAGCGACTTTTGCCGGATGATATGCGAAGGGTGCTCTGCCAGCATATCCGCATAGGACATTCCTGTAATGTACATCACGTAGGAAGGAATAAGCGGGAATACACACGGTGACAGAAATGATAACAGGCCGGCAATAAAAGCCCCGATGTAGGTTACTTCCGGACTGTTCATATAAATTCCTATTTCATCAAACTTTCCAGAAATGAGACAACTTCAGGAGAATCCCAGACTACGCCGCCGATAACTTTTTTGACGATAACGCCCTGCTTGTCTATGACAAACGATTCAGGCACCCCGGTGATTCCATAGGATTTGGATGAAGCTCCGCTGGCGTCAAGATATGTTGGAATCGACATACCGGACTCTTTGAAAAACGCCTCAACGGCAGGCTTACCACCTTCATCGATTGACACGGCTACCATCTGAAACGGTTTTCCGGCCATAGCCGTGTTCAGCTTCATCATGGAAGGGATCTCTTCGCGACAGGGTGGGCACCAGGTAGCCCAAAAGTTCAGCAAAACAACCTTGCCTTTAAGCTCTGATAATTTCAGGGTGGCACCATTGGATATCGAAACAACCGACACTTCCGGAGCATGGCTTTTCTCGGCGGCAGCAGATCCCCCCCCCTTATTAGGGGAGTCCTTTTTGGTACAGGCGGAAAGAGATGCAACCAGGCACATCACGAAAAGTAAGAGAATCCGTTGCATGAAACCTCCGGGACGATGAATGAGATAGATAGGAATAAAAACGGTTTTCGCGATCTACTTGCTGCGAGTCACGACATATTCTGAAAGACTGAGCAGGGCTTCGCGCACCGGTGAGGGAGCGAAATGGTCCAGATGGCTCTTGCAACGGTTGATGAAAAAACGAGCCCGTTCGACCGTATAGTCAATACCGCCATACTGTTTGACAAAGCCGGAAACCGCCCTGAACTCATCAAGAGACATTTCATCCTGCTCTACGACGGCAGCGATAACGGCACGCTCAGAATCGTTACAGTGGAGCAATGTATGAATCAGCGGCAGGGTAATTTTTCCCTCTTCAAGATCATGGCCGATGCTCTTGCCAAACTCTTCTTCAGTGGCAATGTAGTCGAGAATATCATCCATCAGCTGAAACGCGATGCCAAGATCCATGCCGAAATCGGCAAGAGCCTGCTGCTGACGCTGCGGAACTGCTCCCAGAAGTGCTCCCGCTTCACAGGCGGCAGACATCAAAATTGCCGTTTTGGAGCGGACAACCTTGATATATTGCTCTTCCGCCAGATCCAGCTCACCCGTACAGAGCAGCTGCATGACTTCGCCCTCGGCAATTATCGTGGTCGCATCGGAAAGCACCCGCAAAATATCCATGCTGCCGACATTTACCATGAGCGAAAACGATTTGGAAAACAGAAAGTCACCGACCAGCACCGACGCTTCGTTACCCCACAGAGTGTTTGCCGAGGCTATGCCACGCCGCAGAGTGGCACTGTCAACAACATCGTCGTGCAGAAGGGTTGCCGTATGAATAAACTCGATAACGCTGGCCAAGGGGATAGCCTTGTCGGCTGTATAACCGCTCAAACGTGCGGCAAGGAGCAGCAGGGCGGGACGAACACGCTTTCCACCACTTGAAAGCACATATTCACCGACTTTACGAATCAGGGGAACGTCAGACTGCAGATCTTTGCGAAATTGCTGTTCGACCAGTTTAAGGTCTTCACCGATTATGTTGAGCGCTGACTGCATTTATGGCATCCTTTAAGGAAATTCGGGTCATAGTAAAGGAATGGCTTCTGGTTTGTCAAAGCATTTTTAGGCAGTATTTATGCCGTTTTGACGTACTATGGCCGATATGTTTCGGTTGCCAGAAGCATCAGCACGGTATATGGTGGTATATTGATGTAAAAGATGAACCGTAAAGGAAATTTTATGAAATTTGAAGAACTTCCGATTCCCGAGCAGGTGCTTCGCGGCATTGCAGAGACCGGATTCAGCACCTGCACCCCCATTCAAGAGCAAACCCTGCCGATAACACTGACCGGTACCGACATTGCCGGCCAGGCTCAAACCGGCACCGGCAAAACCGCCGCCTTCCTGATTTCTCTGTTCACCCGGCTGCTGGCAAACGAAACGCCTGCGGGCAGACCGAGAGCACTCATTCTGGCGCCGACCCGCGAATTGGTCGTACAGATTGAGGCTGATGCCAAGCAACTGGGTGCCCATTGCGGCTTCGTCGTCCAGGCCATTTATGGCGGCGTCGATTACATGAAACAGAAGAACGCGCTTATGGACGGCGCCGACATTATCGTCGGAACTCCGGGACGTTTGATTGATTACCTCAAGCAGAAGATCTACAGCCTGAAAGATATCGAGGTATTGGTAATCGACGAAGCCGACCGCATGTTTGACCTCGGTTTTATTGCCGATCTGCGTTTCATTCTGCGCAAGCTTCCACCCTTCGAGAAACGCCAGAATCTGATGTTTTCCGCAACTCTCAATCCCCGGGTCATGGAACTGGCATACGAGTTCATGAACTCCCCGACCAAGGTTTCGGTCACCCCGGAAACCATGACCGCCGAACGCGTGGAGCAGGTGCTGTTTCACTGTTCCCGCAAGGAAAAGTTCTCCCTGCTGCTGGGTCTGCTCCGGCGCGACGGCATGGCGCGCACCATGATTTTCATCAACACCAAGCGCGAAGCGGAGCATCTTCATAACCTCCTCAACGCCAACGGTTTTCCCTGCAAGGTTATTTCAGGAGATGTTGAACAGCGCAAGCGGATGAAGATTCTCGACAACTTCAAGGACGGTACCCTTCCGATCCTGATTGCCACAGACGTCGCATCCCGAGGGCTGCACATTGATGGTGTCTCGCACGTCATCAATTATGATCTGCCGCAGGATTGCGAGGATTACGTCCACCGCATCGGGCGCACGGCCCGTGCCGGTGCCGAAGGAAAAGCTATTTCCCTGGCAGATGAGGATGGCGCTTTCTTTCTGGAAGCGATTGAAGAGTACATTAAAGCGAAGATTCCTACCGAATGGGCCGACGACGAACTGTATGTGCTCGACCATGTACGAACGGCACGGCCAAAGCGGGTTCAGGATATCAAACGGGACAAACCGGGAAGCCCCCGAAGCAGTGACAAAAGCAGACGCCCGCCGGTGAAAAAGGCTGTTACCGCAGTTGCCAAACCGGCGGCGGTTGTTCCGGCAGGTGGAGAGGAAATCAAGAAGAAAAAACCGCGCCGGCGCAAGAAAAAGCCAACAACGGCTGGTGAACAGAGCGGCGGTACGCCCCCCGTTCAGGAATAGAAAAACAACAAGCCGGATACCACTGAGTGTCCGGCTTTTCTTTTACCCCATCTGCACACCTTTAATGGTGTTGCCCCCCTCGGCATGGGCCAGGCAGAGGTTCTGGTCAGCCTTATCCAACAGGATATCCGCACTGAACCCCAGCTTCTGCTGACTGGCGGTAAATCCCGAGACACCGAAACTGGCCGTAACCTTCAATTCCTTGTCATACATATTCATCACCATCGATGCGATTCTGATGCGCAGCCGTTTAGCTACGATCATGGCTCCGGCCGAATCGGTTTCCGGCATGATCACGGCAAAGGAATCCTGCCCGTAGCGGGCGATCCAGTCAACATCCTTGCGCACCGCTTCAATCAGGCTGTCAGCGCAACCCTTGAGGATAACATCTCCGGCGTAATGTCCATGCGCGACAACCATCTCTTCAAGCTGATTGATCCCCACCAGAATAACCGACAGGGAACGCTCATAGCGATAGGCCCGCTTGATTTCCTGGTGGATGCGCTCGTCCATGTAGCGGCGACTGAATATACCTGTTACCGGATCGACCAGGGACAGATTCTTTATGGTCTCTATATAGCGTTGCTGGGACTGTTCAAGGTCAAGAATACGCCGGGCGGTCTTAAGGCGGGAAGTCAGTTCAGCCTGATGCGGCGGTTTGACCAGGTACTCGTCGGCACCGGCCTCAAGACCGGCGATAATGTCATTTTTTGAATCCAGGGAGGTCAGGATAATGATGTACGTATACCGGCCCGAGTCATCCGCCCTGATAGCACGGCATAACTCCAATCCATTCATTTCCGGCATAACCCAGTCGGTCATGACGATCGGATAATACCCCTTGCGGAATATTTCCAGCGCTTCCCTGCCGTTTTCAGCAGAAACAACGTCATAGCCGATTGATTTAAGATTGGCTTCAAGTACGCTGCGCTGAAGACGGTTGTCATCAACGATGAGAATAGGAAAGCGGTTCTGTGCAGCAGGTTCTAAATCACTCATAGACTGACTCCGCAGAAATGGAACGTACCTGTAATCAATCTTATTTCAAAATCTGCCTGTTCACCACATTGATCGGTGCACCAGCCAGAAAAGCGGCAACATTGGCGGTGACAATCGCCATCAGACGCTTACGGGCGGCAAGAGAAGCCCAGGCGATATGCGGTGTGAATACGCAATTAGGGGCATGCAGCAGCGGATTATCGGCCACCATCGGCTCGCGGGCAACCACATCCAGACCGGCGCCAGCTATCCGGCCATCGTGCAGCGCCTGCGCCAGATCGGCTTCATTCACCAGCCCCCCGCGGGCAAGGTTTAAAAACAGCGCTGAAGACTTCATCATCCCAAGCAGCCGGGCATTAACAAAGCCGCCATTGTCCGGGGTCTGGGGGCAGTGGAGACTGACAACATCCGCCGAAGCAAACAGCTCCTCCAGTTCGACAAAACGGACCGGTACGCTGCCGGTATCCTGCGGAATCCGCGGAGCATAAGCGATTACCTTCATACCGAAAGCCGCCGCGACCCGCGCCACCCCTCTTCCGATAGCACCATACCCGACAATACCCAGCGTCAGGCCGCTCAGTTCAAGCAGCGGTGTCTTCCAGTAGGCAAAATCGGGACACGCCACCCACTCGCCGGCCTTCACGGAGGTGTCGTGCAGACCGGCATGCATGGCAAGCTCCAGCAGTAGGGCAAAGGTAGCCTGGACGACCGATTCCGACGAATACGCCGGGACGTTGGATACCGGAATCCCGCGTTTTCCCGCCGCCGCCACATCCACATTATTATAGCCGGTCGCCAGCATTGAAATGTATTTGAGGTTCGGCAGCGCTTCCAGCACGGCCTCATCGAGCCTGACCTTGCTGACCAGAAGAATGTCGGCGCTTTTGGCCCGTTCCAGCGTAAGTTCATCAGCGGTACGGTCATAAACCGAGCAACGGCCCAACGCTTTAAGCGAATCCCAGGGATTGTCTCCGGGGTTCACCGTATAGCCATCCAGAATAACGATATTGGATTGTTCTGTCATCGTGTAGACCCTTTCATGCTACTCCGCTGCCGGCGCCGATTCCTCAGCTTCAGCTTCGGTGTCTTCAGCTATATCAGTCCCGTCAGGATTTTTTTCACCCTTGCGGGCTTTCTTTTCATCCTTCTTTTTCTGACGATCCAGTTCCTTTTTACGTTTTTCAAATGAATAATTCGGCTTGGCCATGGTCATTCTCCTTTGTTCCAACCATTGATTGGAATTGATAGTGGTACAGATACTTAATGCAAGCCAGCCGCATGATGACTCTTGGAAAGGTAATAATCGTAGGTCCCTTCATACACCCGCATCTCGCCATGATCAACCTCAAAAACCCGATCTACCAGCAAACGGAGGAAATGGCGATCATGGCTTACCAGCACGATCGTTCCGCCGAAGTTTTGCAGGGTTGCCAGCAGCATTTCGCGTGAGCGGATATCCAGATGGTTGGTCGGCTCATCCAGGATCAGGAAATTGACCGGACGGGCCAGAATGGTGGCCAGCACTACCCTGCTCTTCTCGCCGCCGGAAAGGTTCTCAATACGCTTGTCCACGGTGTCGCCGGAAAACAGGAACGCGCCCAGCAGGTTACGGATCGTGCCGATCGTGGCCAGCGGTATGGCATCCTGCATGGTTTCAAAGATGGTCTTCTTCGGGTCGAGCAGTTCCATCGCATGCTGGCTGAAGTAGCCGATCTCCACATTGGCGCCGATGGTCATGCTACCGGTTGTCGCTTCGGTCTGGCCGGCCAGAATTTTGAGAAAGGTCGATTTACCTGCGCCGTTGACACCGACGACCGCAACCTTGTTGAGCCTCTTGAACATGCCGGTAACGCCGTGGAAGACCGGCTTTTCCTGGCCGTCATGGGTTGTCCAGACCTTGCCGAGATTTTCGAAGGCAGCCACGTCGTCACCGCTGCGCGGCGGTTCGGCAAAATCAAAACGGACAGTGCGCTCCTCAGCAGGAATCTCGATGCGCTCGATTTTTTCGATCTTCTTGACCCGTGATTGAACCTGGGCCGCATGGGAAGCGCGGGCAGCAAAGCGGGCGATAAACTCCTCTTCCTTGGCCAGCATATCCTGCTGCCGCTTGTGTGAAGCGATCAACTGTTCGCGACGGATATCCCGCTCACGTTCATAAAAATCATAATTCCCGCCATACGTTGTAATGGAGGCATTGACAACCTCGATAACCCTGCTCACGACCCGATTCATGAAGTCGCGGTCATGGCTGGTCATCAGGAGAGCGCCCTTGAATTCAGTCGCCAGCCACTCCTCCAGCCAGATGATCGATTCCACATCCAGGTGGTTGGTCGGCTCGTCAAGCAGCAGCACATCCGGCTTGAGAGTCAGGATGCTGGCAAGGGCGATGCGCATTTTCCAGCCGCCGCTGAATGACTCGACAGGATGATCGTAGCGGTCGGGTCCGATGCCGAGCCCGGTCAGTACGGCCTGAGCGCGTGTATCCAGATCATACCCTTCCATATGCTCAAACTCTTCCACCGCAGTACCGTAGCGTTCCAGAAGAGCAGCCATCTCGTCATCGGACTGCGGCTCGCACATGGCCGCTTCCATCTCCTTCATCTCCGCAGCCAGCCGCACGGTGGAACCGCAGGTTGCCATGACCTCTTCAAGCGCGGACCTTCCGGACATATCCCCAACGTCCTGGGAAAAATAGCCGATGGTGGTCTTTTTGGGCAGAATCACCTCGCCTGAATCCGGCTCCTCTTCTCCGGCTATTATGCGGAATACCGTCGTTTTTCCGGCACCGTTCGGGCCAACCAGACCGGTATGTGTTCCCGGAAGGATCTGGCACGAGGCGTCACGAAAAAGAATTTGAGAACCGTGCTGTTTGGATATGTTTGACAATTGCACCATCGTGTAAAAACTCCCTTGTATCTGTTGTGTTTAAAGAATACACCCAACCACCCCCAACCCCTCCTAATTTAGGAGGGGAGCCTGAAGTCCCCCTCCTAAATTAGGAGGGGCTAGGGGTGGTAAGGTTTCAGTCTATTTTAAAGCGTAACCAGCCACACATACGGCACCATGCCGTAATTCCAGCCCAGGCAGAGCCTCCGGTAACCGGAGAACAGCACCCCTTCCCCGCCGCAGCTGAGAACTATGGGCGCCGGAAGCGCAAGCTTTCCCGCCTCCTGCAGCGCATCCTCCATCCGGGAATAGTTCTTCCGGTAGCCCCGTTTTGCCTTGGCCAGATAGGTCTGATACTCCTCATACGAACTGTACGATAGCGCAACCGGAAGATCTCCAAGGAGTGGTGCACGCGGATACGGAACCAGCGTCCCCTCATCGAAACTACCGATTATCCGGTCCCAGGTTACGTCGTGATTACCGTACCACTCCTTTTTTGCCGGATGACTAAAGAACTCCCAGCGCTCCTCTTCAATATCGGGCTTCTGCCAGCTAATCGCAAGCGTTGAGGATGATATCATGACTCTCCGGGGCATAAAAAACCACAGGGCGGGTATCCCTGTGGTTCAGATGAAGGCCAACTATAGCATTTTCGCCGCATGCCGGGCAATAACTATCAGAGGAACAACGGACTTTGACTATTTCTCAGAACCGTACTCCTCCAACTCATGCTTCATGTTCACCATGTCACGAATCTCGGACCACTCCTTGAAGTCAACTGCGGCTTCTTCGCCATTCATGGTGGCAATAATATTGAAGTAATCCATCTGGTACTTGCTCTTTTTGACTTCAGCCGCCGGCTTCACCTTGACGGCGTACACGGTCTGCACCGACTGGTGGTCGAATTTGCGCCATTGCTGCTCATCCTTCAGGCCAACATATTTCCGTCCTTCAAGTGCAGTGATAACCGCCTTGGTTTCAAATGTTTTCGCCTTTTCAACAGCTGCCTTGTATTCATGCAGAATGACATAAGCCGATGCCCCGGAGGTCGTTGGATAGCGGTTGTAGCGCTTTTCGAACTTCTCAACAAACGCAATCCCCTTCGGATAATTGTACTTGAACGGAACACTCCACATCCAGGGTGTAGCTCCGACAATCCCTTCCATTGCCTCAGGTCCAGCCCCCTGGGCCATATCCTCGTTCATCTGGGGGACAATAATCTGCATCCTGTTCTTCAAGCCCATTTCGTCGGCCTGCTTGACGGCGATTTCCATGTCGCGGCCAAACAGCGACAGCACAAGAACATCGGAACCGTTCTCCTTGGCTTCACGCAATGCCGCCTTGAAGTCTTTGGCTCCCAGCTCCGTGAGAACTTCGGGGTATTTCGTCGTATCCTTGGTATCGGTAAATGAACGGAGTACCGATTCAGTGGTCCAGCCCCAGGTATAATTGGCAGTTATGTAAAAATATTTCCGTCCTTTAAAGTTCTTGTTGAGATAATCGGCCATGACCTTTCCGGCGGAAAAGGCGTCGAAACATTCACGAAAAATATGGCGATGCCCGTATTCACCAGTCGTCTCGGTTGAATACGACAGGGTGGCGAAAAACAGCTTGTTTTTCAGAAGGGCGACTTCGCCGGTCGCGATGGCAACCGCACTTGAAGAACCGCCCAGAATCATCGGCACTTTTTCCACGTCGTACAGTTCGGCCGCAGTTACCTTGGCAATTTTGGGGTTGGATTTGGTGTCGCGCATGACCAACTGCACTTTTTTACCCAGGATACCGCCTGCGTCGTTAATCTCCTCGACGGCAATCTCGGCAGCGCGCTTCTGATCAAGTCCCTGCTTGGCATACGGACCGGTTTCCGGGTAGTTCAACCCGATCTTGACAACGCCGGGTTCAGCAGCTTCAGAGCCAGAAATCAAACCAGTCATCATAAATGAAACGGCACATCCAACCGCCACTATACCTCGCATCAATGCTTTCACTCGTATATCCCCCTGTAGTGCCTAAGTATACAATATCTAGTAAATATTACGCAGTTTTATAACACACATTAAAGTGAAAATTAAATACAAAAAAAGGGCGCCCTGACGGACACCCCCTTTCATGATACATAAACAGCAGATTCAGCTGCTACAAACTCAAATCGGCATGACCATGGTACAACTCATCCCGCTCTCTCGAAACATCTTCGCTCTCAAGATACTCTTCAAAGCCCATGGTACGGTCAATGACACCACCAGGCGTAATTTCGATGATACGGTTGGCAACCGTCGATACAAATTCGTGGTCATGGGAAGCGAATAGAAGTACTTCGGTAAAAGCAATCAAACCGTCGTTGAGCGCGGTGATCGACTCAAGGTCCAGGTGGTTGGTCGGTTCGTCAAGGATCAGCACGTTGGCGCCGGTCAGCATCATGCGCGACAGCATGCAGCGGACTTTTTCGCCGCCGGAAAGGACGGTGGTCTTTTTGGTCGCCTCTTCGCCGGAAAAGAGCATCCTGCCCAAGAAGCCACGCGCAAACGTTTCCCCTTCCGTAGGAGGCGAATACTGCCCCAGCCACTCGATCAGGCTCATTTCCTTTTCAAAATACTGGCTGTTTTCCTTGGGGAAATAGGCACTGGAGATGGTAATGCCCCAGCGGAAACTGCCGCTATCCGGTTCCATCTCACCGGCCAGGATCTGGAACAGGGTCGTACGAGCGAGGGTATTGCCGCCGACAAAGGCAATTTTATCATCTTTGCGCACAATCAGATCAAAGTTGTTCAGTACCTTGACGCCGTCGATCTCCTTGGTCAACCCCTGGATCTCCAGAATGATATCGCCGCAGGCACGCTCCGGCTTGAAGACCACATGGGGATACTTGCGGGATGACGTCGGCATATCCTCGATGGTCAGCTTGTCGAGCAGTTTCCGGCGCGATGTCGCCTGCTTTGCCTTGGAGGCATTGGAACTGAAACGTTGGATAAAAGCCTTCAGTTCATCAGCCCGTTCAGATACTTTGCGGTTTTCGTTCTGCTTCTGCTTTAAGTTTAGCTGGCTGGCGTGATACCAGAAATCATAGTTGCCGACATAAATCTGGATCCGGCCGAAATCGATATCAGCTGTGTGGGTGCAGACCTGGTTCAGGAAGTGACGGTCATGGGATACGACGATGACGGTATTGGGAAAACGAAAGAGAAACTCTTCCAGCCAGTTGATGGATTTCAGGTCAAGGTTGTTGGTCGGTTCGTCCAGCAGCAGCACGTCCGGATTACCGAACAGGGCCTGGGCCAGCAGCACGCGCACCTTGTCGCCCGGCTCCAGTTCCTTCATGGTCTTCGTCCGCAGCTCCTCGGAAATGCCGAGCCCGTTCAGAAGCACCGCAGCCTCTGATTCGGCTTCATAGCCGTTCATTTCGGCAAAGTCACTCTCAAGCTCTGCCGAGCGCACACCATCGGCTTCGCTGAATTCGGGCTTGGCGTAAATTGCTTCACGCTCGATCATGATATCGTACAGCCGTTTGTGTCCCATGATGACCGTATTGAATACTGTCTCATCATCAAAAGCGAACTGATCCTGGCGGAGAACGGCAATGCGCTCACGGGGGCCGACGATGACCTCCCCTTTGTCGGCATCCAGCTCACCGGCAAGGATTTTCAGAAAAGTCGATTTGCCCGCGCCGTTGGCGCCGATCAGGCCGTAACAGTTACCGGGGGTGAACTTGATGTTAACGTCCTTGAACAGGACACGCTTGCCGTAGGAAAGGGTAATATTAGATGCTGCAATCATGCTGGTCTGATGCTCCTCTGTTTGAAATAAAAAACCACAGGGCCGGGTGAGCTCTGCGGTTCACTAACTGAGCAGGAATACCATATAACCTCGTAATAAAGCAATATATTTCGCTGACAATTTCCCGCCACATTGACTTTACCTTGCCACAGATGCTATTCAGATAGACAGCCAAAACCGGTAGTAACCACGGATACAGGGGATGAACACGGATATAATCCTGATGGTACAAAAGTCGTTCAGCCTTTGTCCGTGTTCACCCCATCCATCCGAGTTCAAATGCTTTTAAGAGGTTTCCGTGTCCATGAAACAGAGCCGTCTATTCAAATTCATAGCCACCTATCCCCGCCTGATCCTGGCGCTGGCCCTGCTGTTTTCCGCCCTCTCCATCATCTATACCATTAAGAACATGACCTTCCTGACCGGGCGCGACGACCTGATGCCGCGGAACGCCCCTTTCCAGGTCGATTACCGTGCCTACCGCGCCGAATTCGGCGACCAGGAAGAGATCGTGGCGGTGCTGGAATCGGACGATGCGGTGAAATCCACCAAAGCCGCCGATGCTCTTTATGCCGCACTCAGCAAGGAGCAGGGCGTGTTCCGCGAAGTATTCTACCCCGGCGGCCTCCCCTTCTTCCGCAACAACGGCCTGCTGTTCATGCCGCTGGAGGATTTGAAAAACCTGCGCCGCACCCTGACCATGGCCGCCCCGGTGCTGAAAGATCTGGCCGCCGCTCCCTCAGTGCAGACCCTGTTCACCAGCCTGACCGGACAGATCGACCGCTACCTGCAGTCGAATGATCCGAACGACCTGGCGAGCATGACCTTCATGCTCACCACGCTGGACAAAGGCTTTGCTTCGGCTTCGCTCAGCACGGGCGCTTCGGCTTCGCTCAGCACGGGCGCTTCGGCTTCGCTCAGCACAGGCGCTTCGATTTCTGCCAACAATGAAGGGCCGGTCCCTGAGCGGAGTCGAAGGGTGTCCATGGATTCCTTCCTGAAGGGTAACGGAGGCGGCGCGCCGTCCATGCTGGAGAGCGCTGGGAAGCAGCAGGTCATCACGCTGCTGCCGGTCAAGGACGCTACAAGTTTCGTCGCCTCGGAAAAGTCGATCAAGGCCGCCCGGAGAGTCCTCGCCGGAATCCTTGCCAAGCCTGAATTCAAGGGGGTTACCGGCGGCCTGACCGGCGTGCCGGTGCTGGAATACGAAGAGATGGCCACCAGCCAGCGCGACCTGCAGCTTGCCACGGTTCTCTCCCTGTCGCTCACCGTCATCCTGCTCCTGTTCGCCTTCCGCGGCCTGCTCAACGTCATCGCCGCCATGGTATCGCTGATCGTCGGCATCTGCCTCTCCTTCGGCTTTGCCACCCTGGCCATCGGCCACCTCAACATCCTCTCCATGGTGTTTGCAATTATGCTGATCGGCCTGGGGATCGAGTACGGCATCCAGGTGGTGCTGCGCTATCAGGAAGAACTGCGCTGCGGAGCAAGCGGCCTGGATGCCATCGAAACCGGCCTGACCGCCAATATCCGCTCCATCATCATGGCGGCTGCAACAACGGCGCTGGCCTTTGCCACCTTTTCCTTCACCGATTTCAAGGGGATCGCCGAACTGGGCATCATCGCCGCAGGAGGGGTCTTCATCTGCGTCCTGGCCACCTTCACCGTGCTGCCGGCCATGCTGGTGCTGCTGGAGCGGTTCAGGAAGGCCTCGCTTCCCCCTCCCTTGACGGGAGGGGGCCAGGGGGTGGGTGA
>Ga0154471_180_pt2 | contig 40049 bp, 43 predicted proteins | sample RifGroC2_FD_115950 | JGI IMG/M metagenome (GOLD analysis project Ga0154471, IMG submission 115950) | Geobacteraceae bacterium GWC2_53_11
AGAAGAGTGGATTCCCTATGCGTACAACAATTTTCAAGCTTCCTACATCAATCTCGCAAACGATCGCACCCAGGACAATTTGGACAAAGAGCAGGGAGCGGTTCTCGATCTCTCGACGGCCTATGAAGTGAGCAACTTGTTAACGGGAGAACTGAAGTTTGGCGGGAAATACAGAACGAAATCAAGACATGCTTCTTTCCGCGAAGCGAGATCGAACTATTATCTTTATGCTTGGCCTGAGTGGACATCTGCGGAAAACGGAGGTATCGCAAAGAAGAATCTCACCGGAACGCGCTTCGAAAACCTGCAATTAACGGCGGGTGGGCAGGTCATCTTTTCGAATTTCCTCGATCCCGACCCTCCGCGTCGAGCTATCTATGATCGATACGCGCTCTATCCGTTGATCAACAGGGATGCCCTGCGGCTTTGGAGGCAACTCAATATCGGTGGATACTTGGACCAACGCGGCACCGAGCGAGAGTACAAGAACAATTTCGAAGTTGCAGGAGATGACTACGGCATCAAAGAGAGGATCCTCGCAGGCTATGTGATGAACACGTTCAATTTCGGACGTGTCACGACGATCATAGCCGGCCTCCGGTTGGAGGATGACGATAACGACTACATGTCTAAGTACACCCCCAAAGCCCTCAGTGGTTTCCCGTTTCCCTTTGGCGAATTGCGGGACACGGTCGTGTACCATAAAGAAAATGTCATGCTGCCCAACATTCAAGCCATTGTACGGCCGTTGGAATTCATGAACCTTCGATTCGCAGCGTACGAAGCGTTGGCGCGACCCGATTTCAATCATAGGCTATTGAAGTTTGTGGCCCGACAGGCAAGCGGGAACACATTGGATATTGGCAATCCGGATTTGAAAAACGCCAATGCCTGGAATTACGAAGTGCAGACACAGCTTTTCGGCAATACCATCGGTCTCCTATCCCTCTCTGCGTTCTATAAAAATGTCACAAACATGTACCATATCATCAACGGGGTTCAACTCTCCGGTAAGGCACCCCTCGATAGCCTTGGCATCAAATGGAAATGGCCCTTCGGTGCCGACACGGTCGGGACCGCCTACAACCTCTTCTATCCGTACAATTCAACACAGCCAACGCGCGTCTGGGGATTTGAAGTAGAGCACCAAATGGATTTCAAATTCCTTCCCGGTCTCCTGAAGAACATTGTCCTGAGCTACAATTTTTCGATCGTACGTTCTGAAACGTGGGTTGCCACGTCGAGGGTTGACACCTATCGTGATTCCACGTTTCTCTTCGGAAGGTGGATCTACACGACGCGTTCACAAAACGTCCTCTATGAGAAGAAACAGAAATTGGAGGATCAACCTGAGTTTTTCGGCAATGCATCGCTTGGTTACGATATTGCGGGCTTCTCATTTAGAATCTCCGTCTTTCACCAGGGAAGCTTCAATAGCTCCTTCTCGTCGAACCAACGAAGCGATGGAGTGCAAGAGAGCTATACCAAATGGGATATCGCTCTGAAGCAATTCATCACCGACCGCATCTCTCTCTCGTTGAATCTCAACAACATTACCGGCAAAGAGGAGTCCTCGTCGATTGCCAATCGGATCGTACCCGCGATTGGACTCCTTGCTAATTCAAGCAACAAGTACGGGATGACGGCCGACTTCGGTGTGCGAGTAGAACTCTAGACCGGCTGCAAACGAATGGAAAACGATAACACGACATCATAAATAACAGGCGCCATCCATAACCCAAACAGGAGGTGTACAATGAGAAGTTTAGTTTGCGTGTTCGCATTGGTACTCTTGCTTCCCGCCGTCTCCCGCGGGCAGAATGAAATGGTCGTTCCGGACTACACTGAATCCGGGTCGTTTTTGAACAATGTCATTGTGGGGGATACTACCGCCGCAGGCGCACGGGCAAACCTGAATCGGGTCTACGTGCTGAAGAGAGCGGGGGTGTATTTTATCTCCACCGCAGTGCGAAACGACGGTTGGACCTTGCGCATCAAGGCGGCCTCAGGAAGCGGGCAAATGCCCGTGATCTATTCCTACAAGAATCCCAGCACTGCCGCGTACCCGAACGACCAATTCGATGTTCGCGGCAATCTCTGGTTGAAGAAGATCGTGATGGTCGGCTGGTCCGAGTTCCTGCCGACGGAGATCTCGTTGATGCCCCCGCGCATCATCAATACCAATGCAACGGGTTTTAGTGTAGAGATTGACAGTTGCATCCTGAGCGGCACCAGAGCTGCCACGATTCAAACGTCCGTCGCGACACACAAGGTCCAAATCACGAATACGATCTTCGCACAGTCCGGCAGCCTGTACAACACAAACATTGGCAATGGCAGGCCAATCGACTTCAGAAACGTCACGGTAGATTCCGTGGTCATCCGGAACTGCACGTTTATCGACGGGACTGACCGTGTGTTGCGCCATTACTCGAGCGTCGGAAAACTCGAGGTTGTGATCTTTGATCACAACACAGTCTACAACGCCCTCTCGATGCACGGGTGCCTCGGCCTCGGCTGGGTCGGTGCAAAGGTGCAAATCACAAACAACTTGTTCGTGGATCATTTCGTTCTCGGCAACGACAGTACCGATGCCGTACGTTTGGCGGAGTTTGGTGATACGCGTGAGCGTGCACCAAGCGGTGCGTTCAGAATGACATTCGTCGGTACCGTTCCCGATTCGGCGGGGAAAACTCCGACACAATGGGTTGTTCGAAACAACTACTATTCGGTGAGCCCGGCGGTCCAAACATGGTACAACAGCAAGAGCAGCGCAGGGATTGGAAATCTTATCCCGTTAAGCTGGCATATCAACAGTAGGATCGGAGCCGATTCCGTCAATGCCTTCCGGAAAGTGGACATTACGTTTATCAAAGCCACGAAAAACCTGATTCCGTTTGCCACGTACTACTGGAACGAAGCCAACCGACAAAAACAACAGCCAAACTTCCGGCCGGAAGTGGACTACCAGCGCCCACAATGGACCTATTACGTAGACAGCCTGAACCTGAAATACCAGACATCTTCACCGGCGTACACCGGCGCCGGCGGCGAACCTGCAGGGTCGCTCATGTGGTGGGGCATCTTGACGAATGTTGACGGAAGCGATGCGGTCTCTCTTCCGACGGCATTTTCCCTTCATCAAAACTATCCTAATCCCTTCAATCCGACAACAACGATCAGCTTCGCACTTCCGCAGAGCGGATTCGTGACGCTGAAGGTGTTTAACATCCTCGGCCAGGAGGTGGCGACGCTGATCAACAGTCATATGACCGCAGGCACGCACGAGCGCGTGTTCGATGCCGGCACGCTCAGCAGCGGGTTCTATCTCTACACGCTCTCGTCAACCAAGTTCGCTGCTTCCAGGAAGATGTTGTTGCTCCGATAGTGCCATGCGACTCCCGAGGGGCTGGGCCTTTACGGCCGGCCCCCCGACTTTTGTTTCAGCGAACGCATTTCCCGGCCCGCGGTGTATGAAGGATGCCGCTTGATACTCAATGCGCGATCTTGGCTGCGTGTCTGCTTAATGATCCGCCCGGCATCGTTCGTCGATTCGCTTCGACGCTCGAGAGTCGGGATCCTATTTTGTCCGGGGCGAAAACAAGCGTAGAGTCTCGCGAAATCCTATGAGCGCTTCTGTACGACATTCTGGCGAGCCCCCTGGCGAGAACACGCACCACGCCGATCGTCCGAGGTTCGTGGCGCTGTGCGGAGAAATACGCCTCCATGAAAAAGAGGCCAAGGGGAACGCATCTCCCTTGACCCCTGATTATCCATACCTTGCTGTATCAATTACAGTTTCACGTCCAGTTCATTCTGGACAAGCTGCTCCCGAACCTGCTTCTTTCTGATCAGAACCAGCTCGGAACTGCGGGTTCTCATAACGGCAGGCGGTTTACGGTGCGAGTTGTAGTTTTCCGGCGACATGCTCTCGGAATATGCTCCCGTGCCGCCGATCACGACGTAGTCTCCGATTTCCGGTTCGGCAATCAGCATCGGCACAATGTTGCCATCACCATCCAGACGCACCGAATCACCGCTTTCACAACATCTCCCCACAATGCCGAACGACTTCAACCCGGCTGTCGGGATGCAGTCATACTCGCTTGACAGCAACGTGCCATCCTGGCGCACGATGGCGATGGGGTGTTCGGAGCCGTACAGCAACGGACGGGTCAACAGCTCCATGCCGCCGTCAACGATCAGGAAGTTCAGCTCGTTGGTCAGCTTCTTGTCGATAATTCTGGTGATGATATGACCCGAGTTGGCCACCACATAGGTTCCCGGCTCGATCTCCATCTGCAGCTCGCGGCCGGTGGCTTCCTTGAACTCCGTTATCCGCTGGGTGGCATAGGCACCCAGCGCCGCGATATCGGCCTGTTTTTCGCCGGGCATCCTGGCCACCTTGAGGCCGCCGCCGAAGCTGACCGTGGTAGCTTCCGGGAAATAGGCCTTCACAAAACCCAGTTCGCGGTCGATGTTCTGACGCCACTTTTCCGGATCGCCACCCGAACCGATATGGACATGAACCTGGGTAAAGCGCAGCCCCAGTTTGTCGGCCAGAGCTTTGACCTGCGGAACATCATTCAGGTGCACGCCGAAGCAGGAGTATTCGCTGCCGGTGTCGCGGGTAGCGCTCTCGCCGCCGCCGGCGGCGCCCGGATGAACCCTCATGGACAAGTCAATGTTGTTGGCTTTGGCAAAGTCAGCAATCAGTTGAAACTGCGTCATGGAACAGACATTGTATTTCAGACCGGAACGGATCATTTCCTCCAGCTCGGTGCGCTCTTCACCGGACGGAACCTCCTGGGTCGTCAGCATCATCCGGGAATAGGGCACACCCGCCGCAAAAGCCCGGGCCGCTTCATCAAGTGACGAGCAGTCCAGATCAAGTCCTTTATTGGTGACAACACGCAGCACGGTGCGGTCCGAATTGGCCTTCATGGCGTAGCGGACATGCAGTCCGTAGGCATTCGGCATATTCAGCAACTGTTCGCAACTGTTCTCGATAAATTCCTGGTCATGTAGATAGACCGGCGTCCCCCATTGCTGAGCAATCTTCGGTATGAGTGTCGCGTCAAGATTTGTCGGACCAAACTGTTTCACTGTCATTATTTCAACCTCACTATGTGATATGACCCCACATTCCGCATGTACCTTGGAGGGACGTGAAAGGGTTGCGTATCTATGTATCATTTTCACCTAGTGCGGCGCAACATCTCTATTCTTTTCAGGGGGTATCGCTTTTCACCTCACACATCAAATTGCCGCACCGTCCGTTACCAATCCGTTTTCAAGCGCGTAGATCCGGTCCGCCCATTCCAGGCTCCAGGCACGCAAACGTTTGTCTGACATCGGCTGCGGAAGATTGCCGGAATAGATCGTTTGTGTCGCATCAACGATCTGATTCGCCAGACGGCGATAGTAATACGACTGATTTGATTGCGGCCTGGATTGGATGACCGTTTCCCCGTAAAGTTCTGACTGCCTGACAAGCTGAGAGCGCGGCACCTTTCCGATTGTCCGGGCATTGGTATGAAAGGCAAAATCGCTGACAAATGCCTCTTCAAAAGAGCTGGCGATACTGTTCAGGATCAAGCCCCCCATCGGAAGAGGAACCCGGTTCTCACTATTATACTGTTCCAGAAAAACAAAAGCCTCATTGACGGCATGCAGTGCATTATAATCGGCGGTTGTAGCAACAAACAGCCGGGTAATTCCGGCCTGGCGGATGACCGATTGCAGCGTTGCGAATGAACTGTCTCCTGAAATATCGTAGATAACAAAGTCAGGATTAATCTGTTCAACAATGTGCAGGCGCTCAAGTTCATGCAACGCTTCGGGCAGACCGGTTGATGCTCCCAGTTCAATACAACCTATTCCTTTAAAACCGGGATGGACAGTATTCTCCCGTGTGATGCCGGTTTGATTAATGATGTGATCCGACACCCGTGGTATGGGAAAACCACCATGCAGCAGAGAACATGAATCACCGTCGGGGTCGCACCCGATCAGCACCACACTGAAGCCGGCCTCCACCAGAGAGGCACTGATATTGGTGACCAGCGTCGTTTTGCCGACGCCTCCCTTGCCGTATACTGCAATGTGATGTGCCATGGTCATTCTCATTTCTCAAAAAACAAGGCCGGAAGAGATCACCACCGTGATTCTCGACCGGCCTCCAGTTTTCTGGTCAGCGCGTATTTGTTTAGCGTTTAGATTCCACAGCCGTCAATATGCCCGACTTTGTTGATACGGATCTTCTCGTTTTTGTCCACCTGAATAACTCGCGCGTCCTGCACAACAAGGGTTACCGTGCCAAAGCGGATCGTTTGCAAGGCATCTCGCACCAGATGCTCCAGCTCCTTGTTCCAAACATCCGGTGTGATAGTACTCATTCTTAGATCCCTTCGAAGAGAGCCGTTGACAGGTAGCGCTCTGCGCCGTCAGGCAGAATCACAACAATGGTTTTTCCGGCAAATTCATCAAGCTGACCAAGCCGAACCGCTGCGGCCACTGCGGCGCCGCAGGAGATCCCGACCAGAAGGCCTTCCTCTTTGGCCAGACGCTTGGCAAATTCAATCGCTTCATCACTGGTTACCTGCTCAACCCTGTCCACAACGGAGAGATCGAGAGTCTCGGGGATAAATCCTGCTCCAATTCCCTGGATCTTGTGCGGGGCAGGCTGAATCGGCTGCCCGGCAAGCTTCTGGCTGATAACGGGGCTTTCTTTGGGTTCCACCGCTACCGAGATAATATTCTTTCCCTTGGTGTTTTTGATGTAACGGGAAATACCGGTAATGGTTCCGCCCGTGCCTACTCCCGCGACGAGGACGTCGATAGCGCCGTCTGTATCATTCCATATTTCCGGACCGGTTGTTTTCTCATGAATCTCCGGGTTGGCCGGATTTTTAAACTGCTGCGGCAGGAAGTATTTTTCCGGTTCGGCAGCGGCTATTTCCTCAGCGCGGCTGATTGCTCCCTTCATCCCTTCAGCTCCGGGAGTCAGGATCAGGTTTGCCCCCAGTGCTGCCAGAACCCGGCGGCGCTCAATGCTCATCGTCTCCGGCATAGTCAGAGTCAGCTTGTAACCACGAGCGGCTGCAACGTACGCCAGAGCTATGCCGGTGTTGCCGGAGGTCGGTTCAATAATCTCGACGCCGGGCTTCAATACGCCTCGTTTTTCCGCGTCCCAGATCATGTTGGCACCGATGCGGCATTTAACCGAATATGCCGGGTTACGCCCCTCTACTTTTGCCAGAATGGTTGCTTTTGAGTTTCCAACGATGTGGTTAAGTTTCACCAAAGGGGTGTTACCGATCGATTGCGAGTTGTCTGCATAAATTTTGCTCATGATTTGCTCTCCTTTCGGTTTACCAATCTCTATAGACTTGGTAGGTTTTTGTGACAAAAAAATTAAATGCTGAAATCCATTATTTTTGACTTCTTCTGCCGGGCGTTATCGCTTCTCTCTACCATGTCAGCCAAGGTAGTCGAACCAAGCACTGAATCGATCGCCTGCTTTACATCGCTCATCACAAGACGAATACCGCAGCAGGCCGGGTCTCCGCACTCCTCACACACAGCTTTAACGTTGTCGTTCAGACACTCCACCAATGCAAAACCACCCTCAAGTATGCTGACAACCTTGCCAATGGTTATGCTCGCCGGCGGCAATGCCAGCATATATCCGCCACCCTTGCCTATCTTGCTCTTCAGTACGCCGCCTTTTCTAAGAGCAACCAGAATCGCTTCAAGAAACTTCTTGGGTATATTCCCTTCCTTCGCAAGTTCGGAAATAAGAATAGGTTCGCCGGTGGAATGTTCGGCGAGATAGCCAAGCGCTATGAGCGCGTATTTAGTCTTTTTTGAAATCATATCTATTAAAACTATAGATAAACAAAACAGGTCCTATTGTCAAGGTATTTTTCATGCAGTCATCTAATTTGACGCCGTAAAGGTAAAACGCCGCGTTTCCGGCGTGTGAGACATGTGGGTAAACGTCCGTTCCAATCTGGCACATAGTGACACTTTTAAGAGCATTCATCAGAAGAGTCATCACACTCCCCTCGTCAAAAACAGGTGCCAGAAATAGAGGGTAACAAATGAAAACGGGATTCCCACCCCAACGAGCATTCCGACAAGTTGCGGTTTCAGATCATGATCAATGGCAATAATACCGGCTGTTATCATCGGTGCCATGGCCGCTTCAAAGATCGTTACCTGCATGATGGTTCCCGTGGCTCCGAACAGGACTACGTAAAGTATATAGATAACCGCTGGCCCCAGCAGCAGCTTGAAGAACAAACCACCTGCCAATGGTTTCAGCAGCGCCTTCATGCCCCCAAAATGAAGTTGGAAACCGACCGAGACAAGCGCCAGCGGGGTGAGTGTGCTGCCGAGTTTCTCCAGTATGGTTACGGCCCAATCGGGAAATAACACGGGCTTAAGCAGGAGAGCCAGCAACAGTGCCTGAAAGGGTGGAAACAACAGGATCTTGCGCGCCATCTGACGAGGTGTCACACTGCCGGAGGAATAATACGTCGCTACGAATATCCCAAGCGTCGAGAGCACCATGAACGAGCCAAGTTGGTCGGCGATTATCCCGACACCCAGATACTCTTTGCCAAAATACGCTTCTATCATCGGCAATCCGACAAAAGATGTATTGCCGAGCCCCGCCACCAGCGTCAGCGCCCCGATGGTATTCCTATCCAGCGCGAATAGCTTCCCGACGCTGCTGAACAGCAGCCAGGAGCAGCCAAACAGCAGCCAGGCCATGGCCGCTGTCAGAGCAAGTGAACTGTCCAGCTTAAGATGATGGATGTGAAGAATCGCCAGAGCCGGCAATGAAATATGAATAATGAAGCCATTGAGCGCGGCAGGAGTAGCAGCGGGAAAACGTCCGGTTTTCCTGAGTCCGAAACCAGCAACGAGACACACCGCAAGAAGGACTATGTTGGCCACGGATATCTCCCTGTGTCGTAATGCACTGCCGGAATCGGCTTAGTGCCCTTTGAGCGCGTAGATGCCGGGAGCATTTCTCCAGTACCCCTTATAATCAAGTCCATAGCCGAACAAAAAGCGGTCGCCGACCTCAATGCCGGTAAAATCGGCCTTCATTCCCGGTGCAACCTTGCGCAGATGCAGCTTTTCGACCAGCACCGCCATCATGACCTTTGCCGCCCCGACATGGCGACAATATTCGGCGATAGCAGCCAGCGTTACCCCTTCATCAAGGATATCATCGAGCAGCACCACCGTTCTGTCTTTCAGATCAAGCTGCGGCCGGACCTTCCAGTCAAGCGTGACGCCGTTGATTTCATGACCGTAACGGGTGGCGTGGACGTAATCAATCTGAAGCGGAAAGACAAGCTTGGTCAGAAGCTGTCCGGCAAATGCAAGCCCGCCATTCATACAGCATATCAGTACCGGGTTTGCGTCCTTCAGCTCTGCCGTGATCTCGGCAGCTATTCGTGATATGGCAGCAACGACCTCATCTTCGCGAACCAGCAGGTCACCTTCGGCAAGCATTGTTAGAGCATTTTCTCCGTTCATAGTTTCTCCTTTCGTTGTGCAGCAACGACACGCTCGATGCCACCTGAATCCAAGGTAACAATCGGTTCTCCAAAGCTGCCGGTTTCACGGAACAGCCGCTGTATATCATGTGCCTGACCAATGCCAATCTCCAAAATCAGCCAGCCACCGCTGTTCAAGTGGTCAACAGCGGCTGGAATCAGAGCTCGGTATATATCCAGGCCATCACTGCCGCCATCAAGAGCCGTGCGGGGGTCGTAATCACTCACTTCCTGTTCAAGCGAGCCGATATCCGCCGTCGGAATATAGGGTGGATTAGATACAATCAGGTCGAATCGGCGGCCTGAAACCGGAGCAAACAGTGAACCGAGCAGAAATTCGATCACAGCGTCATGTTTGGCGGCATTACGACGTGCAACGATCAACGCCGCATCCGAAATGTCCGTAGCTGTCACCTTCGCCGTTACAAGCTGTTTTTGGAGCGATACGGCAATACATCCGCTGCCGGTTCCGATATCCAGAATGTTTTTAGCTTCCGGTGCCAGCCTTATGGCCTCCGAAATCAGCACTTCCGTATCATGCCTCGGTATCAGGACGTCTCCGGAAACTTCATAATCAAGTCCGCAAAATTCCTGACTGCCGAGGATATGCTGCAACGGCTCACGCCTTGCCCTGCGAGCTACCATGGTCCGATAATCGGTCAGTTCACGGTCATTGAGCGGTTTATCGTATTGAAGATACAAGCCGACCCGATCAAGACCGGTTGCCGCGCATAACAGCCATTCAGCTTCAAGCCGCGCGTTTGCAATGCCTCTGGAACCGAGGTAGTCTTTGGTCCAGGTAAGCACTTTCAACGTAGTCCACTGTTGTTCACTCACGACAATAATTTCTCCTGTACGGTGATACTACCCCAGTAGTTGAACTCACTCCAGAAAATAGCACACTTGACTCACCAAAAGCCGGTGCTATTCTTTAGAAAATGTAATATGAGGTTTGGAGATACGTATGAATTACCATGATTATGATGAAGCTCTGCCAAAATCAGGCACGTGGTTTGCTGCAGCTGAGCGCTCCACGGCCGAAGAGCTTCAGGACTTGGTTGATTTTTGCATGCAGGATCCGACCATTCAGGCAATTCTGTTGTCAGTTGACGGTTATGTCCTGATTCTTAATGAACAACGGCAGGTAGTAGCTGCAAATGATTCTCTATTGCATGACCTGCATGCAAGCTCAACCGATAAGCTGATAGGCTTGAGACCTGGTGAAGTCTTCGGATGCGTCCACAGTTGTGACGCCCCCGGTGGATGCGGAACATCAAAAAGCTGTTCCGTATGTGGTGCGGTTATTTCCGTTCTCTCCAGCCAGATCCTGAACCAGCCGGCAACAGGTGACTGCCTGATGTCGGTGCAGCGGAGTGGTGTTTTTGAAGCTCACGAATTTTCGATTCGAACGACTCCGCTACCTGCCAGGAACACAAAATTCATAGTTTTTGTTGCCCATGATATCAGTGCCGCCAAGCGTAGCGATGCGTTGGAAAACATTTTATTCCATGACTTCAAAAACATAGTTACCGGCATCCGAGGCTGGAGTGAGTTGCTGGTAAAACGTCCTCAGGACGCCTCAAGCATTGCCCGAAAACTCGTCAACCTCTCAACTCGACTTTCCCAGGAAGTGGAGAGCCACAATATTCTTTTGCAGGCTGAACGTGGTGAGTTGCAGATAACACTCGAAAATTCATTGGTCGCAGAAGTCATGGACGATCTTCGCGACTATTTTTCCAGTTACCCCACCGACAAAGTTCATAGCATCGTTATACACTATCCGGAAGATCCTGTTGCAGTCATGACAAATCGGACTTTGCTCACACAGGTTCTAGCGCATATGGTTAAAAATGCGCTAGAAGCGGTTCAGCCATCAGAACAGGTTCAACTGCGATTTGAAGAGCACGAGCTGGGGGTCTGTTTTATTGTACATAATCCGGGAGAAATTCCTGAAGCGGTGGCTCTGCAAATTTTCAAACGATCATTCAGCACAAAGAGTCTGCACGGCAGAGGGCTCGGAACATACAGTATGAAGCTTCTCGGTGAGCAGTACCTGGGTGGCGCTATAGGCTTCAGCACTGATGAAGAAAAAGGCACATCATTTTATATAATTCTTCCACGCATTTTAGAAACATCGTCATGACCCTTGAAGATGGTATGGAGACCTGAGTCAATTGACATCTGCTATACCTGAATGTGCTGAAATTTCATCTGATGTGCTAATACAAAGGGCGGCCTCATCATCAATGAGGCCGCCCATATTTTTACCAATCAATATCCAACAGACTAGAGCAATTTGACAGCCATCTGCGCATACTGAAGAATTACAGACGGTACAACACCCGGAATCAACGTTCCCGCAACGGCAATAATCAGTGCAAGGGTAACAGGGGCGGTTACCTGAACCCACTCAAACTCTTCCGTAGGTTCTTTCATATACATGTAGACCATGATACGCAGGTAGTAATAGGCAGATGCTGCACTGTTCAGGACACCAATAACGGCAAGCCAGATGTATCCCTTCTGAATTGCTCCTGCGAAAAGATAGAACTTGCCGATAAAGCCAGCAGCTGGTGGTACGCCTGCAAGAGAGAAAAGGAAAATGGTCATTGCAATGGCAAGTACCGGGCGTTTGAAGCCAAGACCTGCAAAATCAGAGACATTGCCGTTTGTTTCGCCCTTCTTTGCAACCAGGATTATGATAGCAAAGGCACCAATGTTCATGAAAGAGTAAGAAAGCATGTAAAAGAGGATACCGGCAGTACCGGTACCGTTACCGGCAGCAAAACCGACTAAAGCGTATCCGGCATGGGCGATTGAGGAATAGGCAAGTACGCGTTTGATATTATCCTGACGCAATGCTGTGATATTTCCAACAGTCATGGTTAATACGGCAAGTACCCAAAGGACCTGACTCCATTCAACCTGCAATGTTGGCAGAGCAAGCAGAAACAGACGCATCAAAGCAGCAAAACCAGCAGCCTTTGGTCCGGCTGACATAAATGCGGTCATCGGCGTTGGCGCACCTTCATAAACATCCGGTGTCCACATGTGAAACGGCGCAGCAGCAATTTTAAAGGCAAAACCTGTCATCATGAGCAGCATACCGGCAACAAGAAGTATATTGGCGGAAGGCAGCGTCATCTGACCAAGAATTGCGGCAATCTTGTAGAGGCGTGTTGTTCCGGTAGCACCATAGATAAGTGCCATGCCGTAGAGCATAAAACCTGTGGAGAAGGAGCCCAGCAAGAAGTACTTGAGACCCGCTTCATTGGATTTTTTATTAGCCCTGTTAAATCCGGCAAGGACGTACAGGGTTACGGACATCACTTCAAGACCAAGGAAGATAGTCATGAGATCGGTGCCAGATGCCATCAGCATCATGCCAACAACGGCAAACAGGATCAGCGGATACAACTCGCCATGGTTGCACTCTTCACGTTCCATGTAACGATCTGAAATAAGCACGGTTAATCCGGCAGCAATCAGGAACGTCATCTTGAAGAAAGTCGCAAAATTATCAAGTACGACGGATCCCCCGAAGCTTTCAATGTGAGCCCCCCACCCCGCTCCTACCAGTACCGCCGTCGCAACGATGCCGAAAAAGCTAATGTAAGCCAGATATGACTTCTGTCCGCCAGGCGAAAATACATTGATCAGCAGAAGAACCATGGCCAGCACGGAGAGAAATATCTCCGGTAAAATCGGCGTCATGTTGACGACAGGAATTGAAATCATGTCCATCTAAAATATCCTCCGGTCGGATTGACTCGTTATTGATTTACTTTGCGTCATGCGGGTTTACTGCGGGTACTGCTTGTGGGGCAGCTGGAGCTTCCATTCCAGGATGGCCGGCAGGCATTGCGCCGCCAGGATGGCCAGATGGCATCTGCTGCATATCGGGATGTCCAGCAGGCATCTGCTGAGACATTCCGGGATGCCCTTCAGGCATTTGCATCTGCTGTGCTCCTGGTATAACCTGAGCATTAACTGATGCAACGCGAACTTGAGATACGAGCTTCTTGATAGCTGGATCCATTTTATCAATAAAAGGCTTGGGGTAGAGACCCATAAAGAAAATCATTATCAGCAGCGGAACCATAATAGTAATTTCGCGTGCATTCAAATCTAGAAGTTTCTGATTTTTGGGGTTATCAAGTTCGCCGAACATGACCCGCTGGAATACCCACAACATGTAAACCGCTGAAAGAATGACACCGCTCGTTGCTATTACAGTCCACCAACGCAACTCACTTTCAAATGCACCGAGCAGAATCAGGAACTCACCTACGAAGCCATTAGTACCAGGAAGACCAACTGAAGAGAACGTTACAATCATGAAGATTGTCGCGAAAATCGGCATCTGTTTTGATAATCCGCCAAAATCTGTAATTAAGCGGGTATGACGACGTTCGTATATAAAGCCAACAATAAGGAACAGTGCGCCGGTAGAAATACCGTGGTTAATCATCTGCAACATGCCGCCAGTAATGCCCTCGACATTAAAGGCGAAAATACCGAGCATTACAAAACCAAGATGAGCCACTGATGAATAGGCAACCAGTTTTTTAACATCTTCCTGAACCATAGCTACAAGCGCCGCATAGATGATACCGATCACGGCAAGAGTTGCAAGCAGCGGAGCAAACTTGTGTGCTGCTTCGGGAAACAGCGGGATGGCAAAACGCACATAACCGTAGGTACCCATTTTAAGGAGTACAGCTGCCAAGATAACAGAACCTGCTGTCGGCGCTTCGGTATGTGCATCCGGCAACCAGGTGTGGAGTGGAAACATCGGGACCTTGATTGCAAACGCGAAGGCAAAAGCCAGGAACAGCCATATCTGTGTCGCAAGATCCAGTTTGAGGCTGAAGAACTGTAATAGGCCGAAATCAGTAATACCAGCCTGCATTCCTTTGAAATAGAGGAACACAATTGCAACAAGCATCAGAAGTGATCCTACCATGGTGTAAACAAAGAACTTTACAGCAGCGTAAATTTTATTCTTGCCACCCCAGATACCGATCATGAAATACATCGGAATGAGCATGACTTCCCAGAAAATGTAGAAAAGGAAAATATCAAGCGAAATGAACGCACCCAGCATGCCGGTTTCAAGCAGCAACAGGCAGATCATGTACTCCTTAACCTTCTCCTCAACAGCTGTGTAGGTGGAGAGAACTGCAATCGGCATAATGAACGTAGTCAGGATTACAAGCCAGAGGCTGATACCGTCAATACCGATATTGTAGCGCATGACAAACGGGCCGGCAGCTATCCAGGGTACATTTTCAAGAAACTGGAAATCAGCGTTAGCCTTGAATCCTGTCAATATGATTAGCGACACAAAGAAAGTCACCAGAGTTACCGCGAAGGTGACATTCCGAAGTACTCCCTTGCTGTCTTTCGGGATGAACAGCAGCAACAGGACACCCAGTATCGGCAGGAATGTCGTCAGGCTCAGTACGTTACTCATGAATTCGTGCTCCTTTATACAAAGTGCTTATGAATTGGTTATTTGAAAATGAAGTAGCCAAGCATTACAACGACACCAAGCGCCATTGAAAAAGCGTAGTTATAGATGTATCCGGACTGCATGTAGCGGAAAATCCCGCTGAAGCCCATAACTGTGTTTGCCACACCGTTAACAACGCCATCGACAATCAGGACGTCAAACCCTTTCCAGAGAAACTGACCGAACGCCTTACAAGGGTTCACAAACAGGTAGTCGTAGATTTCATCTACGTACCATTTATTGAAGACAGCGCGATGCAGCGTCGGGAACGTAGCAACAAACCGGCCGGGCAATGATTTGTTTTTAACATACATGGTCGCAGCAATCATGATGCCGATTACTGCTATTACGGTTGACAGTATCATCAGTGTCCATTCAACGGAATGACTTGGATGAGCACCATGATGAGCATATTGAGTACTATACTCATGTGCCGTTTCGAATACCGGCTCCAGCCAGTGTTCAAAATGATTGAGACCACCAAGTATTTTAGGAACTCCAATAAAACCGCCTACCGCTGCAAGTGCACCCAGCACCATCAGAGGAATGGTAATAACCAGTGGCGATTCGTGCAGATAGCTTTTTGCAGTGGGATTGATACGGCAATCACCAAAGAATGTCATGAATACCAGACGCCACATGTAGAATGCGGTAAAACATGCCGCAACAGCACCAATTCCCCACAGATAGATATTCACATTACCGTGAAACTGGTTGCTGAATGCCATCCAGAGAATTTCATCCTTTGAAAAGAAGCCGGACAGTGGTGGAATACCGGATATTGCGATAGTCGATACGGCAAAAGTGATAAAGGTTATCGGCATTGCCTTGCGCAGGCCACCCATGTTACGCATATCCTGCGCGTCATCGTGGGAGTGGATTTTATGAAGGGCATGATGCATGGAATGAATAACGGATCCTGAACCAAGGAACAGACAAGCCTTGAAGAAGGCATGTGTCATCAGGTGGAAGATGCCGGCACTGAATGCGCCAACTCCCATTGCCAAAAACATGAATCCAAGCTGCGAAACTGTTGAGTAAGCAAGAACACGTTTAATGTCATTCTGAGCTGTGCCAATGGTGGCAGCAAAAATTGCGGTAGCAGCTCCAACCACGGCGATGACCAGTAATGTGTCTGGGGATTTGGCAAAAACGAAGCTCATTCTGCCAATCATATAAACGCCGGCAGTTACCATGGTTGCAGCGTGGATAAGGGCGGAAACGGGAGTCGGGCCTTCCATTGCGTCAGGCAGCCAGGTAAAGAGCGGAAGCTGGGCAGACTTGCCGGTCGCTCCGACAAAAAAGCAAAGTGTTGCTACGGTTACAACCCCGCCATAAGGAAGAAGGTGCGATGCAGCTTTAATTTCAACGAAATTGATTGTCCAGATATTATGATTACTGCCAAACCACCAGTAAAGGGTAAACAGACCGAGCAAAAATCCGAAGTCACCAACACGGTTCATGACAAACGCTTTTTTCGCGGCGTCACCGGCAGATTTTTTGTGGAAGTAATAACCGATCAGCAGGTACGAGCAAAGACCTACACCTTCCCAGCCGATAAACATTACCAGCATATTGCTGCCAAGAACCAGCAAAAGCATCGACATACAGAAGAGGTTCAAATAGGCAAAAAAACGGTAAAATCCTTCTTCGCCATGCATGTAACCGATCGAATAAAGATGAATGAGAGAGCCGACACCGGTAACAACCATGATCATTACACACGAAAGCGGGTCGAGCAGGAAAGCCATATCGGCTTTAAAATTGCCGGAGTGGATCCATGGGAAAAGCACTTTTTCAAATACTCTCTGCTCCGCTGGCAGACCGATCATCTGCATGAGTATCAAACACGATACCACAAATGAAGCAAATATTGCCAAAGTGCCTATGGCGCCGATAACAGCTTCATTTTTTATCTTTTTCCCGAACAAACCATTGATCAGAAATCCAATGAGCGGGAAAAGTGGTATTAGCCATACGTTGTCAAACATGTAAGACTCCTTTTATGCAATCGTTAAACGTTGTCGTATAGGTGATGACTGCTTTCTACCACTTCATCAGATTGACGTCTTCTACATCTATCGACTCTTTATTATTAAAGAAGGCAATAATCAGTGCCAAGCCGACTGCTGCCTCGGCAGCCGCAACAGTCATTATGAAAAAGACGAATATCTGTCCATCAAGATTTCCGAGATAACGTGAAAAGGCGACAAAAGTAAGGTTGACAGCATTAAGCATCAATTCGATGCTCATAAACATTACAATCACGTTTTTTCTGGTAAGAACGCCAATTGTACCGATTGCAAAGAGTATGGCGCTTACGATGAGATAGCTGTTCAGGTTTTCCATGAATATATCCCTCTTATATTTTTTTCTTGGCCAGGATGACCGCGCCGATAATCGCTACTAACAACAATATTGAAGTGATTTCAAATGGCAGCAGAAAGTTGGTAAACATCTCTCTACCAACCAGCTCAGTGTGGCCGATACTCCTGAGCATTTCACCACTATATGGGCCTGTAGGGAGAGCGGCACGGCTTTTAACCAGAACAAATATGGTATTAAGCAAGGTAAAGAAGCCAATTATGGAGCCAAGTACAAGTTTGTGTGAATGTTTTTTTGATGAATCAACACGGATGTTCAGCAGCATTATGGTGAATACAATAAGAACCATAATTGCGCCTGCATAAACCATCACTTGAACTGCAGCCATGAATGGCGCATCGAGCATAACGTAATACGTGGCCAGGCAGAAAAAGGTCATTATGAGTGACAGCGCACTATTGATCGGATTCTTGCAGGTTATCACCAGAATCGCCGATACAATTGCCACTAGCGTTATGATCAGGAAGAAGAGGGTTTCCATTCACTGCTCCTTTATTACTTTTCTAAGAGACGTTCTTTGGTGTAAAGGAAGTCGCTACGTTTGTAGTTTGCCAATTCGAACTCACCGGTCATCTTGAGAGCATCAACCGGGCAGGCTTCAACACAATATCCGCAAAAAATACAGCGCAGCATGTCAATCTCATATACTGATGCAAACTTGTCGTGGTTTGCATCCTCGCCCGCTTCAACCCTGATGCACTTTGCAGGGCAGACTGTCGGACAGAGATAACACGCCACGCATTTTGCTTTACTGTGTGAAACTTTGAGGCCATGCAGACCGCGATAACGCTCTGCCACCTTTGGTCGTTCAGTCGGATACTGCAACGTAACCGGCTTCATGAACATGTGCTTAAATGTAATTTTCATACCGTTTATAATCGGTGTAATCGGATTCATGTGTCTGTCCTCGTCTTTGAAATTACGTTACTCATTCAGCGTGCTGTTAAATAAAGTAGCCGATGATTCCTGTAACAACTATATTTACAAGTGCCAGTGGAATAAATACCTTCCAACCCAGATGCATTAGCTGATCATAACGGTATCGTGGCAATGTTGCGCGAATCCACATGCAGACAAACATCAGGAAGTATACTTTCGCAATAAAATATACAGGTCCGAGGATTGGCATTGCTGCAGTGAGCGGTCCGTTCCAGCCGCCAAGGAACAGTGTGACGGTCAGTGCGCAGACTGTTACCATGTTTGCATATTCAGCCATGAAGAACATTGCGTATTTCATTGAAGAATATTCTGTACAGAAACCGGATACCAACTCCGTCTCCGCCTCAGGCAAGTCAAACGGGGTACGATTGATTTCTGCAAGCGAACAGACAAAGAACATGAATGCTGCCAGAGGTTGCTTAACGATAAACCATTCAAAACCGCCCCAACCGGACTGAAGTTCAACGATTTTATTAAGAGACAGTGTACCGGAGAGCATAAACACAGCGATAATCGATAATCCAGCTGCAAGCTCATACGAAATCATCTGGGCAGAAGCACGCAATCCGCCCATGAGAGAGTATTTGCTGTTTGACGCCCACCCGGCGAGTACGATTCCATAAACTCCCAGTGATGACATGGCAAGAATGTACAGAACGCCAACATTGACATCAAACACCTGTCCAGATGCCGTATCGTAGTAGGCAGCAATCTGTAGCGGAATCTTATAACCGGCTACCTCAATAATTCCGCCAAAAGGGATTACAGCAAACGTAATAAAAGCCGGTATGAGAGCAATCAGCGGCGCGACCAGGAAAGCAAAGGTGCTTGCTTGAGCAGGGATGATCTCTTCTTTGAAGAAGAGCTTTACCCCATCGGCAATCGGCTGAAGCAGGCCGTGCCAGCCAGTACGCATTGGTCCCAGACGAACCTGCATATGACCGATGATTTTACGTTCGGCATACGTGGCGTATGCCACGGTCAGCAACACAAAGACAAAAGCCACCAGGACCTTGGCAACCATGGCGATGTAATACATCAGCGGCAGTCCTAATATCTCGATTCCCATCTGACCCTCTTTCTATGCTTGTATGAAATTTGTTATTTTGTGCAGTTACGGAAAATACAGTATTACTTTGCGACTGAAACGAGCGTAACAGGTGCCCCACTCCAAATTGTGTTAATGGGGGCAGCAGTAAAATGATATGGAGCAAATGCAACGCCAACGGGCATACGGGGAGTGACTTTAGCCTTGAGTTGCATACTACCTTCAGCAGAGGAAACGGTAACCAGATCGTTTTCTGCAATTTTATACGTAGATGCATCAGCGCGTGACAGTTCAATATACCCTTCAGGGCAGACATGCATTGGACCTTCACCGTATTGTGACTGTGTACCGCTGTGATACAGAGCACTGCCGGTCACCAGAGCAAGCTTACCCGCCTCAGCTGCAACAGAAGCTGTGGCCTGTGGGACAACAAATGCAGGTTTCATTGAAACAGCGGCGAAAGCGCCTTCACTTTTCAGGGATTCGTGACTCATGCCGGTGTAGCCGGGAGTAGTTGCCGCAATTTCACCAAAAAGTACTGCTGGTGTCGATGAAGACTGACCACCAAGTTTAACGATCAAATCAGAGAACACTTCAAAATCAGTCTTAAGCTGAGAGTTCTTGCTTATCGCAGGTTTTACGTACTGGACACGGCGGTCGGCACTGGTAAACGTACCTGTTTTTTCGGCAAACGAGCAAACGGGCAGAACAACATCCGCCATGGCAGCCGTTTCAGTAAGGAATAACTCTGTTACGATCAGGAATTCGACAGCTTCAAGAGCTTTCTTGACCTTGGAGCGATTCGGATAGGACGTCAGTGGATTTTCTCCAGCTACAAAAAGAGTCTTGACAGTACCATCGGTACAAGCATCAAGAATCTGCAGGCCATTCAAACCGCCATTTTGAGCATAAAAGCCCATATCGACAGCACCCTGGCTGTTATTCTTTTCGGAAAGGCAAAGAACCCCACACCCCTCTTTACCATACTTACCGGTCAGAATAGCCAGGTTTGCAACCGCACTTGCCAGATCAGCATTGTGGCCGGTGTACGCCTGACCAACCGGGAAGATAATCATTGCTTTCTCGGCAGATGCATAATCCGTAGCAAGTTTCTTGATATCTGCCGCAGTTAAACCGCACTGAGCAGCAACCACTTCGGCAGAAAAAGCGGATAACGCCTTCTCAAGTTCTGCATAACCGGGCACTGACGCCGCATGAGTGTTAACGAGTTTCTCATCAATAATTGTCTTGGCAATGGCATTCAGTACGGCGACTTCACTTCCTGGGAGGTGAACCAGAGTCTGAGCATGTGGCAACTTAGAAAGTTTGCCGCGCTTGTCAGACAGTACAGAGAGCTTCACGCCCTTATTTTTGACAGCCATATTTACTTCGAAGCCAACGACCGGATGAGTTTCATAGGAATCTGTTTTTATGACCAGAAGCAGGTCACTCTTCTGAATATCAAGAATACTGGCCGAAGAAGCGCTTGTACCGAAACTGCGGGCAAAACCTTCCGTCAATGCGGCATGAGCGTAACCGGCAGCATGATCAAAGTTTTTCGTACCGACGCTATCCAGCAATAGTTTTTTGAATACGACAAGTTCTTCGTTGGTTAAACGCGGAGTAGCCAGAGCAGCAACGGCACTGCCACCTTTAAGACGCCCTGCGACAAGTTCAAGGGCTTCATCCCAGGTTGACTCTGTCAGAGTGCCGTTTTTTCGTATCAGCGGTTTGGTTAGGCGCTTGTCGCTATTGATAAACTGATAACCAAACCTGCCGCGAACGCATAGTTGCCCTTTATGGAAACCTTGGTTTTCATCGTAGACAGTAGTGAGAACTTTGTTGTCCTTAACGCCCAGAGTCAGATTGCACCCGGTTCCGCAATAGCCGCAGACGGAATTATGCTTGGTCAGCGCCCAGAAACGAGACTTGAACTTGAAGGGACGTGCCAGCAACGATCCAACCGGACAGACCGATATACATGAGCCACAGAACTCACAATCAAGTTTTTTCTCGAATTCACAACCGATCTTGGTTTCAATGCCACGATCAATAAATGTCAATGCCCCGTAACTGACTATTTCATCACAAATACGGACGCACTTGCCGCACAGAACGCAACGATTCATATCGCGTTCTATCAGCGGATTATTATAATCAATTTCGTGCTGGAATTTTAAATCGGAGAAACGGTTACTGTCGACCTTGTAGTCATACGTCAGGTTCTGCAGATCACAATCTCCCGCTTTGTCACAAACCGGACAATCCAACGGGTGATTAAGCAGAAGCAACTCTAAAACAAGCTCGCGAGCTTTGATAATTTCCGGGGTGGCCGTACGAATAATCATCCCCTCGGTTATCGGAGTCGTACAGGCGGGGATTTGACGTCCCTTCATCTGCTCTACCTCGACCAGACACATGCGGCATGCACCAAAAGGCTTCAGCTTTTTGTCGTGGCACAGGATAGGGATTTTGATGCCGTTTAACTTGGCAGCGTCATAAATTGTAGAGTCTTTGGGTGCGGTGACTTGCTTGTCGTCAATTATAAGATTAACCATCTAAAACCTCTGTTCGTGAGTTTAATCATCCGATCCATTAAAGCCGGATTATACGAGGGCCATGAATCGACAAGCGTCGTAGCATGATTTGCACTTGGTACATTTTTCCTGGTCCAAATAAGCCAGCTGTCCTTTTTCCCAAACAATTGCATCAACCGGGCAGGCCTTTTTACAGGCACCACACTTAACGCACTTTTCTTCCGACACAGCCCAGAGCAGCAGGTCTTTGCAGCAATTGGACGGGCATCGTTTGTCATTGATGTGTGCTTCGTATTCATCCCGGAAATAATTTATGGTTGAAAGAACCGGATTAGGTGCCGTCTGCCCAAGACCGCAGAGAGAAGCCTTTTTAATCGCCGCTCCAAGATCAAGCAGAGTTTCGATATCAGATGGTTCACCGCGGCCTTCGGTTATTTTTGTGAGAATATCAAGCATAACCTTGAGGCCAATCCGGCACGGTACGCACTTACCGCAGGATTCTGTTCTGGTGAAGGTCAGGAAAAACTTGGCAACGTCAACCATACAGGTTGTTTCGTCCATGACAACCAGACCACCGGAGCCCATCATAGCTCCCGCCTGAATAAGGGCATTGTAATCGACCAGCGTGTCAAGCAACTGTTCAGGTATACATCCACCGGATGGGCCCCCGGCCTGAACTGCTTTAAACTTGCGGTTATTCACAATACCGCCACACACATCGAAAAGGACTTCCCGGACCTTCATACCAGCTGGAACTTCTACCAGACCGGTATGCTTGACCTTGCCGGTAACGGCAAAGATTTTTGTCCCTTTGGTTGTTTCCGTACCGAGACCTGCATACCAGTCAGAGCCATTGTTGATAATGTGGCGAACATTGGCAAACGTCTCAACGTTATTAATATTCGTAGGATGACCCCACAAACCTTTCACTGCCGGGAACGGCGGACGCGGACGGCTCATGCCGCGCTCGCCTTCAATAGATGCCATCAGGGCTGTTTCCTCGCCACAAACGAAAGCACCAGCGCCCATCTTGATACGCATGTCGAAGTCAAGTCCCCAACCTTGAATGTTCTTACCCAAATAACCCTTTTCATAGCAAACATCAATGGCATGTTGCAGACGCTGCACAGCAAGCGGGTATTCAGCACGAACATACACATAGCCATAGGTAGCACCAATTGCATAACCGGCAATCTGCATACCTTCGATAATGCAGTAGGGGTCACCTTCCAGAATAGATCTGTCCATGAATGCACCAGGGTCGCCCTCATCCGCATTACAGATCAGATATTTGTGATCACCAGGCGATGCCTTGCAGAAAGACCATTTCATGCCGGTAGGGAAACCGCCGCCCCCACGACCACGAAGTCCGGATTTCTTTACTTCTTCAATGACCTCATCCTGCTTCATTGTTTTGACGCATTTTTCAATAGCCTGAAAACCTTTTGAGTACTCACCCAGGTAAGCATCAAGACTATCCGGATCTATTTCACCACAGTTACCCATGACAACGCGCATCTGTTTTTCAAGAAAGGTATTGTAATAGGGCTTTGCCTTGCGTTTTTCCATCGTTGTATTGGCAACGATATGCTCCATGACAATCTTCTCAACCTCTTCCGGAAGAACGAAGTCATAGGTGACCCGCCCCTGTTCGGGAGTGATGATGTCAACGAGAACGTCATTGGCACAGAGGCCGCGGCAGCCGGTCTTGATAACATCGCATCGTTTACCGATAGTAGCGGTCAGACCCTGCTCGGTAATTACACGATGAAATTCCGCCTCGACACCCTTTGCGCCGGCTGAAATACCGCCAGTTCCCTGGCAGATTAGAATCTGAATACCTGAATTGTCGCCCATGCGTTGTGTCCTCTAGCGTGAGTCCGCTTAATCAAGCGGGATTGCAGAATATTTGGCTACGATTTCGTCAACCTTCTGAACTGTCATCTTGCCATATGTATCATCGTTTACCATGGCAAGCGGCGCCATACCACAAGCACCCAAACAGGCAACTTCTTCAAAGGTGAAGCGCAGGTCTGCACTGGTTTCAGTATGAGCAATGTGTAGAAGATTAAAGAATGTTTCCTTAATCCTTTGTGCACCCTGAACGTGACAGGCAGTACCGACGCAGACACGGATAATAAACTTGCCACGTGGCTTGAGGTGAAACTGCGCGTAAAAGGTAAGCACCCCGTAAATCTGGCTTGGGTATACATTCAAGCGTTCTGCAACATGATCAGCAACAATACGCGGAATGTATCCATAGGCATCCTGGACGCCTTGTAGTACCGGCATCAGATTGCCTGGCAGATCAATATATTTGTCAATAACCTGGTCGGCCTTAATTAGGTCAACTTCCGGTTCCTGTTCTTCAGCCTGCTGCGCGACAACTTTACTCATGCGCCCCATCTCCTTTGAATCATGCGGAGTTATCTGTCTATTTCACCAAGAACAACATCAAGTGTACCTATGCACGCCACCAAGTCGGCAATCATAGATCCTAGAGCCATTTTTTCAATTGCCTGCAGATTCACAAATGATGGCGGTCTAATCCTCATTCGTTCAGGTTTATTGCCACCATCGCTGACGATATAGAAACCCAGCTCACCTTTTGGGTTTTCTACGCCTTGATAAACTTCACCTTCAGGAGCAGCAAACCCTTCGGATGCAATTTTAAAATGATGTATCAACCCTTCAATGCTGTTGTAGACGTTTTCTTTAGGCGGATAACATACTTGCGGGCACTCAGCCAGAACCGGACCGGGTTTGAGACGGTCAAGTCCCTGACGCACTATCTTGCAGGATTCACGCATTTCGATCAGACGGACTTTATACCGGTCAAATGTGTCGCACTTTTCACCCACAGGCACTTTGAACTGATACTTGTCATACCCACCGTACGTATCATCTCGCCGCAGGTCCCAATCGACACCTGATCCACGCAGAGCAGGACCGGTTATGCCGAAATCAATAGCGTCTTCCGCAGAAATAACACCGTTGCCAATTGTACGCTTGAGCCAGATCGGGTTTGTTGTCAAGAGCCCCTCATACTGATCAAGGTATCCAGGCATTGAATCGATAAAATCGCCAGCTTTTTTCACAAATTCATCCGTTACATCTTGCGAGAGACCGCCGACACGGAAAAAGTTTGACGTCATACGGGCACCGGAGATCAATTCATAAATCTCCATGACCGTTTCGCGCTCACGAAATGCATAAATAAAAACCGTCATGGCTCCGATGTCAAGCGCATGAGTCGCCAGCCAGACAAGATGAGATTCAAGTCGAGTTAGCTCGGTCAGGATTATCCTGATCGTTTCAGCACGTTCCGGCACTTCAACAGCCATCAGTTTTTCGACTGCCAGTATATATCCAAGATTGTTGCTCATTGGCGCCAGATAATCGAGCCTATCAGTCAGTGGCAAGATCTGGTGATATGTGCGATATTCCGAAAGCTTTTCAACCCCACGATGCAGAAAGCCGATATGAGGAGTGACCTTAACGATAACCTCACCGTCAAGCTCAAGAACGAGCTGCAGAACCCCATGGGTACTGGGATGCTGCGGACCCATATTTAGTGTCATTGTTTCAGTAGTAGCCATGTATCGCCTCTTCTATGATCGGATTACAGAACGATGTAGTAAAACTATGACAAACGCCCTTTATAGGGTTCACGGTCAGGTCCCTGCAGCGGATAGTCCTTACGTAGCGGGTGGCCCACCCAATCTTCGGATAAAAGAATACGCCGAAGGTCAGGATGCTTATCGAATGTAATTCCGAACAGATCGTAAACTTCGCGTTCAAGCCAATTGGCAGTAAGCCAGACTTGAGTAGCTGTCGGAATACTACAGGCAGCTTCACTTACCGGCGTTTTAATACGCAGTCGATCTTTGTTCGGAATCGACAGCAGCTGGTAGACCATCATAAAACGGTCTTCCTTCTTGCCTAGATAATCGACCGCCGTCAAATCTGTAAGCTGGTTGAACTGCAGGGACTGCTTGAGGAACGAAAGGATTTCAATAATGGCATCCTTCGCTACGGTTACCGTTACTTCGCCCCTGAATTCAGCTACATCAATAATCGAAGCGGCAAATTTTTCCTTCAACTTCAGTACTGCGCGATTGTTCTCTGCCATGATATCCAACCCTTTTGTGGGATTTGTGTGCTTTTGCCGGTTATACAGAATCAAGCGGCTTCAGGAATATAGCGCTCACCGAGACCTATTGAGGAGCCGAATGAGTTACGCTCCGTCATAATTTTATCCTGAAGCTTCATCAGTCCAAACAGCAGCGCCTCGGGGCGTGGCGGACAACCGGGGATATAAACATCAACCGGTAAGGCCTGGTCAATGCCCTGCACAACGCTGTAGGTATCAAAGATCCCGCCGGAACAAGCACAAGCCCCCATGGCAATAACCCATTTTGGCTCAGGCATCTGCTCATAAACAGTTTGAATAACCGGCAGCATCTTTTTCGTAACTGTTCCGGCGATAATAATACAGTCGGACTGGCGCGGAGATGCGCGGAAAATAATACCAAAACGATCCAAGTCATTGTGGGCGGCACCAGCTGCCATCATCTCGATTGCACAACATGCCAAACCAAAGGTCATCGGCCAGATGGATGACTTCCGGGACCAGTTAACCAATAGATCCAGTGACGTGGTGATAACGTTATCGCCAAGCGGATTGTCTACTCCCATTCCAGCGCTCCTTTTTTCCATACATAAATATAACCAACAAAGAGAATGACAATAAAGAGGCCCATCTCAACAAGGCCAAAAACACCCAGTTTTTTGTAGAGTATGGCCCATGGGTACAGAAACACTGCCTCAATATCGAACAGAATGAACAGTACGGCGATCAGGTAAAACTTAATCGAATAGCGTTCACGGGCGGTTCCAACAGGTTCACAACCACTTTCATACGGTTGCAGTTTCAGTTTGGACGGTTTTTTCTGGCCGATCAGCGATGACGCGACAAGAGATACAAGCCCGAAACCTATTGCCACGAGCACTAAAAGTAGTATTGGCAGGTATGCACCAAGCATTAAAATCCTCCTTACTGCGGACGGTATACTGTATACAAACGACGCTTGTAATATGGCATTTACTATCCTTTGTCAACATTTTTTTTACTCCTGTTAAATAAGAATCACCACGCACAACACACTAAATTATAAATAAAATTACCCATTTACCATTGACACCAGGCGACACTGTATGATAGATACGCCACTCTAAACGCCTTAATCAGCCATCATTTTTGCGAGGTCAGCCATGAACCACGAACGTTCCAGCTCTCTTTTTCAGCAGGCAAAAGCAGCCATCCCCGGCGGAGTCAACAGCCCTGTTCGAGCTTTTAAATCAGTCGGAGCAGACCCGCTCTTTATAAAAAAGGCATCCGGCTCCCATATATTTGATGAAGACAACAACACCTTTATTGATTATGTCGGATCATGGGGGCCAATGATTGTGGGCCACTGCCACCCGGATGTTATCAAGGCAGTTCAGGAGACCATGGCAAGCGGCGCCAGCTTCGGTGCACCAACAGAGCGGGAGACAATTCTTGCCAACATGGTGATAGACGCAGTCCCTTCCATTGAAATGGTCCGTATGGTAAGTTCAGGCACAGAAGCAACCATGAGTGCCATCCGCCTGGCACGCGGCTACACCGGACGCGACAAAATCATGAAATTTTCCGGATGCTACCATGGCCACTCCGACGCCCTTCTGGTCAAAGCAGGCTCTGGCGCCGCCACCTTTGGCGTTCCGGACTCACCCGGAGTGCCGGCCGACTTCGCAAAACATACTTTGACTGCCGAATACAACTCCCTTGAATCAGTAAAGACTTTGATAGCCAACAACAAAGACGCCATCGCCTGCATAATCGTTGAACCCGTTGCCGGCAACATGGGTACCGTACCACCACGCGAAGGCTTTTTGGAGGGCCTTCGCGAGATCTGTACCAACGAAGGAATCGTGCTGATTTTTGACGAGGTCATGTCAGGCTTTCGGGTTGCCTACGGCGGTGTTCAGGAATTGTATGGCGTTACTCCTGACATGACGACTCTCGGCAAAATCATCGGCGGAGGCCTTCCGGTTGGAGCTTTCGGCGGAAAGCGGGACATCATGGAAAAACTTTCTCCCTCAGGCGGCATCTACCAGGCCGGAACACTGTCAGGAAACCCGCTCGCCATGTCAGCCGGGATTGCAACACTGAATATTCTCAAACAGCCAGGTTTTTATCAGGCGCTTGAAGAAAAAAGTCGCGCGGTTGCCGAAGGCATCGCCAAAGCTGCAAAAGATGCCGGTTATCCAATCTATTCCACGCGCGTCGGCAGCATGTTCTGCGCCTTTTTCTCCAAAGGGGAAGTTTTCGACTGGCCGACCGCGTCACAGTGCGACACCAAGGCATTTGCGAAATACTTCCTTGCCATGCTGGACGAAGGAATCTACCTGGCACCATCCCAATTCGAGACTGCTTTTGTTTCAGCAGCCCACAGTGAAGCCGATATTGAAAAAACGATTGCGGCAGCAACCAAATGCTTCAAGGTGATTGCATAGCCCATGCGTTCATTTCTGTTTGACATAGTGTCTACACTTATGTTAAGGAATACCGGTTTTGTGCCACTTCTTCAGCTGACTTTTCATGGCCACCAATAATCGACAGCTTTTTCAGAGCCTCGCAATGGTTTCCAGCATGGGAATTTCTGTTGTATTGGCGATTGCAATTGGTGTCTGGTTCGGACTCACCCTGGATCGTTGGTTTGATACGAAGCCCTGGTTCTTTTATATTTTTCTTTTTATCGGAATTGCCGCCGGTTTCAAAAATGTGTATGTCATCGCCGGCAGGGAGATCCGCAAAAGTGATGATAACGATCAATGAGGACAACCTCTTTGCTGTCATCATCAAAGGGAGCCTGGGATTACTGGTTTTTCTGACCCTAGGTGGCTGGCTTCTCTTTTCGTCAAAAGTCGGTCTGGGTGCCTTTGCCGGCGGATGTATCGCGATAGCCAACTTTTTCTGGATTCGTAACGTCCTCAAACGGATTCTCGGAATGCAGCCAGCAAGGGCAACGCTGTACTCCCAGTTCCGCTATGTAGGGCGCCTTACCCTGACGGGCCTTGTGCTCTATTTTATAATCGTTTCCGGCTGGTTTTCGCTGGCCGGACTTTTTGTCGGACTCTCAGTTATTGTCATCAATATTATCGCACTTTCACTATACAGCGCCCTGCGCGCAGGAGGTTAGCTCCATGGTTCACCCGTTACTGTTTCTTGAATTTTTCCGCAAACTGCTGGCTCCGCTGCATTTACCGGCAGCGAGTGCAGATGCAGTCGCCTATACATGGCTGATCATTGTCCTGTTACTCGTGCTTTCGGTCATGGCAACTTCGGCGCTCAAGTCTATTCCCAGCGGATTGCAGAACTTCATGGAAACCGTTATCGGCGGTATCGAAGGCATGATCGTTGACACCATGGGTGAACATGGCCGTCCGTTTTTCCCGCTGATCGCAACGCTCGCTATCTTTGTTCTGGTTTCAAACCTCATTGGTCTGATCCCCGGCTTTTTCCCCCCTACCGCAAACATCAACACAACGGCAGCCTGTGCGGTGATCGTCTTTATTTCCACACACATCGTCGGACTCAAGCACCACGGTTTCGGCTACATAAAGCACTTCCTCGGACCAATCGCCTGGTTGGCACCGGTCATGTTTTTCATCGAAGTAATCGGCCACCTGAGCCGTCCCGTATCACTGACACTGCGTCTGTTCGGCAACATGAACGGCCACGAGCTTGTTCTGATGATTTTCTTCGGCTTGGCACCGTTCCTGGTTCCTCTGCCGATGATGCTGATGGGTGTTCTGGTATCATTCATCCAGGCTTTCGTCTTCATGCTCCTGGCCATGATCTACATCCAGGGTTCGCTTGAGCATGCACACTAAAAAGCGTCCCACTTGTCGGGACTAATTCTTAATCTCAGATACTCCTATACCGTTTAGGAGACAAAACCATATGGAGGTAGTAAAGATGAGCTTTTTCACGATGTGCGTTCTTGCAGCAGGTATTGGTATGGCACTGGGCACCGTAGGTACAGGTATTGGCCAGGGTCTCGCAGTTAAAAGCGCAGTTGAAGGCGTTTCCCGTAACCCAGGCGCTTCCGGCAAAATCCTGACCACCATGATGATCGGTCTGGCCATGATCGAGTCCCTCGCAATCTATGCACTGGTTGTCTGCCTGATCATCCTGTTCGCCAACCCTTACAAAGATATCGCTGTTAAACTTGCTGAAACTGTTGCAAAGTAATTTCCGGTTTTAACAGTAACTCAACAAAGAAGGGCATCCGTATTGGATGCCCTTTTCTGTTTCAGATAAATTGCGACAAGACTTTTGAGCTATTCATCATCCTTTAGTATACCTTCGACCTCGCGTGATTCGATACTCTCCGCAACGCCTCCTGATGCCCGCATGACTACTGCTCTGGCTGAATAGCGGTACTTCACTCCCCGCTCAAGTCCAGTATCAACATACTCTTTCCCCATCACCGGGTCACTGTTCAGCGGCAGGTGTGATTGAGGCGCTGTACCTGAAGAACGATACACATTGTATCCCACCAGTCGACCCGACTTCAGGGTAGTGCTGTAGGATAAAAAGAGCTTCAGTTCCGTGGGGAATGACTCGATTTTCAAACCGGGAGCTGCAAGGGGGCTGTCCACCCGGGCGTCGGCTTGTGCCGATGAGACACCATCCACGCGGTCAGCCGTAAACGGCACAATCCGGTACGAATAGATGTTTCCGGCGTTCACATCACTGTCGCGCAGTATCAGTTGTCCACCGATGCGCTGGGTATCTGCCGGCAAACTGTCAAGATAAAGTGTTCGAAACAGGATGTAATCCGTTGTACAGGATCGACAGACATCCTTCTGATCGGCCCCGGTTGTGCGTCTGCTGATTTTAACACCGGCAACGCCGTCAACCGGCCTCCCGGCACGATCTTTCCGGGGAAGAGAAAATTTAAGCTTTACGGCACTGCCGCTCTGTTGGACTATAACCGCAGACGGCGCAGCCGGAACCAGCATGTCGGGATAAATCAGCGGTCCCTTTTTGCCGCACCCTGTTGCAACTAACGACATACCGGCAATAAGCGCTGACCGCCCGATATAGCTCATTTTTTCACCTCAGACGGCAACACAGCATCCAGCCGTATCTCAAACACTCCGGCAGCGGACGAAAACCGGACCCTGTCAGCCTGAATATCGGTAATTTTGGCACCGGAAACTACGGCACCTTCCTTAAGCAAAAAACCGTTTATGACAGCTCTCCTGCCGGCATGCTCGTCCTGCCAGGCAATACCGGACAACTTGATGTCCGCAGGTGGCGGCACGGTTGGAACATCCTGTTTCTGCACCGGAGAAGGAATACGTTCCCGTACTGCCTTTTTTAAACGGCGGCTCTCACGAGGAGAAGCAGCGGCCGCTTCCGACTGCTTACCGCCCGTTGACGGACTGGATGCAGGGGGAACGGAGATGACCTGAGCCGGCGGTGCCTGAACGGCCTGTATCGGCACAGGAGCCGGTATCACCGGAGTGGTAACGGCAACAGGCGGCGCTGAAACGGCAGGGCGTACAACGGCGCGACTCTTAAGACCATCGCCCCGAAGCACAAACCAGGTTCCGGCGCATGTCACCAGCACAGCCACGACAACAATCGCTGCCGTTTTCCAGATACCGCTTCTGCCGGACGGCTTTTTGCGCTCATGGAACAGATCGCCGGTAATACTGATCCGGCCGTCAGGACCAGCTTTTTTGCTTTTTTCGTGCTCGATTTTTTTCAGGGCATCAAGAATATAACTCATACGTCAGATCCACTTTCCGGCACACAGCCAGGACGAAATACGCTGCCAGAACCCGTTACGCTCATCAACCGGCCTGAGTTCGCTGATTATCTCCGCGGCAATCGCAGGAGAAACCGACCTGAGTTCCCGGGTCCAGGCGACAACCAGCGCCTGTTCACAGGCAACATTAATCAGCCGCGGGATACCGCGTGAAAAACGATATATTCGCCGTATCGCTGCAGTTGAAAAGATATCCGGAATCCGGCTGCCGGATATCATGAGGCGGTGGTTGATGTACCGAATGGTATCATCAAGCTTCATCGGCGTAAGCTGGCATCGTACCGTAATACGCTGGCTGAGTTGACGCAGGTCATGACGGCGGAGAACATCATTCAATTCCGGCTGTCCGGCTAAAATAATCTGTATCAGCTTGTCACGCTCCGTCTCCAGGTTGGAGATCAGGCGCACCTGTTCCAGTACGTCAGGGGCCAGATTCTGAGCCTCATCAATGACAAGAACCGCGGTCCGGCCGGCACTATTCTGCTCGATGAGAAACCGGTTGAGCAGATCCAGATAACCGGAGCGGCTCAGTTCACCGGCTTCAAGGCCGAACTCACGGCAAATGGCGGCCAAAAGTTGCTCAGCAGACATGCACGGATTGAAAATCAGAGCGCTTCTGTATCTGTCAGAATCGAGTTGTGTTAAGAGGGTGCGAAGCATCGTAGTCTTGCCGGTACCCACCTCCCCCGTCAGGGCAATGAAACCGGCATGACTGTCAACGCCGTACAGCAGGCGGGCGAACGCCTCACGGTGAATACTGCTGAGAAATACAAAATGAGGATTTGGGGTGATCGTAAATGGCTTTTCGGAAAAGCCGAAGAAATCACAGTACATCGCGAATCAATTTCCTGCCCGCACGTTTTGAATTTCACTCCATACCCGCTCGCGGGCAGTGCCGCCCGGGATATTGCGGGCATTGACACTGGCCTCGACGGTAATGCATTCAAAAATGTCGGTATTTATCTTGCCCGAAAAAAGCTGCCACTCTGCCAACGAAAGCTCAGTGATATCCATGTCGTTTTCGATGCAGTAAGCAACAGCCTTGCCGACCACTTCATGGGCATCGCGGAACGGGAGCCCCTTGCGCACCAGATAATCGGCGACATCGGTCGCGGTTGAGAACCCCTGGCCGGCAGCCTTGCGCATATTATCGGTATTGACCCGCATTTCGCGGATCATGTCGGCAAAGATCTTGAGGCTCCCCTTGACCGTGTCGATCGTATCGAAGAGCGGCTCCTTATCTTCCTGCATATCCTTGTTATAGGCAAGCGGCAGTGATTTCATCACCGTCAGCAGCGCGATCAGGTTGCCGTACACCCGCCCGGTCTTGCCCCGAACCAGCTCCGGTACATCCGGATTCTTCTTCTGCGGCATGATTGAAGAACCGGTGCAGAAGCCGTCTGACAGTTCGACGAACTGAAAGGCGCTGGTTGACCAGAGAATAAGCTCTTCTGACAATCGGGACAGATGCATCATCAGAATCGAGGCGTCAGCCAGAAACTCCAGGGCAAAGTCGCGATCCGACACCGAGTCGAGCGAATTGCGTGTGATCGCCGGGAAATCCAGCTGTTCAGCAACATACTCGCGATCAATCGGGAATGTCGTGCCGGCCAGCGCACCGGCCCCCAGCGGCATCACATTGACCCGCTTCAGGCAGTCCTCCAGCCGCGCCTTGTCCCGCTTGAACATCTCTACGTACGCCATCAGGTGATGGGCAAACAGGATCGGCTGTGCCGTCTGTAGATGAGTGAAACCGGGCATCAGCGTATCCAGATTTTCCTCGGCCTGATTCAGCAGGGCATCGATCAGCAGATCGAGATAGGTGGTTATCTCGACTATTTCATCACGCAGGTAGAGCCGGATATCCAGAGCCACCTGGTCGTTGCGCGAACGCCCGGTATGCAGACGCTTGCCCGCTTCGCCGATGGCGGCGGAGAGGCGCGCTTCGATGTTCATGTGGATATCTTCGAGACTGATGGAGAAGTCAAACTCTCCCGCCTCAATCTGCTGGAGAATCCCCTGCAGGCCATGGACGATCTGCTCGACATCTGCAAGCGGGATGATCCCCTGCTTGCCCAGCATACGGGCATGGGCAATGGAGCCGCGAATATCCTGATGGTAAAGGCGTTTGTCAAAGTCGATGGAAGCGGTAAACTCCTCGACGAATTTATCGGTCGGCTGCGTGAAGCGTCCGCCCCACAGTTTGTCTTTGGACATGGTGAAATTCCCTTGTATCTAATTTAAGTTAAGGACGGGACACTATACGCGAAAAACGGATAAAATCAAAGCAGAGACGTATCCTTTCCAACACCATATACAACTTCCTGCTCCCGCACCCAGTCTGTCAGCTTCTGCTGGAGGACTTCCTTGGATGGCAGATAGAGATTGTACTCCCGTGCGTGGATATTGGCGTCGACAGGCAGCGTGAGTTCCACAATGGCCTGTTTCTTCCGTTTGCAGAGGAGTATGCCAATGGTGGGGTTCTCGTCGGGGGTCTTGACGTAACGGTCGAAGTAGTTCACGTACATCTGCATCTGCCCCAGATCCTGATGGCTCAGCTTGTCCAACTTCAAGTCAATGAGCACATAGCAGCGGAGAAGGCGGTTGTAAAAGACGAGATCAACGAAGAAGTGGTCTTCGTCGAAGGTGAACCGCTTCTGGCGAGCCTCGAAGAGAAAGCCCTTGCCCAGTTCCAACAGGAATTTTTCGAGTTGGTCAATGATGGCACCTTCTAGATCGGATTCGGAATAGCCCGATTTCTCGTCAAGACCAAGAAATTCAAGAACGTACGGTTCCTTGAGCATATCCGCAGGCGTGACGATAATTTGCCCCTCAGTGGCAAGTTGACGAACGCTTTCTTTGTCCTTGCTGAGTGCGAGCCGTTCGTAAAGGCAAGAGGCAACTTGACGCTTCAGTTCAGGAAGAGACCAACCCTCGTTCGTTGCTTCTATTTCGTAGAAACTACGCTCGTCAGGGTTCTTGATGGTAAGCAGCAGGACGTAATGGGACCAACTAAGAGTGAAAAGAGATTTCAGCGAAGTATTCTCGAATAGTGACAATTTGGCAGACGGACTCAGTGCCATTATCTTGAATTGGTCAGACACTGTCTGACCAATTGGCGTCAGCGGCAATTTGGCAGAAGGCTTCTGCCAAATTGCCACAAGTCGATCCTGGTAGGTGAAGTAAAACGCCCGAAAACTGCGCAGATTTCTCTCTGAAAACCCTTTACCGAACTCCTCAGACAACCGCAAGGAAAGCTCCTTCAGCAGTTCTTTGCCATATTCGGCCCGCACAGCCCCCTTCTGCTCATGTTCCACAATCCGCCGGCCAATCTCGAAATTGGTCATCACCTGTAGCGTGTTGACCGTCGTGGCGACGGCATGGCGCGCGGAGTGGATGAGGCTGCGAAGTTCGGTGATCAGCGGTGCGAGTTCATGAGTTGTGGTCGTGACGGGTTTTTTCTTCATCGCTCTCAAGCCTCCTAAAGCTGAAGAACTGGGTGGTGCACCAGAGCACCCAGATCTTCTCTCGTCTTGAGCATTATTGATGTTTTCAATTTTCTTCACGCAGTGGAGAGAATTGGGGATTCAAGGTAGAGCGCGGTTTTTCAGATGAGTTGTTTTGTGTTGCATTCAGAAAGTTATTCATGCCTTCCCCTCCTCTACGACGTTTTCCTCTTCGGTCAGGCCGTAGAGCTGGCGGACAAGATGGTCAATCGTAGCTTCAAGGACTGAGATACCGGCCTTGGGGTCGTTTATTTTTTCGGTGAGAAGCTGGTCTACAAGAGCAGTAATGGGGGCTTGCTGTTCAGGCCTCACATCCGGCACCGGGAGCTTTTTCCAGTCGTCGGGGTAGAGATGGATATTGCTGCGCCGGTTGCAGCAGCTCATGCAGGGCCTTGGTGTTCGGCTTGTCGGGCGAAATCATCTCGCTATTGTTATCGGGGCGCTTAACCTCAATCAGCACGCCGACCGTATCGGACGAACTCTTGCCGTTGTGGATGACCAGATCGGTCCTGCCGCTTGTATTGATCTCGTTGGTTTGCTTGTACCAGGTATCCTTGAGGAAATCGGAAACGATATTCTTGAGGTGTTCTTCATGCTCGCCGGAACGAATACGTTCAAACATTAGCCCAAGATTCGCCTTGAATAATTCAATCTGCTCCCGTTTAAGGCTTTGTCTAAGGTACACCTTACTCAGGGATTTAGCCGGTAAGCTAATAGTGAGATTCATAATAAATGTGACCTTTTCTGATTTCTATAAACGCCTATTTGTCTAAATTTCATTGGAGAGTTATAGCAAAACAGCAGATCAAATGCCATACAAACAACTAGAGCGGCATCGCAGCCGCTCTAGTTGTTTGAACACATTTTTTGCCAAATTTTCTACTTCTTCCGGTTGGCCTGCATCAGCGACCTGATCCGCAACCGCAGTGAATTGATCTTGATGAACCCTTCTGCGTCAGCCTGATTGAAAACCTGATCCTTCTCAAAGGTTGCGAAATCCAGGTTAAAGAGCGAGTCGGTCTCGGATTTGCGGCCGACCGTACGGCACAGACCTTTGTACAGTTTGAGACGGGCCACGCCGTTGACGCATTTCTGGGAATCGTCGATCAGGACCTGCAGCATCTGGCGTTCAGGGGAGAACCAGTAACCGGCATATATTTGCCGGGCGTATTCCGGAATCAGGCTGTCGCGGATACGCAGCACTTCACGGTCCATGGTGATCTGCTCGACAGCCGAATGGGCTTCGCGAAGGATGGTGCCGCCGGGGGTCTCGTACACGCCGCGCGATTTCATGCCAACAGAGCGGTTTTCCAGCAGGTCCACACGACCGATGCCGTGCTGTCCGCCAATGGTGTTGAGGTGGGCCAGCAGCTGGGCCGGGGTCATTTTTACGCCGTCAACAGCCACGGCATTGCCGTTTTTGAACTCGATCTCAATGTACTGCGGCTTGTTGGGAGCTTTTTCCGGCGACTTGGTCAGCACGTACATCTCTTCCGGAGCCTCGGCCCAGGTATCCTCAAGGATGCCACCTTCGAAAGAGATATGCAGCAGGTTGCGGTCTGATGACCAGGGGCGCTTTTTGATGGTCGGGATCGGCACGCCATTCTTCTTGGCATATTCAATCAGCGCCTGGCGGCTGTTCAGATCCCATTCGCGCCATGGGGCGACAACCTTGATTGAGGGATCGAAATGGTAGTAGGCAAGCTCGAAGCGGACCTGGTCGTTACCCTTGCCGGTGGCACCGTGGGAAACGGCATCGCACTTCTCCTTGGCGGCGATTTCCATCTGGCGCTTGGCGATCAGCGGACGGGCGATGGAGGTGCCGAGCAGGTAGTGCCCTTCGTAGATGGCGTTGGCGCGGAACATGGGGAACACGAAATCGCGGACGAATTCTTCCTTCAGGTCGTCGATATAGACCTTGTCGGCACCGGTTGCCAGAGCTTTTTCGCGGACCGGATCAAGCTCTTCCCCCTGCCCCAGGTCGGCGGAAAACGCCACAACCTTGCAGCCGTACTCATTTTTGAGCCATTTGAGAATAATTGATGTATCCAGACCGCCGGAATAAGCCAGAACGATTTTCTTGATTTCCTGTTTTTTGATTGGTGCCATCTGTGTGTTCTCCTTTGGTTACTGAATTTATTTGATCAACGTAGCCATTATAGCTTTTTGAATATGGAGCCGGTTTTCCGCTTCGTCCCAGACAACTGAGTTTTTCCCTTCGATGACCGAGTCGGATATTTCTTCGCCGCGATGGGCAGGAAGACAATGCAGGACCACACAATCCGGCTTGGCGAGCGCAAGCAGGGCATCATCCAGGCAATAGCCGTTAAATGCCTTCTCACGCTCTTTCTGCTCGGCCTCCTGCCCCATACTGGCCCACACATCGGTATTGATGACATCCGCACCGGCAACCGCGACCTTGGGGTCGGTCGTCAGAGTGATCCTGCCGGGAGCTTTGGTATTGGCCCACGCCATGACAGCCGCATCCGGCTCGTATCCTGCGGGACAGGCCAGCGCCAGGTCAAAGCCGCAGATTGCTGCCGCTTCGATCCAGGTGTTGGCCATGTTGTTGCCGTCGCCAACCCAAGCAAACTTCAGCCCTTCATAGTTTTTTTTATGTTCAATAACCGTCTGCAGATCGGCCATGATCTGGCAGGGGTGGAACAGGTCGGTCAGGCCGTTGATAACCGGTATGTCGGAGTACCGGGCGAACTCTTCCACGATCTCCTGCCCGAAGGTGCGGATCATGACGCCGTCACAGTAACGGGACATGACGCGCGCCGTATCCTTGATCGGCTCGCCGCGCCCCATCTGGGAGTTGGCAGACGACATGAACAGACCATGGCCACCGAGCTGGAAAACGCCAACCTCAAAGGAAACTCTGGTGCGGGTAGAGGCTTTCTCAAAAATCAATGCCACGGTTTTACCGTCCAGCAGTTTGTGCGGAGTCCGGCTCTTCTGCTGTACTTTCAGTTCGGCAGCAAAGGTCAGCAGCCCGTCCAGTTCAGCCTTGGTGTAGTCGTGCAGCGCCAGAAAGTGTCGCGTCATCTCTTCTCTCCTATGCCTCGGCCTCGGCAAAGATGCCGTCGAGGATTACTATCATTGCGTCGATCTCCTGCTTGGTCACCACCAGCGGCGGCACAAAACGAAGGACCGTATCGTGGGTCACATTGAGAAGCACACCGCGCTGATGCCCTTTTTTGACGATATCAGCACCGGGAATGGCCAGGCTCATGCCGATCATCAGACCCACGCCCCGCACTTCCTTGACGAAGGAATACTTCTTGCCGAGCGCTTCCAGTTCACCGGTCAGATATTCGCCGATCTCTTCACAGCGGTTGAGCAGGCCATCCTCAAGGATCGTCCTTATCGTGGCAATAGCAGCAGCACAGACAAGCGGGTTGCCGCCGAAGGTCGAGCCGTGGGTGCCGGGCACAAAAGCCGCGGCATAGATATCCTTGGCCAGCATGGTACCGATGGGCGCTCCGCCGGCCAGCGCCTTGGCCAGGGTCATGATATCGGGGGTCACGCCAAAGTGTTCATAGGCAAAGAGCGTTCCTGTCCGCCCCATGCCAACCTGTACTTCGTCAAAGATGAGTAGCAGACCGTGGCGATCACAGATCTCCCGCACCGCCTGGAAATAGCCGGGAGACGGCATATTCATGCCACCTTCTCCCTGAATCGGCTCCAGCATAACGGCACAGGTATTGGGCGTAACCGCAGCTTCCAGAGCAGCGGCATCATCAAAGGGGACATGTTTGAAGCCGTGCAGGAGCGGATCAAAGAAACGCTGCACCTTCTCCTGGCCGGTCGCCGACACCGTGGCCATGGTACGGCCGTGGAAAGAATCGGTCGCAGTAATGATCTCGTAGCGCTCCGGCCCATAGGTGTCACGGCTGTATTTACGCGCCAGCTTGATGGCCGCTTCGTTCGCCTCGGCCCCGCTGTTGCAAAAAAACGCCTTGTCGGCAAAGGAGTGATTACAGAGCAGTTCCGCCAGCTCGATCTGCTGGGGAATCTGATAGTAATTGGAACAGTGGATCAGTTCTGCAGCCTGTTTCTGCAGGGCGGCAACAACATTCGGGTGACAGTGCCCCAGATTATTGACGGCAACGCCCGCCAGAAAATCGAGATACTCCTTGCCGTCCGCATCCCACAGCTTGCACCCCAGCCCCTTGACCGGCACAATCGGGTAACGGCCATAGGTCTTCATGATGTATTTATCTGATTTTTCAACCCATTGCTGACTGTTCATTTCGTAATCTCCGTTCCGATGCCCACATCCGTGAATATCTCCAACAGCACCGCGTGAGGCACGCGGCCATCAATGATGTGAGCCTTCTTGACGCCGTCTTTCAGGGCATCGGCACAGCAGATGACCTTGGGAATCATGCCGCCGGTAATGGCCTCTTCATCGATCAGGCGGTGCAACTGCGCCACGGACAGGCTTTCCAGCAGTGTTCCGCTGGTATCTTTCACGCCGTTGATGTCGGTCAGCAGGATCAGTTTTTCCGCATTGAGGGCAGCAGCAACCCGTCCGGCCACCAGGTCGGCGTTGATATTGTAGCTTTCACCTTCCGGCCCCACACCGACCGGAGCGATAACCGGAATATACTTGCCCTGTTCCAGAGCTGATATCAGATCGGTATTG
>Ga0154471_177_pt1 | contig 39985 bp, 36 predicted proteins | sample RifGroC2_FD_115950 | JGI IMG/M metagenome (GOLD analysis project Ga0154471, IMG submission 115950) | Geobacteraceae bacterium GWC2_53_11
GGAGCTCGAGTTCACGCGACAGTTCGGCCAGGAATTCGTCAAGGGGAACAGGATGAACCGCCACGCCTTCACCGCCGACCCGTGAGAAATCGAGCAGGTCGTTTACCAGTTCGTCCCCGAATTTAAGGGCGCTTGCCATGCCGTCGAAATAGCTGCGCTGCTCATCATTCAGGTGCTCTTCCAACTCTTCGCGCAGAAAATCGGCATAGTTGCGGACGGCCCGGAGAGGGGCGCGCAGGTCGTGGGAAACGACAAAAGCGTATTGCGACAGTTCTTCATTGGTCTCCTGCAGGCTCGTTGCTTTGGCTGCCAGCTCGCTGTGGGCGCGGGTCAGTTCCTCCGTGCGCTGCCGGACGATCTCTTCCAGGTTCTCCTGATGGGTGTGAAGAGCCTCTTCGGCCCGTTTGCGGGCGGTGATGTCCTGAAGTGTTTCAATGGCGCCGAACAGCTCGCCGTCCGCATCCAGAAGCGGCGAGGCGGTAAAGAAGAGCCAGGTGCCGTTTGTCCCCATGTTCGGAAAAAAACCTTCCGCTTCATAACCGCCGGGAATGATGCCGGATTTTTGCCAGAGACCGCCGTAATGGTTGTTGATCTCTTCAGGGCCGGCACCATCGAGCATCAGATCCGCCATGAGCGGTCGCCGGGTCTTGTAAAACGGGGACCAGTGCCGATCGGTGCCGATGACCTCTTGGGCGGCGAGCCCGGTGACACGCTCGCAGGCACGGTTCCAGAAAAGGACCCGGTGTCGGCGATCAATGACAAACGTCGGGATGGAGCTCCCCTCCAGCAAGTGGCATTGCTTTCCCGGCTGCGGAAAACGGCAGAAGGCGATCCCGGCTGTTTGAAGCTCTTGTGTCATGCGTGGCCCCGTGCTACCGTACGAAGTAGCAGTAGATCTGGTAATGTAAACAGTTACTTTACCTGCTAATTATGCGAAAATCCATAGTAAAGCTCGGTAAATTTCAAATCGCCGGACACTTTGTGAGCACACGATGTCTCTCTTTAATCTGACAACTTCCTACACCCCGCGCGGCGACCAGCCGAACGCAATCGAAGAACTGGTGGCCGGTATCGAGCGTGGCGACAGCCACCAGACGCTGCTGGGCGTTACCGGCTCGGGCAAAACGTTCACCGTTGCCAATGTCATCGCTCGCACCGGCCGCCCTGCCCTGGTGCTGGCTCCCAATAAAACGCTGGCTGCGCAGTTGTACGGCGAATTCAAGGAATTGTTCCCGGACAATGCGGTGGAATATTTCGTTTCCTACTACGATTATTACCAGCCGGAAGCCTATATCCCGACCAGCGACACCTTCATTGAAAAAGACTCCGCCATTAACGATGAAATCGACAAGATGCGCCATTCGGCGACGCGCAGCCTTCTGACCCGCCGGGATGTCATTATTGTTGCCTCGGTTTCCTGTATCTACGGTATCGGCTCACCCGAAGCGTATCAGTCAATGCACATCTTCTTTCACCAGGGGGATGATTTCGGCCGCGACGAACTACTGCGCAAGCTGATCGAGATTCAATACGAACGCAATGACATGGATTTTCATCGCGGCACCTTCCGGGTGCGGGGGGATGTCATTGAAATATTCCCTGCCTATGACAGCGAACGGGCTTTGCGGGTGGAGTTCTTTGGTGATGACATTGAGGCCATCAGCGAAATCGACCCGCTGCGGGGCATCGTGTTGCAGAAACTGTCCAAATGCGCCATCTACCCGGCTTCGCATTATGTCTCAACCCGCGAAACCCTGGAGCGGGCGGTGGAGCAGATCCGGATCGATCTGGCGGAACGGCTCGGATATTTCCGCGAACGGAACATGCTGCTGGAAGAGCAGCGCATTGAACAGCGCACCTTTTTTGACATAGAAATGATGGAGGAAATGGGTTTCTGCCATGGTATCGAAAATTATTCGCGCTACTTTGACGGACGCCAGTCGGGTGAGGCGCCCTATACCCTGATCGATTATTTCCCGGATGATTTCGTGCTGTTTGTGGACGAATCCCATATCACCATCCCCCAGACCGGCGCCATGTACCGTGGCGACCGTTCGCGCAAGGAAACCCTGGTCAACTACGGTTTCCGCCTGCCGGCGGCGCTCGACAACCGTCCGCTCAATTTCCAGGAGTTCCAGGCCCGCATCCGTCAGGCGGTCTATGTCTCGGCAACTCCTGCCGATTATGAGCTTGAGGCGAGCGGTGGTGTCTTTGTCGAGCAGATCATCCGTCCGACCGGGTTGGTGGATCCGGTGATCGAGGTGCGGCCGGTAACGGCTCCCTCCCCTCAATTAGTCGGGGAAGAAAGGGGGGGGTACGGCCAGGTGGACGACCTGCTCCATGAGGTGCGGGAAACCGTCGCCCGGGGTGAGCGCGTACTGGTGACGACCCTGACCAAGCGCATGGCCGAAGAGCTGACCAACTATTATCGCGAACTGGGGGTACGGATCAGGTATCTCCACTCTGACATTGTTACCATCGAGCGGATGCAGATCCTGCGCGACCTGCGTCTGGGGGAGTTTGACGTGCTGGTCGGGATCAATCTGCTGCGGGAAGGGCTTGACCTTCCGGAAGTGTCTCTGGTGGCCATTCTGGATGCGGACAAGGAAGGTTTTCTCCGCTCGGAGCGCTCGCTGATCCAGACCTGCGGCCGTGCCGCGCGTAACATCAACGGTCGGGTGCTGATGTACGGCGACAGCATTACCCGCTCCATGAAGGCCTGTCTCGATGAAACCGGGCGGCGCCGTGTCAAGCAGCTGGCCTACAATGAAGAACATGGCATTACCCCAGAAACGGTGAAAAAGAGTTTCAGCAGCATTCTTCAATCGATTGAGGAGAAGGATTACTTCACACCGGGAGGAGTTGCCGAAGCCGGTGAGGAATATCTTGCCCCGAAAGAGATCCCGAAACTGGTCAAGAAGCTGCGCAAGGAGATGCTGGCGGCGGCCAAGGAGCTGAACTTCGAGAAGGCCGCGGAGTTGCGCGACCGGGTAAAGAAGCTGGAGGCAATGGAGCTGGCGTTGCGATGAAGCGGTTTCCCGGCGCGACTATGGCCCGCATGTTCAGGGGGTGTGCTGCATGTGCCTGTGTCCTGGTTTTGAACGGCTGTGCTTCCGGACCACGAGAGCTGTCATTGCCGGCTCTTGACGCATCAGAATCTGTGGCGGGGACCGGAACGGTGAAACTGGGCCTCGGCAGCGGCAGGCTGACGGCAGAACTTGCCAGCACTCCGCTGCAGGCGGCCACGGGGTTGGCGTTTCGTACCTCCCTGCCTTGGGACCGCGCCATGCTGTTCGTCTATTCGGCGCCACATCGGGCGTCTTTTTACATGAAGAATACCTCAATTCCGCTTTCGGGAGCCTATATTGACAGCAACGGCACTGTCCTGGAAATACACGATCTGAATCCGGGTAATGAGACGCCGGTTGTCTCCCGCACGAATAACGTGCAGTTCGTGCTGGAAGTGAACTGGGGCTGGTTCCGGATAAACGACGTGACGACCGGCAGCCGGGTATTCGTGGAAAGATGAATTGCGACCCTCTTGATCCGGCCGGACTGACCGGGCTGTACCACGAATCCGGCAGTGTTATGCCTGAAATCGTTGCCGCTTTCCGCGCCATGATCCTGGCCTATTACCGCGCCAACTCCCGTCCGATGCTGTGGCGCGAAACCCGCGATCCCTATGCCATCCTGATTTCTGAAGTCATGCTTCAGCAGACCCAGGTGGCGCGGGTCATGGTCAAGTACACCGAATTTTTGATAGCATTTCCCGGACTGAAAGAACTGGCCGCCGCCCCGCTCCCCGATGTGCTGCGCATATGGCAGGGGCTCGGTTACAACCGCCGTGCGCTGGCTCTCAAGCGATGTGCCGAGGTGGTTGTCGAACAGCATGAGGGCCGGTTTCCCGCAACCGTAAGCGAGTTGGAGTTGCTGCCGGGGATTGGCCCCTACACGGCCCGGGCAGTTGCCGCATTTGCGTTTGATGTTGCCGAGCCGCTGATTGAGACTAATGTAAGGACGGTTTTTTTGCACTGGTTTTTCCATGATCACGAAATGGTCAGCGATGCCCGGATTCTCCCTCTGGTAGAAGCGACGCTGGACCGGGATAATCCGCGCGAATGGTATTACGCCGTGATGGATTACGGCGTAATGCTCAAGCAGAAGTATCCCAATCCGGGGCGGCGCAGCAGGCATCACGTGCGGCAGAGCCGCTTTGAGGGCTCAAACCGGCAGCTGCGCAGCCGGCTGCTGCGCGAGATCATGGCGGAACCGGGAATTGTGCTGATGGATATGGTAACCAGGTTGACGGCCGATCAGGATGCGGTTGAACGCAATCTGGAAGCTATGCAGCGGGAAGGGTTGCTGGAAAAACGGGGATCGGGATATTGTGTCCAGGGAGAAAACAAGCGGGGGTAGCGCTGATGCGCTACCCCCGCTTGGTATAACCGTGTGGCTTACCGCTTATTTCTTGTGGCACTCTTTGCAGCCGACCGGCCCTTTTTTCATTTCGGAGTGGCAGCCTTTGCAGGTTTTGTGAGCCCAGTCCTTGTTCATTTCAGCAATTTTGCCAGGACCTTTTTCGTGGCATTTTTTGCAATCTTTCAACTGCTCCTGATGGTTTTTGTGGTTGAATGATACCTTGCCCATGGATGCAGGCAGTTCGATTACGTCGGCTGCGAAGGCTGCTCCGGCAAATGCGGTGATGGCAAGCATTGCTACTACGGCACTGATCTTTTTCATCTGATATTCTCCTTGTTGGTTTGTTACTGCGCTATGACGCAGACGTGTTCATGATCAACTTGTGTAACGATGCCAATCATTTAGCATATTGAGTGCCAATCTGCAAGTATAAATGTAACCTGTTGATATCGTTGGGTAGCGGTGCGGGTAGGCCAATCGTAATAACATGTTGTATACCGCAATTGAGGCATGAATGATATTTTTTGAAGCATGCGGAGTTTTGAAAGAGCTTGCCATACCGCCCATCTCTTAGTAAGTTAACCGGTGCTTCCGATTGTCGGGGTTACGCAGACGTATGAATGCAAAATTAACTGAGGAGGACGTCACGCTATGCAGCTGGTACACAACAAAAAGGGCTTTACGTTGATAGAAATAATGGTGGTAATTGTCATTCTGGCACTGCTGGCGGCGCTGGTCGGTCCGAAGCTGATGGGGCGAACGGATGATGCCAAGATTACCGATGCACGGGTACAGATCAAAAATATCGAGACAGCTCTTAAACTGTACAAGCTGGATAACGGAAATTATCCGACAACCGAGCAGGGACTCGGCGCACTGATTACCAAGCCGACGGTGGGTGTGATCCCGAAAGGCTACAAGGATGGCGGCTACCTGGAGAGCAAGAAGGTTCCCAAGGATCCGTGGGGCAGTGACTACCTGTATATTTCCCCCGGTGAGCATGGCGATTACGATCTTTTCTCTTACGGCTCCGACGGGGTCAAGGGTGGCGAGGGGAAGAACGGTGATATTGCCAGTTGGGATACCAAGTAAGACTAGTTTGCATACGGATTGATATTAATTTCTGGCAAGACCTCCGGGGTTATAAGACCCCGGAGGTCTGTTTTATTGGTTCAACTAAAGGGAATGCTTATGGAAATTGTAATCGCGATCTTTGTCCTTGTAGGTGGTTCCATTGCCTTTTCCGCCTGGAAGAAAAACAAATCATCCGGCAGTTCGCCGGCTGTTGCCGGATACGATGACTCCGAGAGCGACTGCTCTGTCCGTACCTGTCTTGCCTGCGGTCATGAGGGTGAGATGAAAACGTGGATAAAACATTATACCCCTCCCAAATTGGTCCTCATCGCCGGTTTTGTGCTTGGCTACCTGCCCGGTTTGATCTTTCTTGTTTTCTACTGGGGTAAATACAAATGCCCAAAATGCGGAGCCGTTGGTAAAAACCGGCAGGTAACTTCTCCGTAGGCTGCACCATACGAACATTCTCCCTCAGTCTCTTTTCATGCATCTCCTCCCTTGGTATATATTTTCCATACACCCATACTTTTTGTGTTTGTGCATGCAACAGACCGTAATTACAGCAAGTTTAGTGTTGTGGCCATTGGCTGGATAGTATTGCATTTTCATGCAGTACTACGGAGACCGTTCCCGGCAGGCCTGTTTATATGCAGAGTGTTATGAAATAAACGTAGTGTTATCAGTGGGTTAATTGTGGTGATAAAACAAAAGAGAGTTTTGGCATTTGCAGTGCACTACTAAAGACAACAACACTTAAATTTCACCACCAACGAATAAAAGGAGGACGTCATGAGAGCACTAGCTACGTTAATGGGAATCCTGGCCCCGGTAACAGCATGGGCAGCAACAGGAGTACGGGAAGATGCAAGCGGGTTGTTTGTCTGGATATTCCTCGGGTTTTGCGCACTGATAGTCGTCGCACAGGTAGTCCCGGCACTCTTGCTGATGACCGGAATGGTAAAGGGCGTTGTGAGTGTCGTGAAAGAGGAATTAACTACAGCCAAAGCCAAAAACTAGAAGGGGGGAAAGATGAACTATGAACGCGAGTAGAAAGGCCGTCTTTGGGTGGCCTTTCTACGTTTTGTAATGTATACATCGAAAAGCAAATACTTATTGGAAGAGGAATGTCCTTGGATTCTACTATTGTTGCCGCTCGCCGCTCCGCAGAGGAGCAGGCTCGTCTTGAAGCAATGTTCCTTGATGTTTTTGAGCATCGCTTCAACTTTAATGAACTTGTCGGCCTGAGAATCGATTCTTTTGATCCCGAAGCGCCTCGTATATCGTTTGATATGCGTCCGGAGCTGGTCGGCAGCTATATGCATAACCGCCTCCACGGCGGCGTCATTGCCACGGCTTTGGATACGGTTGGCGGTTTTGCCGTTGTCGTGGCTGTTGCCGAAAAACATGCACATGAAGCGGCAGAGCAGATCGTCACCCGTTTTGGCCGCTTCGGTACCATTGACTTGCGGGTAGATTACCTGAACCAGGGGATTGGCCGCAGCTTCCACGCCAGCGCGAAAGTGATGCGCCTGGGTGGCCGTATTGCTTCCGTGCAGATGGAATTGAAAAATGAAACCGGATTGCTGATCGCGACCGGCGCGGCGGCGTATATCGTCAGCTGATTCATTTACACCCGCCGCAGGGTACGATCGGTAGCGCAGGTATCGTACAGTAATCATTACAAAAGGGGGGTGGCTGGCACACAGTTATCCCCTTTGTGTTTCATCAACCGGTTCGTCATCATGCAATTTTATTTACACATTATAGTTGATATTTTGTGAATCTGCGCTATAGTCTGGTCCTCTAAGCTATTATTTTCATTATGAATAAATGTTTTTAGTGCACATAAAGCAAACGCACGTATCTTGAACACGAGGAGGCAGTAAGATGGCGCAGAAGTTTGTGTATTTCTTTGGAAATGGTAAGGCAGAAGGCCGGGCTGACATGAAAAATCTGCTGGGGGGCAAAGGGGCAAATCTCGCCGAAATGACCAGCATTGGTTTGCCGGTTCCCCCCGGTTTTACGCTCACTACAGAAGTTTGTACCGAGTTTTATAAGAATGATAGAAATTATCCCGCTTCGCTGGCTGCAGAAGTTGCCACCCATCTTGCCGAAGTGGAAGCTTTGATGGGGCGTACCTTTGGCGATGCCGCCAACCCCCTGCTGGTTTCGGTCCGTTCCGGTGCCCGTGCCTCCATGCCGGGTATGATGGACACGGTTCTCAACCTTGGTCTCAACGATATAACGGTTCAGGGTATCATCTCCCAGAGCGGTGACGAGCGCTTCGCCTATGATGCCTATCGCCGTTTTGTCCAGATGTACTCCGATGTCGTCATGAATATGGACAAGCATGTCCTTGAACACCTGCTGGAGCAGAAGAAGGAAGAGCGGGGCGTTCATCTCGATACCGAACTGACTGCCGGTGACTGGAAGGACCTGGTCGCGGCCTTCAAGGCAGCAATCAAGGAAGAGCTTGGCGTTGCGTTCCCGGAAGATCCGATGGATCAGCTGTGGGGAGCGATCGGCGCCGTGTTCGGCTCGTGGATGAACCAGCGTGCCGTTACCTACCGCCGCCTGAACAATATCCCTGCTGAGTGGGGCACGGCTGTCAACGTCCAGTCCATGGTGTACGGCAACATGGGAGACGACTGCGCCACCGGTGTGGCCTTTACCCGCGACCCGTCAACCGGTGAAAACTATTTCTACGGTGAATACCTGGTCAACGCCCAGGGTGAGGATGTCGTTGCCGGGATCCGTACCCCCCAGCCGATCAACCGTGCCAAGGAAACGAATCTCCCCCCCATGGAAGAGGTGTTGCCGGAATGCTACCAGCAGCTGGCCAATATCCGTTCCATTCTGGAAAAACATTACAAGGATATGCAGGATATCGAGTTCACCATTGAAAAAGGTAAACTCTTCATGCTGCAGACCCGCAACGGCAAGCGTACCGCTCCGGCGGCTATCAAGATTGCTGTTGATATGGTTGCCGAAGGGCTGATCGACCAGAAAACCGCCGTGAAGCGCGTGGCACCGGAACAGCTCGACCAGTTGCTGCACCCGTCGCTTGACCCGAAAGCGGTCAAAAATGTCATTGCCAAAGGGCTGCCTGCTTCTCCGGGAGCCGTGTCGGGTTGCGTCGTGTTTACCGCCGACGAAGCCGAGTCCGAGGCCAAAACCGGCAAGAAAGTTATCCTGGTCCGCGTTGAAACTTCACCGGAAGATATCCACGGCATGCATGCCGCCCAGGGAATCCTGACCGCCCGTGGCGGCATGACCTCGCACGCGGCGGTTGTTGCCCGTGGCATGGGTAAGTGCTGCGTTGCCGGTTGCGGAGACATCAAGGTTGATTATGCCAACCAGTGCTTTACCGCCAAGAACGGCGTTGTCGTCAAAAAGGGCGACATGATCACCCTGGACGGAACAGCCGGCGAGATCATGCTGGGTGCGGTTCCGACCGTGTCTCCCGAGTTGACCGGAGATTTCGGCACGCTGATGGGGTGGGTTGACGGTATCCGCCGCCTGAAGGTTCGTACCAATGCCGATACACCGCACGATGCCAAGGTAGCCCGTCAGTTCGGCGCCGAGGGAATCGGACTTTGCCGTACCGAGCATATGTTCTTTGACGCCGAGCGTATCGCTGCGGTACGTGAGATGATCCTGTCGGAAGACGTTGAAGGGCGTGAGCTTGCATTGGCGAAGATTTTGCCGATGCAGAAGGGTGACTTCATCGGTCTGTTCCGTGAAATGAAAGGCCTGCCGGTCACCATCCGTCTGCTTGACCCGCCGCTGCACGAGTTCCTTCCCCAGGAAGAAAAAGATATCGAAGAGCTGTGCAAGACCATGAAGGTGCCGGTCAACGCGCTCAAGCACAAGATCGAGTCGCTGCACGAGTTCAACCCGATGCTGGGCCATCGTGGCTGCCGTCTCGGCATCACCTACCCGGAAATCTACAACATGCAGGTAACGGCGATCATGGAAGCGGCCTGTGAACTGGTCAAGAACGAAGGTTTCAGCATCGTGCCGGAGATCATGATTCCGCTGATCGCGACGGTCAAGGAACTGTCGGTCCTAAAGCAGAATGCCGTTGCCATCTGCGACGAGATAATTGCTCGCTACGGTGTCAAGGTGGAATACCTGATCGGCACGATGATCGAGCTGCCCCGCGCGGCCCTGACCGCCGACGAGATTGCCGTCGAGGCGGAGTTCTTCTCTTTCGGTACTAACGACCTGACCCAGACGACCTTCGGCCTGTCCCGCGACGATGCTGGCAAGTTCCTGCCGTTCTACGTCGATAACGGCATCCTGCCGGAAGATCCCTTCGTATCGCTTGATCAGAACGGCGTCGGCAAACTGGTCAAGATGGCCTGCGAACTGGGCCGTGCTACCCGTCCGAACATCAAGCTCGGCATCTGCGGTGAGCATGGCGGCGATCCGTCATCGGTCATTTTCTGCCACAACGTCGGGCTGGATTATGTGTCCTGCTCCCCGTTCCGGGTGCCGATCGCCCGTTTGGCAGCAGCGCACGCGGTTCTGGATGAAAAATAATCCATAGTCGCACCGTTGTCTCACGAAAAAAGTCCGTTCAGTTCCTGATAACTCAGGCTGAACGGACTTTTTTGTTAAGGACGGCGGCTATTGCCGCAAGGGCGCAAGTATTGCGCCCCTACTTGATAATCATCAACGACAGATAATCCGGTGAGTGGGCGGCGATCTCGTTGAAGTTGGTCAGCACCTTCTGGCGGGAGCTGCCGACGCGCTCGACGAAAACGGTTCTCTGTTCCCTGCCGGTTGTTCGGAGCAGCTCAATAATCGCGGCAAAAAGCGGCTTGACCTTCAGAAGTACGACCGTCTCATAAGTTGACAGAGCTGCTTTGATCTGCTCTATTCCGGCGGTGGCAGGTATGACGACCATTTTCTCGTCGGCCTCCACCAGCGGGAGTGCGGCTACAGACGCTGCGGCATTAATGCTTGAAATGCCGGGAATGATCTCGATCGGCAGCTGGGGCCACTGCTCGCGCAGGAGGCGCAGCAGGTAGATGAAGGTCGAGTAAAACAGGGGGTCGCCGATGGTGATGAAGGCGACGGAACGCCCCGCTTCCGCATGGCCGGCGATCAAAGCCGCCGCTTCCTGCCAGGCCGGGATCAGGCGAGCCCGGTCGGAGGTCATGGGAAACTGGTGGACGATAATCTCTTGGCGGCTTTCGTCGATAAATTCCCGGATGGTCCCCAGGGCAACGCTTGCCTCGGTTGGATTGGAAACCGGAGCGAGGACGACATCGACATGCCTCAGGATACGCTCGGCCTTGCGGGTTAACAGTTCCGGATCACCCGGTCCGACTCCGACGGCATAGATAGTACCCACTATTCGCCACCCTTCCGCGCTGAAATCACATAGACCGGGTTCTGTGCTTCAAACATCTTGTATTCGGTCAGGTTGCGGGTCTTGGCGACATTGATGCAGGATGCTTCAACGGTAAAGCCATGGTCTTCAAGGAATTCCACCGCGCGGGTGAGTGTATCCAGAGTCACGGCATTGATAACCACAACCCCTTCCGGTTTCAGACGCTGGGAAATGACGTCGATGATTTCGTCCAGCTTGCCGCCCGCCCCGCCGATGAAAACGCGATCCGGATCGGGCATGTCGTCAAGACCGTCAGGAGCATAGGCTTCGATCAGCTTCACGTTGCGGGTACAGAATTTTTTCAGATTTTCGTTGATAAATCCGATGCATTGCTGGTTTTTCTCGACGGCAAAGATCTTGCCCCCGGGCATGAGGTTGGATGCCTCAATTGAAATGGAGCAGCTTCCGGCACCGATATCCCACAGGACCAGATCATCCTGAAGCTGAAGCTTGGCAAGGGTGACCGCCCGTACTTCCTGCTTGGTGATCAGCTTTTTTGACGTGTGGAATTCGTCATCATCAATGCCGATAAGCGGATAGTGGACAAGATTCGGTTCGTAAGTGCGGATCAGAATAAGGATATTCAGCTCGGAAGCAGGCATATCAAGCAGCCCGCGCAGCGGAGTTTTGGTGAATTTTTCGGTCGGCATGCCGAGATCTTCGCAGAGCCAGGCTTCATACCCTTCCGCACCCCGTTCGATCAGCTCGGCAGCAATGGCGGCCGGAGTATTGACTTTGTCGGTCAGCACGCAGGCTTTTTCAGCGGCGATGATCTTATCGATCGCCTGGTGCATGCCGCGGCCATGGACAGAAACAAAGATGCCGTCGTCCCATGGCTCCTTGATGCGGGCAAAAGCGTACTGCATGCTGGTGACATTGGGGAAGATCTCGATGCGCTCCTTGGGCAGATTGCGCAGGAGAAAGCGTGAGATGCCGAAGAAGGTCGGATCGCCCGAAGCAAGCAGCACGACGGTCTGGTCGGTGTTCTTGAGAAATTCAAGGAGTTCGGAGAGATCGCCCAGCTCGCGCTTGACTCCGGAAAAATCGGGGAACACATCCAGGTGCCGTTGATGGCCGATCATGATATCGGCAGTGCCGATAATCTCCAGCGCCCTGGCCGGAAAGCCGTCCCACCCGGTAAATCCTGCTCCAATCAGATAGATCGTTTGTTGTGCCATGGTTCGTGCCCCGTCAGGAAAGTCAGAATAATTTCCGGCAAACTATACCATCCGCCTGACTAAAAATCACCTGATTATTCCGGGTTAGAGATGCCGTTGGATTGATTGTTTCCCGTATCTCTCTTGGAAATAAAAAAACGGGCCGGGAAAAATCCCCGGCCCGTTCAATGTGCGTATGGGTGCTGCTGTTAATTTTTGCCGGAACGCTTGCGGCGGGTCGGATCAAGCTCTTTCTTGCGCAGACGGATCGAAAGAGGCGTGACTTCCACCAGTTCGTCGTCCTCGATGAACTCCAGCGCCTGTTCGAGCGTCATGAGTTTTGGCGGAGTCAGCTTGATGGCATCGTCCGTACCGGAGGCGCGCACGTTGGTCAATTTCTTGCCCTTGCACGGGTTGATTTCCAGGTCGTTGTCCTTGTTGTTCTGGCCGATGATCATGCCGCCGTAGACTTCGACGCCGGCGCCGATGAACAGCGTGCCGCGTGGCTGCAGGGCGTCCAGGGAGTAGGCGGTTGTCTCGCCATGGTCCATGGCGATCAGGGCGCCATTTTTGCGGCCCGGAATTTCACCCTTGTAGGGAGCATATTCGTGGAATGTGTGAGTCATGACGGCGGTGCCGCGGGTATCGGTCAGAACTTCACCGCGCAGGCCGATCAGGCCGCGGGCCGGAATGATGAACTCAAGGCGGACCATCTCGCCCATGGGGGCCATGGCAACCATTTCACCTTTGCGTGGGCCCATCTTTTCGATGATGGCACCCTGGAATTCAGTGGCAACGTCTACCACAAGGTATTCCATAGGCTCCATTTTGACGCCGTCCTTGATTCTGACGATAACCTCGGGTTTGGAAACGGCAAGTTCAAACCCTTCGCGGCGCATGGTTTCGATCAGGATCGAGAGATGCAGTTCGCCGCGACCGGAAACCATGAAAGTATCGGCGCTGTCGGTATCAGTTACTCGCAGGGAGACGTTGGTACGCAGTTCCTTGGTAAGACGTTCGCGGATGTTGCGCGAGGTAACCCATTTGCCTTCACGCCCGGCAAAGGGGGACGTGTTGACGATGAAGTTCATGGACAGGGTCGGCTCATCAATGGAAACATAAGGCACAGCAATCGGGTTTTCAGCAGAAGCCAGTGTCTCGCCGATGCTGACTTCTTCGAAACCGGCCACGGTGACGATATCGCCGGTGCCTGCTTCTTCGATTTCGATCTGCTTGAGACCTTCGTAGCCAAGCAGTTTGGTAATGCGGCTTTTTATGATTGTTCCGTCCGCCTTGATCATGGCAACCGTTTCACCGGCTCTTACCTTGCCGTTGAAGATACGGCCTGTTGCCATACGGCCGATGTAGTCGTTGTAGTCGATGTTGGCGATCAGCATCTGGAACGGGGCATTGGAGTCACCCTTGGGCGGGCGGACATTTGCTTCAACCACGGCAAAAAGCGGTTCCATGCTGTTTGACTCGACGCTAATATCAAGTTTGGCATAGCCCATCTTGGCGCTGGTATACACAACCGGGAAATCCAGCTGGTCGTCGGACGCGTTCAGTTCGCAGAACAGGTCGAAAACCATGTTGAGAACTTCATCCGGGCGGCTGCCGGGGCGGTCGATCTTGTTGATGACGACAATCGGCTTCAGGCCGAGGTCGAGAGATTTCTTCAGAACGAAGCGGGTCTGCGGCATGGGGCCGTCGAGGGCATCCACCAGCAGGAGCACGGAGTCAACCATTTTGAGAACGCGTTCAACTTCGCCGCCGAAGTCGGCATGGCCGGGGGTGTCAACGATATTGATCTTGTACTGACCGTGGTGGATCGAGAGGCTCTTGGCGAGAATGGTGATGCCGCGCTCTTTTTCCAGGTCGTTCGAGTCCATGACCCGCTCGGTGATTGCTTCGTTGGCTCGGTACACTCCGGCGTGCTTAAGCATGGCATCGACCAGCGTAGTCTTGCCGTGGTCAACGTGGGCGATGATGGCGATGTTTCTGATTCGTTCCTGCATGGGTAAAACTCCTCAATAGTTAGGCCTGACAGCCCTAAGCAAAATAAAACGACGGGCATTGCTGCCCGTCGAAGATTTGACACTATGTCAGGTTTTCGTAGCTATGGCAAGTATTTACTGGCCATATGCAGAAAAAAATGCTGTGCGCCCTATATGCCGTCCCACCCCAGAATCCCGCCGCCGTTGACAACCTCAACCCGTATCTGGTCGCCGTTGCTGACGCCCAGCAGCTCTTTCAGCGCCTGGGTCAGGATGATCCTGCCGTCATAGACATGATCCCGGTCGTGCTGAATCACGGTGATCGGGACATGCTTGCTGACTCCGGTGGTGCGGTTGGTCACGGTCAGCTTTTTGAACGGGCCGGTTTTGAAGAAATTGCTGATTTCAAGCGCGGTGTCCCGGTTGACGCTGGCGTTGTCGGTCATCGACTCCCAGAACGTTCCGGCGGTCTTTTTCATGGTTTCGCAACTCAGCAGCACTCCTTTTACATCCGAAACCGCCCTGTAGTCAGAGTAGGCGGGTGCCATTGCCTGACGAGGCGCAGCTACGGCAAGCGGCGGAACCACTGCCTGCGGCTGTGCCGCTTGAGTTGTCTGGACGAGGAGCTGGTCAATTGACAGCTTTTCGAGTTTCTTGATGGCAACATTTAGGGAGATGAACAGCAGCTGGATGTTGACAACCGGCTGGCAGAGGATGACGACAAACATGTTCGGCAGGGTCTTGATGATCAGCCGCCCCAGTTCGCAACGGATATCAAAAAGCTTTACCCCGCCGGTAACGTCCTGAAGGCCGACCGTGCTGTCCTGCAGCAGTTCGGCGGCGCCCTTGAGCGTGGCCGCGTCGAAGTAGGCGGGGAACGAATGGGCCAGGACGTTGCCTCGCTCGTCGGAGAGCATGCCCCCCATTACTCCGGGGACCGAGGTTAAGCCGAGCATGACTGACTGCATGACCGTTACCCCCTACTTCTGCGCCAGAACGCGGCGGATTTCTGCGTCAAGCGAATTGACATTAGCGGTTCCTTTGGCGGAAACGCAGAGATGATGCCGCTTTGAATCGAACAGGAGCAGGTGGTGCTCACTGCCATGCACCGTGGCGGCCTTAAATTCGCCGATGCCGAACTGTGATCCGATCTGGCCGGAAAAAATAGACAGAAAAAGTCCGTTGGCGGCAAGAAGCTCAGCCTGGTACGAAGAATCGTCCGCCACGGCCCCGTCCTTGGTCATCACCAGAGCCTGTTCGATTTCCGGAATAACGGAAAGTTTTACGCTGATGTCACTCATGCCTGTACCCTCCCTGGAGGAGCTGGCTTTTGCCTGTTGCTGCTGTGGTTTCTGCGGTGCGTCGATTCTTGCTTCGTCCATGCGGCGGAGCGCTTCCAGGATTAGAAACCCCAATGATTGCTCGATCGTCCGGCTGGTCGTTGCCACTTTTGGTTCGCTCCGGAACGTGCCGCCGACCCACCCCATGATGGAATAGAAGGCCTCTTCTCCGACCCGACTTTCTTGCTCCGCATGAATTACATCGCCATCGCGGAAATAAATTACCCCGGTGTTACCCTGATGCTCGACGATCAGGCACCCCGAATAGCGGTTGCCGCCCTTGACTTGAATAATGTCAGCCAGTGACATGCCGCTGACTGCGCCGACAAAACCAAGATGTTCGGTATGTAATGCCGGTTGTCCCATGGAGCTGAATTCCTTCCTGTCAGATCGCAGCGGATCGCCAGTAAATTTAATGAGAGGACGGCACAATAAAACATTTACTACCAAAATGCAAAACATTTTTATATAAAATGGCATGTCTTAACTAGCTGTATTTTCGATATAAATAATGTATTAAATAGGATATATGATTATATAACAAATGGTACGAAATTTGTATTATACCGATATTTTATAAAAATAAAAGCCACCCTCACAAGGAGGGTGGCTGGCTGATCTGCTTGAAACTATTCCAGAGGTACTTCAGTGCTCGTGATAGCCCAATACCACCAGTGCGCAACTGCCGTCGGCGATAACGTTGATTCCCTGTTCACGGCAGAGCGCCACGGCATCAGGATGTTCTGCACCCGGCTGCATCCAGATGTTCTTGATCCCTTTTGCGACTGCCAGCGGCACGAGCTGCAAGGTAACCGCAGGCGGGGTGACCATTGATATGCTTTCCACCTCCGAAGGAAGGTCGCTGATCGTAGCAACGCAGGCGACACCCTCGATTTCCGGCTCGTTGGGATTGACCGGTATGGCTTTTCTGCCGTTTTGCAGGTAGCAACGCAGCACCTTGTTGCCATATTTCTGCCGGTTGGTGGAAGCGCCGACCACCCCGAAGGCGGGTGAAGCGAGGAACTGTTTGATCTGATCTTGAATAGTCATGATGTTCTCCTTGGCATTAACGTAGTTACTCCCGCACCTGCCCATCGCCATAGACAATAAACTTGGTCGTCGTCAGATCCTCAAGCCCCATAGGCCCGAAGGAGTGCAGCTTGGTGGTGGAGATGCCGATTTCCGCTCCCAGGCCGAGCTGGCCGCCGTCGGCGAAACGGGTTGAGGCGTTGACCATGACACACGATGAGTTGACTTCGCGGATGAAACGCTGGGCCCGGCTGTAGTCACTGGTGATGATCGACTCGGTGTGCAGTGAGCAGTAACGGTTGATGTGTGCAATTGCGGCGTCGATGTCGTCAACTACCCGGCAGGCCAGGATCAACTCAAGATATTCGGCATACCAATCTGCTTCAGTGGCCGGAGTTGCAGAGGGTGCATAGCGGCGGAATGCTTCATCGCCTCGTAATTCGACCCCCAGTGCGGTCAGGCTGGCGGCAATTTTTGGGATGAACTCGGCGGCTACATCCTTGTGGATCAGGAGCGTTTCCAGTGCATTGCAGACGCCGGGGCGCTGGGTCTTGCTGTTGATGATGATCTGCTCGGCCTTGTCGAAATCGGCCGACTGATCGACAAAAACGTGGCAGACCCCTTTGTAATGCTTGATCACCGGAATGCGCGAGTTCTCGACCACAAAGCGGATCAGGCTCTCGCCGCCGCGCGGGATGATCAGGTCGATGGACTCTTCCTGCTTGAGCATTTCCAGTACCCCTTCGCGTTCGGTGAAGGGAATCAGCGACAAGGCCGCGGTCGGAATGTTCATCTCTTTCAGAATATCCTGGAGAATTTTGGCAATGGCCAGATTGGAATGGATTGCTTCAGACCCTCCCCGCAGGACGACGGCATTGCCGGCTTTCAGGCAGAGGGCAGCGGCATCGGCGGTCACGTTGGGGCGCGACTCGTAGATTATGCCGATTGTACCGAGCGGGATGCGCATTTTGCCCACCATCAGTTCGTTGGGGCGTTTCCACATTTTGGTCACTTCGCCGACCGGATCGGGCAGGGCGGCAATCTCACGCAGGGCGTCGGCGATGCCCCTGATGCGCTTGTCATCAAGCATGAGGCGGTCCAGCATGGCAGCGGAAAGCCCCTTCAGTCGCCCGGCTTCAAGGTCTTTCAGGTTCTCGACGACCAGGTCCGGCGCCCCGTTTTCAAGGGCTACAGCCATCCGGCGCAGCATGTCATTTTTAGTTGTGGTGGAAAGACGGGCCATGGCAAGCGCTGCCTGCCGGGCATCCTGTGCAATTGCGACAACTTTTTCCGCGATACTCATAATGTGTGCTCCAAGAATAAAATCAACCTCACCGTACTCTACCTAATAAATCTTACGCAATAACAGCCAATCCGGCAAGATAATTGACAAATATCAGCGGCGAGTGGCCTTGCAAAACTGCTTGAGGTGCGGACAAGCCGATTGACAGCCGCGATGCCGGGTGCTACAAAATCGGTCATGAACGTCATGTCAATCTCCGGTTCAGTCCGGTCTATCCGTGCCTTTTTCTGTGCAGGACTGCTGCTGGCGGCAGGCTGTACCAGCTATATACCCCGCGAACAACTGTATCTTGCCAAGACCGGAAATCCTGCCGAAGATTCGATTAAAGTGGTGACGATACCGCTGCCGGTTATCGCGGCAAGCCCGAACGAAGGGGTGACGTCGGGCGCCCTGACGGCTTTTCTTGCCCATAACCGGCAGGAAGAGGTAACGACCATGATTGCTCCCCAGGTGAACTACAACGAGAACTTCGGAATAACCGCAACACTGTACGGCGCTTATTATCCTATCTCGGAGCGGAACATGGAGTTCAATCTTTCCCGCTCGGACAAGGTTAACCATGATATTGAATTCCGCATCAGGGATACGACGCTTCTCGACAAAAAACTGGAGCTGAATGGCTTCTTCTTCAAATTTGCCGATGGTTCGTCACGCTTCTTCGGTTTCAACGCCAAGAGTCCGCAGCAGATGGAAACAAATTATGCCAATGACGAAATCGGCTATACCGTATCCGCCGGATACCAGATCGGAAAGCACTTTCAGTTTTCGCTCGGCGACCGTTTTCGGGATGTCAAGATCCGCCGGGGAGCGTTCAGGAGGCTGCCGGACATACGGGACAAGTTTTCAGGTATGACGGTGCCGGGTATTGACGGGTTTACGACCCATGCACCTCGTGCGTCACTGTCGTACAGCACGCTCGACAATCGGGATACTCCCGCTTATGGCGGCTATACCAGGATTACGGTTGAACCGACCATGAAAGTATTGGGGGGAGCGGCTGATTACCGGCACTATGAGGTTGAGGCTAAGGGCTATATTCCGGTCAGCAACAACAGGTTCATCAGCGTATTCCGCTTGATGTATAACCAGACCATCGGTGATGACGTCCCGTTTCTGGAGCAGAGTATTCTGGGAGGAGAAAGCACGTTGCGCGGCTATGGCCGTAACCGGTTTATCGATCACAGCTTCCTGCTGTGCAATCTCGAAGAGCGTATCCGGCTGTTCCGCTGGGAGGTCTTCGGTGTGACGGCTGACTGGGAAATAGCTCCGTTTATCGATCTGGGCGGAGTAATGGAGTCACTGAACAGGCTCAATGCAAGCGAAATCGAATTCAATCCGGGCATCGGCTTCCGGGCGATCGTACGCCCGAACATCGTCGGCAGGGTGGATTTAGGGGTCGGCAAAGATGGTCCGGCAGTGTTTGTCGGACTGGGGTATCCGTTTTAATTGGGCAACAGCTGGTCAGCGCTGATTTGCAGGGGGGATATCCTTGCGCCTGGCAATGTATCCGAACGGAACAAATTTATCATGCACATAGTAAACGTCGATAACCGCTTTAACTTCTTGGAATCCTGGCCAGTAACCCCATTCATTTTGAAAGACAATATATTTGGGCTTTTTGGTCAGGAGTGCCTCCAAGAGCGCTCTTCTCGCCTTTTCCGGATCTTTGGACCAGCCCACCGAGACACTTGTGAGATAGGGGACGGGCGAACGGCGGTCCGCAAGAAAATATATCTCCGGTTCGAGTCCCCACTGGAATATATAGTCGTCCGACAGGGTGTGCTCTTTAAGGTATTTTGCAACCGGTACGGCAGAGACAAAGATTGAACTGTATTTTTCTATTGATACCGTTTCAGGGGAATAGACCGTGTAGAACCGGTAATTTTCTTTGATTGAGAAGCCGAGCGGTATGATGGCGACAAGCAGAAAGAACAACGCTACCGGTTTCCTCACGCAACTGAGGTGGGCAAGAGCTATTCCTGCCGGGATGGAGAGAAATGGAATCATGGAAATGAAATAGTGCGGGAAATACTTTCCCGGAAGTGCCACCACGCACCAGGCAGCCGGAATCAGCAAAAGTGTGAATAATCCTGACAAAGTACGTTTATTTGACCAGAACCAGGGGAGTGAAAAAAGGGCCACTGTCATCGGAAACAGCAGCGAGGGCATCAGATGTTCCAATACCGCCGACAGCCGCGGACCGAGTATGCCTGACGCCTTATACCTGCCCGGAAACTGGACATTCCAGTAATAAAAATCGTCAAAACCTCCCCGCAATGCAAAATATGTACATGTAAGAGCCGCACCGATGAGCAGGGGGAGCACAAAGGCGGTACAATCCTTCAGCACATTTTTCCACCTCTCCCTGCCGGAACGGATAAAGGCGATCAACAGCAACTCAAACACGACTACCGGAAGAGCGACCGTTTTGATAAGCATGGCGAGCGCGGCGAAGAGACCGCTGTAACAGAGAAACTTCCTTTCCCCTGATTCGAGTGCCATCACAAAACACAAGGCTCCGGCTGTCAGCGGCAGAACAAGAAAAACCTCACTGTTGCTGCTGCTGCCCTGAATCAGCGGCAACGTCGAAAACACGCCATACGTAAGCGCTGCGAACAGTCCGGCGCTACCTCCTGCAATGCGGCGGGCAAACAGGTATACCGAAATGACCGTCAGCGTGGCATAGATTGACGTGAATATCCGGATCCCCTCGGGGGTGGCTCCGAACAGTTTGATGGCCAGGGCGTAGAGATAAAAAACACCGGGAGGTTTTATTTCTATGGCGTCCCGGTACGGAATGCCGCCGCGCAAAATTTCCTGACCTATGGCCGCGTAGTGTCCCTCGTCTCTTTCAAAGGGTTCGTGAAGAAAGGCAAGCCGCAGCAGGATCGAAAAGCCAAGGATACAGCACAGGATGACCAGCTCCCGGTGTGCTTTCAGAAAATGAAATAATTTCATCATTTCACCATTTCCGGCAGAGCTTGAAATGCGTTGTCCGCTGACTTCGATTTGTATCCGATTACCGCAATGTTGCCTGCCGGAATAGAGAGCGGCAAGCCTCCTAGTCCAATCCTGTCGATTGCGGAGATGAGGGGAAGTTTGAGGTTTTGCGGCAACGGCGCAAGCCTCATCCAATAGCGAATCGGGTAACGATTTACGACCGGGGAGACTGTCACTGAGGAAAAGCCATTCTGCTCCAGCAGATATCGGGCGCTTTCCGGTGAAAATAACTGTAGATGTTCGATGTCGAATATTGGTGATTTTGTGCCAAGGAGGCGCGCGGAAAGCGAGCGCCTGTTGTGGCAGATGAAAAAGGCCGCTCCCCCCGGTTTAAGGAGTCGCCATACGCCGTGAACCATGGCCAAGGGGTCGTACAGATGTTCCAGTGTCTGGAAGCAGGTAATCAGGCTGAACTTTTCCGGGTCATGATCTTCCGTGCAAAAAACACCTTCCCTGAGTAATGGCAAAATGTCATGACGCGCGGCGGCTATCGGAGCCCGGGAAGGCTCGATTCCGACAATTCCTTCAAATCCATGTTCAAGGAGAAATTCCAGAAACGCGCCGTCACCGGCGCCTATATCCAGTGCACCCCGCAGGTCGGCCAATCGCTCCATTATGCCGGGAAGGAAGGATGCGTAGGTGCGGGCGGCATTGTGTGATTCTTCGCTGCTGTCATACGCGGCTTCGGAATAGCCTTGTACCAGGAATTCCTCTCTGGGCAGCGGCGTTGCGTACAACAAATCGCATCGTTTGCATTCGATCAGCCGGTAATGCATGTATTCTGGCAATTTGCGCGACGCGAACGCAAAGCCGTCAAGCCGGTTAAAATCAAAATCGGCTTCAGCAAATATCCTGCTCGTGTCCGTGGATCCGCATAAGGGGCAGACCCGTGAAGTCATTTCCATGGGAACGTTTGTCTCCGGTCAGTTGTTGTGATGCTCGATCGAAAAATTGCGCAGTTCCCCGTCGCGGATCAGATGTTTACGGATAAAGAGTGGCCGCTGCTTGACCTCTTCAAAAATCTTAGCAATATACTCGCCAACTATCCCGATGGCAAAGAGATTGACCGAGCCGAAGAAGAGGATGACGAGCAGCATGGTTGTCACCCCTCTCGGAGCAAGTTCGGGGAAGAGGATGCGGCTTGCGACCTGCACCATTCCCAGCAGAAGTGAAACGATAAAGAGCACGGTACCGGCAAAACTGAGGATGTTCAGGGGGGTATTGCTGAAAGAGAGGATCCCTTTCTTTGCCCAGCCGATGTTTTTGAGCAGGCTGTTGGTCGTGATGCCGAACATCCGCTCCGGGCGGACATAATCGACGCCGGTCTGTCTGAAACCGACGAACGCGCGGATACCCCGCAGGAACAGATCCCGCTCGGTAAACTGCAGAACGCACCTGACCACCTTCTTGTCCATCAACGAAAAATCGCCCGCATCGTGGGGAATGTTCAGATAGGAAAAGGCGTCGAAGACCCGGTAGAACAGCTTGTAGGCAAGCCGCATGAACAGGGTTGCCTCCCGTTTAATCCGGCAGCCGTAGATGACATCATACCCTTCGCGCCATTTTGCCACGAACTGTTCGATCAGTTCAGGCGGATCCTGGAGGTCGCCATCCAGCAGCACGCACGAATTTTTTGATGCGATCTCCATGCCGCTTCTAAAAGCCGCCTGGGAGCCGAAGTTGCGGGAGTGGGATATTCCGGTAACCCGTTTGTCCCGGCGCGTTATGGTGCGGATGACCTCTTCGCTGTCGTCGGGGCTGTTGTCATTGACAAAGATTATTTCGTAATCGATCTTGAGCTTGTCAAAGGTATCTTTCAGCCGCCGGTACATGACCGGTATGGCCTGGTTGTCTTTATAGCAGGCGATGATGGCGGTAACGCTGTGGGTCGAGTCGAGGCTGAACATCTTGGACGAATGGTGGTATTTTTCCCGATCCGGGAGGGAGCGGTACCATGAGACCATCCTATCCAGTCCCTCTTTCAACGGCGTCTGCGCCTGCCAGTCCAGCTGCAGATGCGCTTTGCCGGGATTGGCGTACCAGTCGCTGACATCCCAGGTCCGGTCGGGCATGGAGGAAAACTCCGGGTCATGGCCGATTCCGAACAAATCCCGGGCGATCATCGCAATGTCTGCAATAGTGGTCTTGCATCCGCTGCCGATATTGAACGATTCGCCGTAATCCTCCTCTTTCAGATTAAGAGCCGTGTCAACGAATGCTTCGACCACATCGTCGATATAGATGAAATCCCGGGAGATGCCGGGGTGGACGAAGTGAGGGTACTGTCCCTCCACGCCGGAGCGGATGATGTTGGGAATCAGGCGCGACGAGTCTTCCAGCGGACCATAGACTGAATAGAGCCTCAGGTTGGCACAGGGAAAGCCTTTTTTCCGGCCAAAAAACTTAATCAGGTCAGCGCAGGCCACCTTGGAGACTGCGTAGTCGCTGTTGGGGGCGGTCGGTGCAGTCTCATCGGGGGCGGCACAGTTGTCCCCGTATTCCGAGGAGCTGCCGGAGTGGACGTAACAGGAGATCGTCCGTTTCTCCATCAGGTGGAGCAGCCTGGTGGTAAGATTGAAGTTGGTCAAATAGATGAGCCGGGAATCGGATTCAAAGGAGTAGCCGCCATAGGAAACGCAGTTAAAAACCGTTCGGGGAGCGACCTCGGTAAAGAGGCTTTCAAGGTCGGCATCAACCAGCAGGTCAACGACGGCTTTGTTGCGCTCCGGAAGACCATCAAGTCGCCAAGCATCGAAGCTGGTAGCCGTCCCGAATACATCGTCACGGTGCGCCAGGAGCGTCCGCATAATGTTGGCTCCGATAAAGCCGCTGCCGCCGAGTACCAAAATCGGTCCCTGCAGGTTCTTGATTTTTTGTGCGATGTTCATACGGACGGGCGCTCCGATGGTTTGGAATTATTGACGCAAACTTCAGGCTTTTTTGCAATGACGGTATAACCAAGGCAGTCATCGTATGAACCGATTGTAAGGCGCAGTGACAGCCACCCGATGACAAGAACCGTCAGGGCAATGGGGAGCAGCAGAATCCCGGCAACCGCACCGGTTAGGCCGGATCGGAGCCAGCGATAGAATACGGATATGCATTTATTCGCCGCAACGGTTATGTCGCTCCCACGAGGCCTGATCTCGATCTGACTAAACCCGGCCTCTATGAGCATCCTTTCCAGAGCTGCCGGGGTATAACGAAAAAAATCATGCGGAATATAGTGATAACGGGCCTGAAATGGAACGGTAAAAAACATGGTGCCAGCCGGCTTTAAGACTCTGCAACATTCGACAAGAAACTGGTCGGCAAGGTAGATATGTTCCAGTACTTCGGTATGAAACAGGCTGTCAAAGGATCTATCTTCAAACGGAAACCGCTCCCCGCCATAGTAGATTGTGTCCGGCAGGCGATAATCGAAATTGGCTTCCGCCTCTTCCGAGTCAAGCCCGGTGTAACGACATCCGACCGGGACAAGGTAGCGATATGGTTGCGCTCCGCACCCGGCTTCCAGCAGTTCGCCGCTCCGTTTCTCCAGCCAGGGCCGCAGATGCCGGTATACGGATCCCATCTGCATATCCAACAGAGTTCTAACTAAAAACAGTAGCTTTCCGGTATATGTTTTTCCGGGTGGCTTGTTGGCAACGGGGGGAAGTCCTTCGATTTTTTTCTTATGCCTCATAGTTGAGGTTCCAGACACCTATGCTCCTCCTGTCGCGGTATTTGGTGTCCAGAGCCTGCGGTAGCTGGCTGCGATTGAAGCGGCATCAAGCCCCGAACGGGCCAGCAGGGCATCCCGGTCATAACAGGCATCAGGGAACTCCGCAGGGATGGCCAGCATGCTGAAACGGTTCCCTTTGCCGGTTTCGGCAACGATCCGTGCGGTCTCCTGCCCCAGTCCGCCGGTTGCAACATGTTCTTCCACCGTCATGACCGGCCTGCCATCTGCGATGGCCGCACGGATGAACTCTTCCGGAAAAGGGCGGAGCGTGGTAATGCGCACAATGGCCGGGTGGATCCCCTGCTGTTTGAGACAGTCGGCTGCATTGAGTACTTCATGGAGAATGAAGCCGCTGGTTACGATGACGCCGTCACTCCCTTCACGAACCAGAGCAGGCCGGGATATGTCCGGCGTATGTTTCAACGAATCGAAGATATCCGGTTCCTTGTTGCGCCCCAGGCGCAGGTAAGCCGGGCTGTCAAGTGAGGCGGCGGCACGTATGCAGAGCCGGACTTCACGCGGGTCAGACGGGGTCCAGACCGTGAGCCGCGGCAGACAGCTCAATACGCCGATATCGTCAATGCCATGGTGCGTCGGGCCGTTCGGGCCATAGGCAAAACCGCCGCCGACCCCCACAACCACGACGTTTGCCCTGTTATAGCAGAGGTCGATCTTGATCTGCTCCAGGCAGCGCAGCGTCACAAAAGGGGTAATCGAATAGACGAACGGCAGCAGTCCGGTCTTTGCCAGTCCGGCCGCATAGCCGATCATGCCCGCTTCTCGGATGCCGCAATTGATGACCCTGGCTGGATCGTGTCCTTTTAGCTGGTCAAAGAGCTTGTAGCCGAGATCGCCGGTCAGAAAGACTACTCTCCGGTCATGGCGAAACAAGTCGTAAAGCTCTGAAAAGAAAGCGTCACGCACGGCTCAGCCTCCTGAAAGCCCTGTCGCGGTCATCACCATTCACGGGCCGGTAATGCCATTCCAGGTCTTCCTCCATGAAATCGATCCCTTTTCCCTTGATGGTGCGGCAGAGGACAACCTTTGGCAGGCCACTGTCCGAAGCCTGCCCAAGAGCCTCGACAAGCTCCCGGTATTTGTGCCCGTCAGCTTCCGAGACCTCCCAGCCAAAGCTTTTCCAGCAGTCGGCCAGCTTGAAACCGGGAGAAATGTCTTCGTACTTGCCGCACGCTTGAAGTCCGTTTCCATCGACGATGGCAACGAGGTTGTCGAGATTTCCGGCACGTGCCAACGCGGCCGCTTCCCACACGCTCCCTTCGTTGCACTCTCCGTCTCCCAACAGGACAAAGACCCGGGCATCAAGCCCCTGCAGTTTAAGCCCCTTTGCCATGCCCGCGGCGAGCGCGAGGCCATGCCCGAGGGAACCGGAGGCGCACTCCACCCCGGAAATTTTGCCTGCCAGCGGATGTTCCGCAAGCAGCGATCCGTTCTGCCCGTAGGTTTCAAGCAGCTGCCGGTCGATAAAACCCATACGGGCCAGAACCGCATAGAGCGCCATGCAGCCGTGCCCCTTGGAAAGGATGAAACGGTCGCGTTCCGGATGATCGGCCGTTGCGGGAGTGCAGTTGAGGACGCCCGCATACAGTGCCGCCACGATATCCACGCACGACAAGGCAACTCCGACATGGCCCGAGTGTGCCGCCATCATTATGATATCGCGGCGCAAATCCTGTTGCAGCTGATGTATTGATTGTTGGTCGTCTGGCGACATTGTCATTGAAACACCTGATAGATGACGATTATTCAGCCTGCTGAAACGGTTACCTGCGGACAAAAACGGCTCCATTGTTGACACTGTTAACCAGTTGCCATCCTGAATCCGCTTGGAGCGCTGCTTTGAGCGAAGCAGGTTTAAGTGAGTCGTCCACGTTTGGTGTTATAACCACCCGGATATCGTATTTGTCGAAAATCCTTTTCCAGTTATCCATGCCGTAAAAATATTCCCAAGAACGGGAGGGATCAAGCTGCCGCCCGTCGAAGAAGACTTTTTGCTGCGGCGAGAGCCGCCAGATTACATAACCGCCCCAATCCATGGACGTAAAAACGTTGCCATTCATACCATTTGCATTGATAAAATCGCAACCCTTTACGGGGTAATAGGATGCCGGTACCCAGCCATACATTGAAATCCTTTTGAGATTCCCCGGGGTTTTCGAAAGCGAGAGGGTAACAACCGTTATGAAAAAAGCGAATAAGATAATTCGGGCAGTTTTTCCAATAACGTTCGTATCAACGTAGTGAATGGCAAACAGCGTGACGCAAATGAGGAAAAACGGGTAATGCCTGATATGGCTCATACCCATATACCCCAAAACGGTCAGCAAGCCCACCCAGGTAATGTTTGTCCGCTCCCGCGAGCTGAAAAGTAAAATGAGAGCAAAAATGTAGCTGCAAAAAGCGATTACGGGTTCAGAGCCGTCCGTGCTCTTGAAGCACTCGTACAGACTAGAAAATTCAAGAATTGAACTATATATGAAGCTGTTGGCTTCTCCGGAGGGGAGAATCATTTCAATGCTGTGTATGTGGTTCGGGTTTGCGATTGATATGAGAATCGCGGCGGACAGTGAGATGCCGAGCGTCACATATTCGTTGCGTGGCAGGGGCGATAATGCAGGGTGGATAAATTTTATTGCTTCGGTCAGCAGGATACATGAAAGAAGAATCAGGCCCAACAGGAAGCCGCCATGACTGTTGGCCCACAGCAGCATGGTCAGGCAAAGCGGGATCATGAGTGGAAAGAGCTTCTTCTCTTTTCCTCGTAACCAGCTGAATATCAATGCCAGGAGCAGGGCAGAACAAATAAACGAAATGAACTGGGGGCGTTCCGGGAAATGTGACTCCAGTATCTGGGTTACCCCGATTCCAGCGGCAAGCAGGGCAAGAAAATTCTTCCTGACAGAGAAACGATAAAAAACAGCAATAAATATGGCTGCCAGAATGAATCTGAAGAGAATAATGCCGTTAAAGCCGCCCAGCTTGTAAAAGCCACACAACAACAGTTGAAAAAGCCAGTATGATGTAAGGATAAAGCGGGTTCTGTGGGAATCAGCCTGTTGGGGATTGATGGAAAACGGATCGATATCGGGAAGCCCTTTGTGGTCCCAGATCCAGAAACCGGTTTTCAAGTGCCAGTAAAAGTCCGGGTCAAATAAAGGCTTTATGAGATGAAGTGCCAGAACAATACAGAATAAAGCTGAAATTACGGCCACAAAGCCTGACCTGATTCTTCTGTCTTCGGAGAGCTTCTTCACATTTTGAACGGTTATGTTCATTTGACTCATCTGTACAACCGGTTATTTTCCAGTCTCTTGCCTATTTTGACCGCTTTTCCGGTCGTTCGATTTCAAACTTGTCCAGACGGTATTGCAGCGTTTTGTAACTCATCCCCAGCAGCGGCGCGGCCTTGCCGATCACCCATTCAGCCCGCTCCATCGCCTTGACAATCAGCCCTTTTTCCAGCGCTTCAAAATCGACGCCGTCGGCGGGAAGATCAAAATTCATACCCCCCGGCAGTGAACCGCAGGCGGTAATTTCCGACGGAAGGTCTTCCGGTTCGATATAGTTGCTCTCAGCCATCAGGATTGACCGCTCGATGACCGATTCAAGCTGACGCACGTTGCCGGGCCAGCTGTAGCTCATCAGGAGTTTCAACGCCTGTTTCGAGATGCCGTCCATGGTGATGCCGGCCGCCTTGGCGTATTTTTCCAGGAAGAATTCCGCCAGGGTCTTGATGTCGCTCCCCCGTTCGCGCAGAGGGGGGAGATTGACGCGGATGACGTTGAGGCGGTAGAAGAGATCCTCACGGAACGCCCCCTTCTTGATCTCCTGCTCCAACTCCTTGTTCGTAGCCGAGACCAGGCGTACATCCAGGCTGATATTAACCTTGCCCCCTACCCGGCGGATCTCCTTTTCCTGGATGGCCCGCAGCAGTTTGGCCTGCATGGCCACGTTCATCTCGCCGATTTCGTCCAGAAATACCGTGCCGCCATTGGCCGCTTCGAAGATGCCGATTTCGCGGGCGTTGGCGCCGGTAAAACTTCCCTTTTCGTGGCCGAACAGCTCGCTTTCGATCAGCGTGTCAGGGATGGCCGCGCAGTTGATGGCGATGAAGGGGTTGTCGCGCCGTGGGCTGCCATCATGAATGGCCCGGGCAATCAACTCCTTGCCGGTACCCGATTCTCCGACGATCAGCACGGTCGAATTGGAAGGGGCGATCTTGGCAACAATCCGGAACACCTCTTTCATCTTGGGATGTTCGCCCTGCATGTTGGGGATGGTGGCGATCGATTCGATCCGTTTCTGCAGGACCCGGTTCTCACGGACAAGAGAGATCCGCTCGAAAGCCCGCAGCAGGGTCAGCACCAGGTTATCCCGTTCCAGCGGCTTTTCCAGGTAATCGAAAGCGCCTTTGCGCATCGCCTCAACAGCCGAATCAACCGAGCCGTGGGCCGTCATCATGATAATGCACTGCTGCGGATCATCGGCCAGAACTTTTTCCAGCAGGTCAAGTCCGCTCTGCCCCTGCATCTTGAGGTCGGTCATGATCAGATCGAACTCGCGCTTGTCCAGTTGGTCCAACGCTTCCCGTACGCCGGGTACATCGACGACATCGTAGCCTTCTTTTTTCAGGATCAGGTTGAGGATGTCCCGCTGGCCCTTCTCATCATCTACGATCAGTATGCTGCCGTTATTTTTCATAGATCCTCATCAAAAGTCAGTCTTCCGTCGGCTGTGACGGCAATGAAACGGTTATGGTGGTGCCGGCACCCACGGTACTTTCAACCGCTATGCTGCCGTCATGTTCCTTGATAATACGCTCGGTGATGGCCAGCCCCAGCCCGATGCCGACGTCTTTGGTGGTAAAATAGGGCTGGAATATCTTGCTGATGTCGTCAGGAGATATACCTCCCCCCTGATCACGGAACGTCAGTTCTACCCGTTTCACCCTGATGCGGGCACCCAGGGTGATGGTCCCGCCATCCGGCATGGCCTGGGAGGCGTTGGTGACGAAATTAAGAATGCAGTTCCGGAACAGTTCGCCGTCAATCCAGAGCGGCGGCAGATCGTCGGGGATCTGCAACTCGACAATAATCTTCTGTTCCGTCAGGCGCCCCTCCAGTACCGGAAGCACCTTGGCCAGCAACTCCCGATAGATGACTTCGGTCCGGCGAAGTTTGAGCGGCCGGCCATAGTTCATGAAGTTGACCACCATGTAATTGGCGCGGCGTACCTCTTCCTTGATCTTGTCGGTCAACTCTTCCAGTTCGGCGCATTTGTCACCGCAACAGGGGAGCATCTCGGTTTTCAGGTGATCAATTGCCAGGCTGATATAGTTGAGCGGATTGCGGATTTCATGGGCGATGCCTGAGGCGAGCTGGCCGACCCGCGAAAGGTGCTCTGCTTCGTAGAGGCGCTTTTCCAACGCTTCGCGCTCACGCAGCTTCTCCACCATGTTATTGAAACCCTCGGCCATCTCGCCGATTTCGTCGTTGCTTTTCACCGGAATTGTGACCGACAGGTCACCCGCCGAGATCCTTTTGAAGTCCTCCACAAGGTTCTTGATGGGAGTGGTGTAACGGCGGGCAAGGAAAATGGTCAGGGCGATGCCGACCGTGAACACCATGCCGGTGGCAAAGAGGCGGCGGACGAAGTTGGCGTGCTGGATGTCGCGGATATTGTCCAGCAGCATGTTGATTTGCACAAAACCGAGCTGCTCATCGCCGACGATAACCGGCACGACGACTTGGTAGGGTTTCTGGGAGAGGACAGCGCCGCCTATGGGGCGGTGAACCGCGTGAATCCCCTTCTCCAGCTTCTTCAAATCACGTTTCTTGCCGATCTTGTCAGGATCGGAGGAGTCGATGATCTCCCCTTCGGTATTGATGATGTTGATTTCGTTGATGCCCTTTTCCCGGGCCTTTGCCAGGTAGTCAGTCAGTCGCGACGTCTCGGCGCTGGAGGTGAGGTCTTCGATACTCATCTGGATCGCCTTGGAGATCTCCTGGGAGCTGTCCTGGATTTCATTTACCAAAGCGGTCTGGGCAAACTGGTTGAGGATGAAGAGGGTCAACAACGCCAGAACCAGCAGGGAGATCATGATGATAATCAGCTTGGAATTAAGCTTCATGGGGGCCTTTGTACAAAACCAAACGACAGTTTTGCCACAGAGGCACAGAAGCTCGGAGGAAAAAACAGAGTATTGTAAGCTGTATTCAAAATCTGCTTGATCACAGCAGTGCACTCAAATTCTTCCGCTGTAATGCTTATCTCTGTGTCTCTGTGACTCTGTGGCAAATATTTTTATCTATTCTTCCACCATTTCACCGATCAGATCGTAATCCGAAGAGTCGGTGATTTTGAGTGTGACGATATCGCCGATATCGGCGTTTCCTGAGGTGATATAAACCTGCCCGTCGATGTCAGGCGCCTGTCGGGATGAACGCCCTTTGAGCAGCAGATCGGTCTCCTCGCTGTACCCTTCCACAATAACCTGTTCCGTTGTTCCGATCAGGGTGCGGTTGTGGCGGAAGGAGAGGCGTGCCTGGACGCGCATCAGTTTACGATAGCGTTCCCTCTTGACCCTCTCGGAAATCTGATCCGGCATTTCTGCTGCCGGAGTACCTTCCTCGCGGGAGAAGCAGAAGACCCCCAGGCGGTCGAAGCGGGTCTGCTCGACAAAGTGGGTCAGGTTGGTAAAGTCTTCGAGCGTTTCGCCGGGAAAGCCGACAATCAGCGAGGTACGCAGGGCGATGCCGGGAATCTCAAGGCGCAGTTTGGCGATCAGGTCGCGTATCTGCTGCTCGCTGCTGCGCCGTTTCATGGCTTTCAGCACCGGATCGGCAATGTGCTGGATCGGGATGTCCAGGTACTTGCAGACCTTCGGTTCATCGCGAATCAGGGCGATCATGCTGTCGGTGATACCGTCCGGATAGGCGTAGAGGAGACGTATCCAACGCAGCCCTTCGATAGCGGCCAACCGTTTTACCAGGCTTTCCAGCGTGGTGCCGTCATGCATGTCGCTGCCGTACCGGGTGATGTCCTGGGAGATGACGTTGATTTCCTTGACTCCCCGGGCCACCAGGCGTTCCGCCTCGGCTACCAATGCGTCGAGTGGACGGGAACGATATGCGCCGCGTAGTTGTGGAATGATGCAGTACGAACAGCAGTTGGAGCATCCTTCGCCGATTTTTAAGTAAGAAAACCAGGCCGGAGAGGAATTGAGGCGCGGCAGGGTTTCGTCATAGATGAAGTCGGGATCGCCCACATAGCGCAACTGCCCTTCAACACCGCTCTTCTCGGCCAGTATCTCGGCGATGCGGGGATAATCCCCGGTGCCGATAAAGATATCGACTTCGGGAAGTTCCTTGGCCAGTTCTTCCTGGTAGCGTTGCGGCAGGCAGCCGGAGACGATCAGGGTATGGCACTTGCCGTCATGCTTCCGTTCGGCTAGGTCGAGGATGGCGTCGATGCTCTCCTGCTTGGCCTCCTTGATGAAGGAACAGGTATTGACGATAATGACGTCGGCATCTTTTTCGTCCATGGTGATCTCGTAATCCTGCTTCGAGAGTACCCCCAGCATAACTTCGGCATCCACCAGGTTTTTCGGGCAGCCGAGGCTGACCATGCTTACTTTTTGTTTTACAGTTTCGCTCAAAATATCCCTCGTGTTCTATTCTCTGAAATTAGTAAACTGCATTTCCACATCCAGATCCTTACCTTTAAGCAGCTGGATCGCATCCTGCAAATCGTCGCGATTCTTGCCGATTACTCGCACCTGGTCATCCTGGATCTGGGCCTGCACTTTGAGCTTGCTCTCTTTGATCACATTGATGATGTCTTTGGCTTTCTCCTTGGAGATCCCTTGCTGGACGGTGATGATCTGGCGTACCAGACCGCCCGAAGCCTGCTCGACCTTGCCGTACTGAAGCGCCTTGATGGAGATATTGCGCTTCAGGAACTTGGACTGCAGCACATCGATGACGGCCTTCAGCTTGTAATCGTCGTCGGCCAGTATCTTGACGGAGTCCTTCTCCGGAGTGATCTGGCTTTTGGAACCTTTGAAGTCGTAGCGCTGACCGATCTCCTTGATCGCCTGATTCACTGCGTTATCGACCTCCTGCATGTCTACTTTTGATACGATGTCAAATGACGGCATTGCGTAACCTCCACAGTAATAAAGATAGAAATACTTTTCCGCGCTTTACACGGAAAAGTATTTCGTCTACGCGCATATCCCGTTGAGCGGGGCTATTGTTTTATGACCTCAACCCCTTTCGGGATCTTGAAGTTGAATGTTCCGTTATTTATACCTTTGTTGACCCGTGCCCGGCTATAGTCGATCCGGGTCTGGTTGCCGCCGGCGTCATGGATCACCGAGGAGATGATCGGAAAGATGTTTTTAACTTCGCCGGACGCCTGTACTTGCTCAACGGCGGCGGACGATACGGTCAGTTGCAGTTTGGCGAGAACCGGACTCGGTTTTTTCGGGGTCAGTTCAAGCTGATAATTGCCGTTCTTATCCTTCGGCTCGGCGGCGAAGGCGATGTTGAAGTCACGCGAAACATGGCCGAGACCGGTCAGATAGGAGAGGGCGATGGAGTTGCCCCCGGCGAACATGGCGGCAACGCTGTTGACCAGTACCTGCTTGTTTTCGGGGGTATAAAACCAGACCTGTTTGCCGTTGGAGATGATCTGCTGTTTCGGCTTGGCATAGTTGAAGCGGAACATGGCGGTTGCCGATGCGGGGCGCTTCAGCAGCACTTCTCCGCTCCCCTTCTGTTCCCGGTTAATGGCGGCAACGGTGGTTTTCTGGGAAAAATCGGCCTGCACATCCTGCAATCCGGCATAGCCTTTTTCCAGAGCCGAGACAACTTCTTTAAGCGATGCCGGTGTCGGTGCCGCTGACAGCGGGAGAGCAATCAATAACAGCAGCAGAAATGCGGTACAGATTCTTACCATTGATTACGACCTTTCTCAGCGGGGCTGATTACGTTCGGACGGCTTCACAGTCTGGACTCCGGGTGGAATCATGAACGTGAAGTCCCTGTTTGACAGATGTGTGTTGGTTCTTATCGTGGCGAATTCCATGGTGGTGCTGTTGCCCTCCTGGTCTTCCACGGTAGACGACAGCAGCGGGAACGGGTCGGACGTCCCGCCAAAGGCAGGCATGCCGGCAAAAGGCGCCGGTGTGGAAAATGGGGTTCGCGGGGGCGCCGGCAAGGAGCGGGTGGTTGCCGGAGCAGGCCCGCTGGTGAGCGGTGTGGCTCCTGTCACGTAGGAGTTGACACTGTCGCGGCTGACAACAAGCAGAATACGCCGTGTATTGATCATGGCGCGGCGCGGCGTAAGTTCCAGGACGAAATTTCCGGCGGAATCGTACATGCCGCTGGCGAAGTTGATGTGGAAATCCTTTGAGATGCGTCCCAGGCCCTGCAGGAAATTTACCGCGTTGTCGCGGTCTGGGTTGAAGCCGGGGCGGTTGTAAATGAAGCTGACATCACTCAGGATGACTTCGCGGTTTTCGGGGTGATAAATCCAGAGAGAGTTGCCGTCGCTGATGATCTCCTGCGGATAGGGGCGGTAGTACTGGAAACGGAACATCAGCGGCGAACTTGCCGTTGCCGGCTTGACATACGCGACACCATCACCGCGCATTTCGCGGTTTTCTTTCTTCAGCAGCGTCCGCTGGACAAAATCAGCGGTAAAGTCGCTAATCGGCGCCTGGCCGTTGCTGCCGGCTTTGAACGATTTCTCCACCGTGGCGATGACATCGTTAAGTCCAACTTTCACCTGTTGAGCAGCGTATGCCGGAACGGTCATACAGGAAAACAACAGGCCGACAAGCAGTGCAATTGGGTGTTTCATAGGGCTCTCCTCGCTTCGAATCTGTCTGTAAACAACACCTTTGCGATAACGGGTAATTCTGACATATAAGGGCGTCTGCCGCAACCGTTTCAAACACCGTCGCAGTGACCTGCAGCTTCACCCTGGGCGAGGGCGCTTGCGTCGGCCACAAACAGCACCCGCCCATCGCCGGTGATTGTGGCGCCGCTGACTCCGCGTAGCTGCGAAAGCGGCGAGCGGAGAGGCCGGACAAAAATTTCCTGCTGGCCGGAGATGCGGTCAACGATGAAGGCGACCAGTCTGCCGCCGACATCGCAGACGAGAGCCGGGAGCGGGGCGGTTCCCGGATTGATTTGCTCCGGCAGATCCAAAGCCTGTCGCAAGCTTCTGACCGGGACTTCCACATCGTCGAGGAGGATGGCTGGCCGCCCGGGATGATCAATAATGTCGGCGGGTTTGAGCTCCACGGTCCGGGTAACCATATTGAGCGGAAAGGCAAGCTCCAAGGGGCCGCAGCTTATTATCAGGGCATGGATGATCGAAACGGTGATCGGCAGCCTCATGACAAAGCGGCTTCCCTGGCCGTGGTTCGATTGAATGGTCAACACCCCGGACAGGGCGTGCACCGCTTCGCGCACCGCATCCATGCCGACCCCCCGCCCGGAAATATCGGTAACGGCTGCCGCCGTTGAAAATCCGGCTGCGCAGATCAGCTGATATGCCTCTTGCGGGGCCATCAGGGCTGCCTGCTCAGTGGATATGAGCCCTTTTTCGATCCCTTTCCGTTTCAACCGCTCCGGGTCCATGCCGCGCCCGTCGTCGGCGATGCTGATTTCCACATGGTCTTTATCGCGGCAGACGGTCAGGGAGATCGTACCGCCGAACGGCTTGCCGGCCATTACCCGCTCATCGGCGGATTCAAGGCCGTGATCGACGGCGTTGCGCAGGATATGAACAATCGGTTCGGTGATCTCCTCCAGAATACCGCGATCCAGTTCGATCTCTTTCCCTTCAAGCTGGAAATGGACCTCTTTCCCCTGCTTGCGTGCCAGGTCGCGTACCAGACGCGGGAAACGTTCGGCAATGATGGCAAACGGCAGCATGCGGGCTTTAAAAACCTCATCACGCAGAGTCCGTACCAGCGTGGTAAGCTGGTGGAGCGGTTCCTGGCATTCGGCGGCGCCTGACTGGTGGATGGCCTCAGCCATACGGTACCGGTTGGTGATCAGTTCGCCGGTGATATTGACCAGATGGTCGAGAGTTTCTGTTTTTATGCGGATACTTTTGAAAGAATCTGTCTGGCGGAACTGATGTGGGTCGGGAGTAGCTGCCTCCTGAAGTGAGCTTTCCCCAGCGGTCGGTGTGGTGCGGTCGGTCGCTGCCGCGCCAGCGGAGGGAACAAAAGAAGACAGGCGTTCAGCCAGTCCCGCGGTATCAACGCGTTCGTCGCTTCCGGATTCAACACGGGAGACCAGGAGGGACAGGGTATCACTCCCCTCCAGCAGAAGGTCGGTGAGAGCAGGGACCAGGACACATTCTCCGCTGCGGATCCGGCTCAGGTGATCTTCCATGAGGTGGGCGATGGTCACAACCTGTTCATAACCCATCGTCGCAGCCATTCCCTTCAGAGAATGGGCGTGACGAAAAAGCTCATCAATTGCGGCGGCGTTGCCGGAAGGATCTTCGAATTGCACGATCAGCTCGCCAAACGCGGTGAGATGGCTGCGGGCTTCGGACACGAACAGATCCCTATACGGGGACATGTCCATCGGTCAATCCTCCAGGTTGTGCAGTACTTCAGCGACCTTTTCGGGAGTAAACGGCTTCTGGATAAAAGCTTTGGCGCCCAGATCGAGGGATTTCTGCATAACCATCTGCTGTCCGATCGACGAACAGACCACAACATGCGAGGTGGGGCAGGCTTTGATTATCGACTCCAGCAGATCAAGGCCGTTTGAGTCAGGCAGGATAATATCCAGCAGGATTATATCCGGATGATAGGTATGGAGGTTTCTCATGGCTTCTATGCCGCTTCCAGCCTCGGCAGCCACGATGTACCCGTTTTCAACGAGAATTCCGCGCAGAATTTTGCGCATGAAGAGGGAGTCATCGACAATCATCACCGTCCGGCTCATGCTAACCTCCAAGAATCTGTCGAAAAATACCCTCGTCCGGCAGATTGCTACCCTTTTAGTTTGCTCAACAACAGTTCATTGACCACCGATGGATTTGCTTTGCCTTTGCTGGCTTTCATGACCTGGCCGACAAAAAAGCCGAAAACTTTTTCTTTGCCCCCGCGATATTCTTCAACCTGACCGGCATTGGCCGCCATGATTTCGTCGATGATGCTTTCAATGGCGCCGCTGTCCGAGACCTGCACCAGCCCCTGCTCTTCGACGATGGCCTGCGGCGCCTTGCCGTTTTTCCACATCTCGTCGAACACGGTTTTGGCGATCTTGCCGGAAATAGTGCCGTTGTCGATCAGTTTCATGAGTTCCGCCAGCTGCGCCGGAGTTACCGGGCAGGCGTCGATGGATGTGCCGCTGTCATTGAGGGCGCGGGTGATTTCACCCATGATCCAGTTGGCGACCAGTTTGGCATTGCCGTGGGCTGCGACACACGCTTCAAAATAATCGGCTTGGGCCCGGCTGGAAGTCAGTACTTCTGCGTCGTAGAGCGGCAGTCCAAGGTCGGTCATAAAGCGGTTCATGCGCTGTTCCGGCAGTTCCGGCAGTTCCTTGCGCGAACGTTCGACCCACTCGTCGCTGATAACCAGCGGCACCAGGTCGGGGTCGGGGAAATAACGGTAATCGTGAGCCTCTTCCTTGCTGCGCATGGAGCGGGTTGTGCCGCTGTTCGGGTCAAACAGCCGTGTTTCCTGTACGATCGTGCCGCCATCCTCGATCAGGTCGATCTGGCGCTGTATTTCATATTCAATGGCCTGCTTGACAAACTTGAAGGAGTTCACGTTTTTGATCTCGGCGCGCGTGCCGAAGGTGTCCGAACCAACCGGCATAACCGATACGTTGGCATCGCAACGGAAGCTCCCCTCTTCCATGTTGCCGTCACAAATGCCGAGCCAGGTGACGATCTGGTGCAGCTGTTTCAGATAGGAGACCGCTTCGTCCGACGTACGCAGATCCGGTTCGGAAACGACTTCCAGAAGCGGCGTGCAGGCGCGGTTCAGGTCAACACCCGAATCGTCATTCTGGCCGGAAAGATCGCCGTGTACCAGCTTGCCGGCGTCCTCTTCCATATGGATGCGGGTGATGCCGATCCGTTTCGTTTCCTGACCCTCAACGGTAATATCCAGCCAGCCGTGCTGGCAGATCGGGTCTTCGAACTGGCTGATCTGGTACCCTTTGGGCAGATCGGGGTAGAAGTAGTTCTTGCGGGCGAAAATGCTGCGCGGCGTGATGGAGCAGTTGGTGGAGAGACCTGCCTTGATGGCAAATTCCACCACTTTTTTGTTAAGCACCGGAAGGGCGCCCGGCAGTCCCATACATACCGGACAGGTCTGGGAGTTAGGCTCGGCGCCGAACGTGGTCGAACAGCCGCAGAATATTTTGGTATCGGTCTTCAGCTGTACGTGCACTTCAAGGCCGATGACTGGTTGGAATTTCATAGGTATGCTCCGGAAGTTAAATCGTTGCTTTTTTCGTGTGCCACCCGGTGGCCTGCTCAAACGCATATCCAGCCTGCAAAATGGTCTCCTCGCCAAACGGTTTCCCAATCAACTGCAGACCGATCGGAAGACCTGACGCTGAAAAGCCGGCCGGGAGTGACATGGCACAGGTACCGGCCAGGTTGACCGGGATGGTAAAGATATCGGACAGGTACATCTGCAGCGGATCATTTACTTTTTCGCCGATCTTGAACGCCGGCGTCGGTGCAACCGGGGTCAGCATGACATCAACGTCGGCAAACGCCTTGATGAAGTCGTTCATGATGAGTGTGCGCACCTTTTGGGCCTTGACGTAATAGGCGTCATAATAACCGGATGACAGGGCGTAGGTGCCGATCATGATGCGCCGCTTGACTTCGCTGCCAAACCCTTCGCTGCGGCTTTTGGTCATCATGTCGATCAGGCCTTCAGCCTTATCGCTTCGGTGGCCGAAGCGTACCCCTTCGTAACGGGCCAGGTTGGAGCTGGCTTCAGCGGTGGCGATCAAATAGTAGGTTGCCACGGCATAGTCGGTGTGCGGCAGAGAAATATCGACAAATTCGGCACCGAGGCTGCGGTAGGTTTCGATGGCCTCTTGCATGGCTTTCTGCACGTCCGGATCGAGACCGTCAATGAAATATTCTTTCGGCAGGCCGATTCTCAACCCCTTTACTCCCCGGGTCAGAGAGGAGGCGAAGTCCGGTACCGGCGTATCAACACTGGTGGAGTCTTTGGGGTCGTGCCCGGCAATTGCCCCCAGCATGATGGCGCAGTCGGTTACATCGCGGGTCAGCGGCCCGACCTGGTCCAGTGAAGATGCATAGGCGATCACGCCGTAGCGTGACACCCGGCCGTAGGTCGGTTTCAGGCCAACACAGCCGCAGTGGGAGGCAGGCTGGCGGATGGAGCCGCCGGTGTCGGTGCCGAGGGTGGCGATAGCCTCCCGGGCGGCCACTGCGGCCGCGGAACCGCCCGACGATCCTCCAGGAATACAGGTGGTGTCCCACGGGTTGCGGCAGGAGCCGAAGGCGCTCGATTCGTTTGAGGAACCCATGGCAAACTCATCCTGATTCAACTTGCCAAGCAGGACAGCGCCCTGGTCGCGAAGCTTTTCCCAGGAAGTGGCGCTGTACGGGGGGATGAAATTGTCAAGAATGCGGGAACCGCAGGTCGTACGGGTGCCTTCAGTCAGGAAGATATCCTTGAGAGCCAGTGGAATGCCGGTTAGCGGGGTGCACTCTCCTGCAGCAATCTGCCGGTCGGCGGCTGTTGCCGCAGCGATGGCCACTTCCGGAGTTACCGTGATAAAAGAGCCGATCCGGGGCTCGACGGATGCAATACGCTCCAGCATGGTAGTTGTGGCTTCCACGGAGGAAATCTGTTTCCCCTTCAGAGAGGTGTGGAGTTCGTGGATGGTCATGTCAAATATATTCATGGTAAAGATTCCTTGCTATTCGATAACTTTCGGTACGGCGAAAAAAGATCCTGCTCGCTCGGGAGCATTGGCCAGCGCTTTTTCAAGACCGATTGACGGCTGTACGGCGTCGGCGCGGAAGGCATTTTCCATGGGGACGGCGTGGGACGTCGGCACAATTCCGTCCGTATTCAGCTCTTTCAGCTTTTCCGCATACCCGAGGATCGCGCCCATCTGTCCGGCAAACAGCTCTTTTTCTCCGGAGGAAAGCTCCAGTCGGGCCAAACGCGCAACATGCTCGACATCTGCTACTGTTATCTTCATAATGACAGCTCCAAAAAATCTGATAATTGACGCGTGGTTGTAACATGAAATCAGTTCTGATACAACATTGATCAAGCCAATTAGTTGCCCTGTTAATTTTTTCCTTGACACGCTCTCACGCTTTCAGTAAGTTACACCTCTTCAAAAAAATCATGGCCTGTATTCACATACAGGTTGTACCGCGGGCGAGGAATTTATGAAAACAGAAGTTGCTAAAGCAGAAAATGTAAAACGTGACTGGTACATTGTTGATGCTCAGGATGCCGTTCTGGGCCGTC